>JFJP01003460.1_pt1 | contig 13688 bp, 10 predicted proteins | sample 431651 | NCBI WGS metagenome assembly JFJP01 (sample SAMN02602958, study PRJNA72255) | Microbial mat metagenome, whole genome shotgun sequencing project. | biome: fresh water; feature: sink hole; material: water; isolation source: purple microbial (photo- and chemosynthetic) mats found in...
AGACTGCCAGTTCGGACGTACCACCACTGTGACAGTCTCGGAAGCGCCGCTGGCCATGCTGCCGACCGCGCAGTTGAGGGTATGCGTACCGGGACCAAAACTGTCACCCACGGTCATGTTGGCACAGGAACCCTGGCTGGGCGTGACGGAGACCAACGTGAACCCCGCATCGCCAACGGGCACGGTGAACGCATCCGCCACCGTGACGCCGGCAGCAGAAGAGGGACCGTTGTTGCGGAAGGTCAGCACATAGGTGGCGTTGACGCCCGCCTTCACCGTTGAGGGCGTGACATTCTTGGTCTGCATCTCGACATCGGCGATACGGTCCACCGTCACTGTGGCCTGGGCGCTGTTATTAACGGAGTTGGGGTCGCCGAGGGTGGTCGACGTAACGCTGGCGGTATTGATCAGGGGACCGTCTGTCAGCGGCCGGGTAACAGTGACGGTGAACGTCGCGGTCCTGCCGTTTTCGATCTTGCCGCCGGTCTGGGTGCAGGTCACCGTGGAACCGGTGGTGCAATTGAACGTAGGTTGCGCGCCGACGTTGTTGCTGCCGGTCAGGCTGGCGGTGACGCCCGTGCCGGTGACATGGCCCGGGATGGAGTCGGTGACGACCACGCCATTGGCATCGCCAGGACCGTTATTGGTAACGACCAGGGTATAGGTGATCGCCGATTCGGTATCTGCCAGCGTGGTGTTGCCACCGGCATCGGCGCTCTTGCTGATGGCAAGATCAGCGGACAAGGCGCTGGCGGTTGATGTGACGCTGCGGGTTTGGCAATCGTTGGCCGCTACCGCATCACCCGGCCCGACGCCGGAATAAACCGCACAGGCGGTGTTGGCCAACGCACCGGCCGCGCCAGCGGTGGTGACCATCGTCAAGGCCGATGTTTGTGCCCCCATTGCCAGCGCGGCGCTGTAGGTACAAGTCACCACATTGCCGACTGGCCCGCCGCAACTCCAGTTGCTACCTGTTCCAGAAACGAAGGTTTCACTCGCAGACAGGGTCTCGGTGATGCTGATGGAGCCGGCGCCTGCCGCGCGCGGACCGCCATTGGCGACCCGGATCGTGCTGGTCATGTTGGCGCCTTCAGCGACCGGGTCCGGTGTCTTTGTCTTGGTTACCGACAGATCAACCCCATCCGGGGCAACAGTGAAATTCAGGTCTTGCTGATCATTCCCCGAAACTGGGTCAGGCAAATCGGCACTATCGATCTCGACATGATTGGTAAACGACTGGCTGGAAACGACCGTGTCGGCGGTAGCGGTAAGCGTGATGGGGGCGGCACCCAAGCTGAAACTGGGGCGCGTACACGTTACAACCTGACCTGCATTGCCACACGTCCAGCCGCTGCCACTGGCGGTGAGGAAGCTGAAGCCGGCCGGCAGCGTGTCGCTGACACTCACTGTGGTCGCCGTGAACGGGCCGTTATTGACCGGCGTCAGCGTGAAGGTGGCGGTCTGGCCGCTGATCACGGTGGTGGGCGAGACACTCTTGGTTACACCCAGGTCTGTACCCTGAATCACCTCAACATTGGCGGTTACCGTGTTGTTGGGGTCTGGGTCGGCGGTGGTTGCACTCACCGTTGCTGTGTTGGTCAGGGTACCGGTGACCGCGCCGGTAACGCGCCCGACAATACTGATATCGGGTGCACTAACGCCATTCGCCAAAGCGCTGCGCGTACACGTCACCACCTGGCCAGCGTTACCGCAACTCCAGCCGGTACCAGAGGCGGAAACATAGGTCATGTTGGTGGGCAGGGTATCGGTGACGGTCAGGCTGGCCGCGTCATTCGGGCCCGCATTGGTCACCCCCAGGGTGAAGGTCGCGTTGGCACCGGCAACCACGGTGGCAGGCGGCTGCGGACTCGCTGTTTTGGTCAGCACCAGATCAGCGCCATCGTCGATGGTCGTCGTCTGAGACAAGCTGTTATTGCCCCCTGCCGGGTCTTCGATGGCGGTCACGCTGGCGGTTGCATTGACAGTGGTTCCGGTGCCGGCTGTCGTACGCACAACGACGTCAATCGTCTTGACCGGCCCACCCCCCAGACTGCCCAGCAGGCTGCCCATGTTGCAGGTCACCGTACCGGGGTTGCCTGCATGGCTACATCCCTGGCCGCTGGTAACCGAGACAAACTGAGTCGTAGCAGGTAACGGCAGCGTCAACAAGACGCCAGTCGCCGTATCCGCTGCGTTGTTCTCCACATTCAGCGTATAGGTATAGGTGCCGCCGCGTGTTGCCGGATCGGGGGTGTCTGTGAACTGGGACAGCTGAATATCGACAGCTTGCGCCAGCGAGGACACACTCAGGGCTGTAAGCATCAGAATCCCGCGCAGCCAGCGCCCGCACCTACCAAGCTGAAATCCGTTGAACATCATATCCAGACCTTTAACCCGCAAGAAATTCTTGAGATAGTAATTGAAGGCAACGCTCTAAACAGGTGATTTGCCTCACAAAACCACTCTGATGTTCCGATACCCAACCTATAAACAATCAAGCCATGCCCCACACAATCCTCCTGGTCGATGGCTCCAGCTATCTCTACCGCGCCTTCCACGCCCTGCCCGACCTGCGCAACCCGGAAGGCCAGCCCACCGGCGCGCTGTATGGCGTCATCAACATGCTGAAGAAGCTGCGCAAGGATTACCCGAGCGCCTACGCCGCCTGCGTGTTCGACGCCAAGGGCAAGACTTTCCGCGACGACTGGTATCCGCAATACAAGGCCAATCGACCGTCGATGCCGGACGATCTGGTGAGCCAGATTGCGCGATGGTCGATGGCGTTGAGGCGGACGATGTGATCGGCACGCTGACCCGACAGGCCGACGCAGCCGGCATGCAGGCGGTGGTGTCGACCGGCGACAAGGATCTGGCGCAACTGGTGACGCCGCAGGTCAGCCTGATCAACACGATGACCAACGAAGTGCTGGACGAAGCCGGCGTGCTGGCCAAGTTCGGCGTGCCACCGGCGCGCATCGTCGATTACCTGACGTTGATCGGCGACACGGTGGACAACGTGCCCGGCGTGCCCAAGGTCGGCCCGAAGACGGCGGTCAAATGGCTGGCGGAATTCGGCGATCTGGAGGCCTTGATGGCGCGCGCCGGCGAGGTCAAGGGCGCGGTCGGCGAAAACCTGCGCAATGCGCTCGACTGGCTGCCGATGGGGCGCAAGCTGATCACCGTCAAATGCGATGTCGAACTGCCGCAACGCCTGGATCAACTCGACTGGAAGCCGGAAGACCGCGAGACGCTGGCGTCGCTGTTTGCCAAATACAATTTCCGCACCTGGCTGCGCGAGGTTTCGCTCCCCTCCCCCGCAAGCGGGGGAGGGGCTGGGGGAGAGGGAGAATTGGCTGACGTTCTTGGGCAGCCTAGTCGGTTGGCTGGTAGTTCCATCAGAGAGGGTAAGGCGCTCGATCAATCGACAACGCCAGATCAACCCGCTCGCCCTCTCCCCAACCCTCCCCCAGAGGGGGAGGGGGCAACATCGCGCCACTACGAAACGATCCTCGACGAAGCCACTCTGGCCCGCTGGCTGGACAAACTCGCCGCCGCCAACCTGATCTGCCTCGATACAGAAACCACCAGCCTCGATCCGATGGCGGCGCAACTGGTCGGCCTGTCGTTTAGCGTCGATGCCGGCGAAGCGGCTTATCTGCCGCTGGCGCATCGTTATGCCGGTGCGCCGGCACAGTTGCCGCTCGATTCCACGCTGGCGCGGCTGAAACCCCTGCTGGAAGACGCCGGCAAGGCGAAGGTCGGCCAGAACCTGAAATATGACTGGCATGTGCTGATGAACCACGGCATCCATCTGCACGGCATCGCGCACGACACGCTGCTGCAAAGCTACGTGCTGGAGGCGCATGAGCGGCACGACATGGACACGCTGGCGGCACGGCATCTGGGCGAGAAAACGATCAAATATGAAGAAGTCTGCGGCAAGGGTGCCGGCCAGATCGGTTTCGACCAAGTCGACATCGAGCGAGCCAGCACTTACGCCGCCGAAGATGCAGACATCACGCTGCGTCTGCATCAGCGCATGCACCCGGCGTTGGTCGCGGAACCGCATCTGGAATCGGTGTACCGCGACATCGAAATGCCGTTGCTGCCGATCCTGGCGCGCGTCGAACGCAACGGCGTCAAGCTTGATGCCGATTTGCTGCGCGCGCATTCCGGCACGCTGGCGCTGGAGATGGTGGCGCTGGAAAGCAAGGCGCATCAGGCTGCCGGCCAGCCGTTCAACCTGAACTCGCCAAAACAACTGGGCGAAATCCTGTTCAACCAGCTCGGCCTGAAGCCGAAGAAAAAGACGCCCGGCGGCGCGCCTTCGACGAACGAGGATGCGTTGCAGGAGTTGGCGCTGGATCATCCGCTTCCGAAACTGATCCTCGACTATCGCGGCCTGGCGAAGCTGAAATCGACCTACACCGACAAGCTGCCGAATATGGTCAATCCGCGCACCGGCCGCGTGCACACCAACTATTCACAGGCGGTGGCGGTGACCGGGCGACTGTCTTCCAACGACCCAAATCTGCAGAACATCCCGGTGCGCAGCGCCGAAGGCCGCAAGATTCGCGAGGCGTTCATCGCCGATGCCGGCAACGTCATCGTCTCGGCCGATTACTCGCAGATCGAATTGCGCATCATGGCGCACCTGTCCGGCGACGCCAGTCTGCTGCAAGCCTTCGCGATGGATGCCGACATCCACGCCGCCACCGCCGCCGAAGTGCAGGGTGTCGATCTGGCATCGGTGACGCCGGACATGCGGCGGATGGCGAAAGCGGTCAACTTCGGCCTGATCTACGGCATGTCGGCGTTCGGCCTGGCGGCGCAACTGAACGTCGAACGCAACGTGGCGCAGGCGTATATCGACCGTTACTTCGCTCGCTATCCCGGCGTGCTGGATTACATGAACCGCACGCGCGAACAGGCGAAGCAACATGGCTATGTCGAAACGCTGTTCGGCCGCCGCCTCTATCTGCCGGAAATCCGCAGCAACGGCCCGCGCCGCCAGGGCGCCGAACGCGCCGCGATCAACGCGCCGATGCAGGGCACGGCGGCCGATCTGATCAAGCTGGCGATGATCGCGGTGCAGGGCTGGCTGGATGAAACCGGCCTGCAATCCAGACTGATCATGCAGGTGCACGACGAACTGGTGCTGGAAGTGCCGCAAAGCGAGCTGGAAGCCGTCCGCGTCGGCCTGCCGCAAAAGATGTGCGGCGTGGCGCAACTGAATGTGCCGCTGAAGGCGGAAGTCGGCGTCGGCGCGAACTGGGAGGCGGCGCACTGAATGGCGCCGCCCGCAGGCTGCCGGATCAGGCTGCCGCTTGCGTGATCATCATCTGCGCCGGCATCGGCGCCGGGAAACCGGCGGCAGCGAGTGATTCGCGGATCGTGCGATTGCCGTCGAAATACACCTGCCAGTAATGATCGGTATGGCAGAACGGGCGCACCGCCAGAATCGGGCCAACCAGGTTGAAATCGAGGATTTCGACTTCGACCGCTGGATCATTCAGCACATTCGGTATGGCGGCGATCTTTTCGCGCAGCAGCAACATCGCCGCAACATGATCGGCGGAACCCGCCAGCTGGCATTTCAGTTCGACACGACGATACGGGTTGCTGCTGAAATTCTGGATCGTGTCGCCGAATATCTTTGCATTGCCGACCAGCGTCATCACGTTGTCCGGCGTATCCAGCGTACTGGCGAAAAGACCGATTTCCTTGACCGTGCCGGTGATGCCGCCAATGGTGACGAAATCGCCCACCTTGAATGGCTTCAGCACAATCAGGAACGCACCGGCCGCGAAATTCGACAGCAAGCCGCCCCAGGCGGCGCCAATCGCAATACCAACACCGGCGACCAGCGCCGCAAAGCTGGTGGTCTCGACGCCGAAGTAACCCAGGATGGCAACCACCAGCACGATGTTCAGCGTTACCCCGACAAAGCTGCCGATGTAACGCATCAGGGTCGGGTCCACCTTCTGCCGGCCCAGCGCGCTTTGCAGCATGCGGCCGACCAGACCGATCAACCAGCGGCCGACGATCCAGAAGACAATCGCCGCCAGCACCTTGAAGCCGGCGTCGGTGGCGTACTGCAGGACCAGATCGGAATATTGTTGCAGCGTGTTTTGCATCGAAATCACCTCATGTTTGTTGTCGAATAAAACGGATCAGCCTCGTGGCTGTTCAAATTTTGCCCATGCAGGACGGCAAGATCACCATCAATGTCAGCGCGAATCACACAGTCGCAACAACTGCAGGCCGGCTTTTGCCATGAATGCGGTCCCACGACCATGCTATAGATCACAGGAATCCGCCCGCATTACGCGGCTTGTTGCAGGGCAGCATCCTCTGTTAGCATCGGCCCCTATGAACATGATTTGTCAGCACTTTTTTCGATTTACCCCGCAGCCTTTGGCGGCCGGGAAGATTTGACGCATCCGTGTTGACGTAAACGCAGTCTCAGATTCCCCGAAAACCGCCAGCCCGCTGGCGGTTTTTCGTTCAGGGCTGGCACCCACTGGAGCAGTAAAAATGGCACACATCCGAACTGACGATACCCGCATCGAACAAAGCGACGAATTGCTCGCGCCGATGCAGATCATGCGTGAACTTAAGGCGAGCGAAGCCGCGCTGAACACGACTTTTCAGGCGCGCAGCCAGATTCATGACGTGCTGCGCGGCGCCGATGACCGATTGGTCGTCGTCGTCGGCCCGTGTTCAATCCACGACACCGCAGCCGCGCTGGAATACGCCGCCAAGCTGAAACCGCTGGCGACCGAACTGGAAGCCGATCTGATCACCGTGATGCGGGTGTATTTCGAGAAGCCGCGCACCACAGTGGGCTGGAAAGGGCTGATCAACGACCCGCATATGGATGAAAGCTTCGACATCAACGAGGGCATGCGCCTGGCGCGCAAGCTGCTGCGCGACATCAATGAAATCGGCCTGCCGTGCGGTACCGAATTCCTTGACCTGATCTCGCCGCAATACATTGCCGATCTGGTCGCCTGGGGCGCCATTGGGGCGCGTACCACCGAATCGCAGTCGCACCGGCAACTGGCATCCGGCCTGTCGTGCCCGGTCGGCTTCAAGAACGGCACCGACGGCGGCATCAAGATGGCGGTGGATGCGATCAAGGCGGCCACGTCGCGCCACCATTTCGTCTCGATCACCAAAACCGGCCACGTTGCGGTGTTCAAGACCGCCGGCAACGAGGATTGCCACATCAGGCGCCAACCTGCGCCAGCAGGTGATGATCGACTTCTCGCACGCCAATTCGAGCAAGAAGTTCGAACGCCAAATTGAAGTCGGCCATGATGTCGCCAGCCAGATCAGCGCTGGCGACCAGCGCATTTTCGGCGTCATGATCGAAAGCCACCTCAACCCGGGGCGGCAGGATCTGGTACCTGGTAAACCGCTGGCGCATGGTGTTTCGGTCACCGACGCCTGCATTGGCTGGGACACCACCGAACCGCTGCTGCGTGAGCTGGCCGAAGCCGTGCGTGCGCGGCGTCTGGCCACACCAGCCGATGAGTAATAAGGGGAACAGACGCCACATGGCGCGATAGGCTAGAATTCGCGGCGGCGGGCCTCCCCGCATGGCTAAGCCGTGAACCTGGTCAGGTCCGGAAGGAAGCAGCCACAGCGGTCGATACCAGTGCCGGGGGTCAGGCCTGCACTTTTCGCTCGCATGACTTTAGCGGTGATGGCCATGATGCTCTGCCTCGGCCTGCCAGCCTCCTCGCACGCGATCAGCGGCTCCAGCATCCAACTGGGCTTCGGCGTCGAGCAGACGCACGCTGCCCAGGTCAATCTGCGCTGGGACTGGAACAGGTACTGGAGCCTGAGCGAACAATGGAACGCCAGCGGTTTCTGGGAAGCCGGTCTGGGTTTCATGCAGAGCGACGGTGTCGGTGCGCGCGACAACTGGGATGTCGGCTTTACGCCGGTATTCCGGCTCCGGCCCGGCATCAGCCGGTTCTATCTCGAAGGCGGCATCGGCGCCCGCTACCTGACACATGACCGGCTGAATGACTCCCGCCAGTTGGGCAGCAAGCTGCTGTTCAACAACATCCTCGGCTTAGGCTGGAACCTGGGCGAGAAAGACCGCTATGAACTCGGTTATCGTTTCCAGCATTACTCCAACGCCCATCTGACCGACCCGAACGATGGCGCCAACCTGCACATGATCCGCCTCGGCTTCAACTACTGATCCATTACAGCTTCTTAACGTCCACTTCATGAGCCATCAAGTTCTCGCCCGCAAATGGCGTCCGCGCAACTTTTCGCAACTGGTTGGCCAGGAGCATGTGGTGCGGGCGCTATCCAACGCGCTGGCGCAAGGTCGGCTGCATCACGCCTATCTGTTCACCGGTACGCGCGGTGTCGGCAAGACGACGCTGGCGCGCATTCTCGCCAAGTGCCTCAACTGCACGCATGACGAGCATCCTACCGCCGAGCCTTGCGGTGTCTGCCCGGCTTGCACGGAGATCGACGGCGGCCGCTTCATCGACCTGATCGAAATCGATGCCGCCTCGAATACCGGCATCGACAACATGCGCGACGTCATCGAGAACGCGCAGTACGCCCCCACCTCCGGGCGCTACAAGGTGTACATCATTGACGAAGTGCACATGCTGTCGAAGAACGCCTTCAATGCGATGCTGAAGACGCTGGAAGAACCGCCCGGCCACGTCATTTTCATCCTCGCCACCACCGACCCGCAGAAAGTGCCGGTCACCGTGCTGTCGCGCTGCCTGCAGTTCAACCTCAAACAGATGCCGCCGGGCCATATCTCCGGCCATCTGAAGAACGTGCTGGAAGCGGAAAGCATCCCGTTCGAAGCTGGCGCGCTCAGCCTGATCGCGCGCGCAGCGGCTGGCAGCATGCGCGACGCGCTGTCACTCACCGACCAGGCCATCGCCTACTGCACCGGCGAAGTGAAGGAAGCCGAAACCCGCGCCATGTTGGGCGTCATCGATCAGGCCTATCTGATGCCGATCCTGGAAGCGCTGGCCGCACAGGATGGGCCGCGCCTGATGGCGGAAGCGGCCGAACTGGCCGCGCGCGGCTTCTCGTTCGACGCCGCCTTGCAGGACATGGCAGCGGTGCTGCACCAGATCGCCCTCGCCCAGAGCGTGCCGGAAGCAGTGAGTGAAGACACGCCGGAACGTGAGCGGCTGTTTCAGCTGGCCAGCCAACTCGACCCGGAAAGCGTGCAACTGCATTACCAGATCGCCACCCTCGGCCGCCGTGATCTGGAATGGGCGCCGGATGAATACGCCGGTTTCAGCATGACGCTGCTGCGCATGCTGGCGTTTGCGCCAAGTAATGCAGCGGGTGACGGACCGGCCGCAAGGGCGCCTGTTCATACTGGCAGCAGCGCGACTGTCGCACCGCTTGCCGCCACCACGAAAACACCGCCAAGACCAGCCGCCGCCGCATTGAACGCACTGAATTCAAGCAGCCCGGCGCGGCCGCCGATCGTCCTCGCGTCAGCGGCAAATGAACCGCTACCGGTCGCAAGCGCGGACCGAGCCACGTCGAAGACGGCATTCGCAGTCATCGCCTCCGATTGGCGTTCGCTCGCTGAAAGCCTGCCTGGCCTGGTGCGCCAGCTCGCCATGCAATGCGAACAAATCGAACGCAGCGCCACTGTCCTGCGGCTGGCGCTGCCGGAAAGCCAGAATGCCCTGCTCGCCAGTGTCGGCGACAAGCTGCGCGCGGCACTGGCGGAAAAGCTCGGCGCCGCGATCAAGATTGAAATCAACCTCACCGCCGATACTCGGCAATCGCCCGCCGCCGAACGCGCGCGCGAGCAGGCGGTGCGCCAGAGCGAAGCCGAACAAGCCATCCACGACGATCCCAACGTACAACTCCTGGTCCGCGAATGCGACGCCACGCTTACCCACATCCGCCCGCGCAGCGCGGCGGCAAGTTAATTTTCTGAAAGGCAAAGAATGATCAAAGGCGGAATCGGCAATCTGATGAAACAGGCGCAAGCGATGCAGGAAAACATGCAGAAGCTGCAGGCCAAGCTGGCTGAAATGGAAGTCGAAGGCGAATCCGGCGCGGGTCTGGTCAAAATCACCATGACCGGCAAACACGACGTCAAGCGCGTCAGCATTGACCCGTCCCTTCTCGCCGACGACAAGGACATGCTGGAAGACCTGATCGCCGCCGCCTTTAACGACGCGGTGCGCAAGGTTGACGCCTACAGCCAGGAAAAGATGTCCAGCGCCACCGCCGGACTGCCGCTGCCGCCGGGGTTCAAGCTGCCGTTCTGATGAGCCGGGGAACGCCTTCCCGGATGTCATTGTCGATGTGTACCCGCCGCCCCTGATGTCTCTCCCCGGAACCCTCGCCAGCCTGATCGACGCCCTCCGCGTGCTGCCCGGCGTCGGCCCCAAATCGGCGGCGCGGATGGCGTATCACCTGTTGCAACGCGACCGGGGCGGCGCGGCACGGCTTGCCGGCAGCCTGACAGCGGCGCTGGGTACCTTGCAACACTGCCAACGTTGCAACAATTTCACCGAAGCGCCGGTATGCGATATCTGCGCCAGCCCGCGCCGCGATGCGCGCCAGCTGTGCGTGGTGGAAATGCCGGCGGATTTGAATCGGCTGGAAGAAACCCAGGCTTACAAGGGTCTGTATTTCGTGCTGATGGGCCGGCTGAGTCCGCTTGATGGCATCGGGCCGAAGGAAATCGGGTTGGAACGATTGATCGAACGCGCCCGTGACGGCGTCACCGAAGAGGTCATCCTGGCCACCAACTTTACCGCCGAAGGCGAAGCCACCGCGCATTACGCCAGCGAACTCCTGAAAGCGCGCGGCCTATCGGTCAGCCGCATCGCGCGCGGCCTGCCGGCGGGCGGAGAACTGGAACATGTCGATGGCATGACCATCGCACAAGCGCTGCTGGACCGGCGCGCTGTCTGAAAGACCGCATGAACACAGAACATCAGCAAACGCCGCTGGAAAAACTGATGGCGGAAATGGCCGCCGGCGAAGACTTCCCTGCACTGTCGCGCACGATCACCGAAATCAATCACGCCGTCGGCAATGACAGCAGCAGCGCCAGCCAGATGACCGACATTATCCTGCGCGATATTTCGTTGACCAGGAAGCTGCTGCGCCTGGTCAATGCCGCACATTTCGGTTCCTTTGGCAGCCAGCCGATCAGCACCATTTCACGCGCCGTCTACATCCTCGGCTTCGATGCGGTGCGCAATGCGGCGGTATCGCTGATGCTGTTCGAGCACCTGCGCAATCAGTCGAACGTCGACATCCTGCGCGGCGAGGCGATCGACAGTTTTTATCGCGGTGTGCTTGGTCGCCTGCTCGCCAGCAGTTCCGGCGTGCGGGATGGCGAAGAAGCCTTCATCAGCGCGCTGTTTCGCGACCTGGGCAAGTTGATGGCGCGGTTTCATTTCTTCGCCAAGACCGAGCAAGTCAACACACTGATGGCGCAGGAAATGCTCGATGAATCGACCGCCAGCCGCCAGGTTTTGGGTGTGGATTATGACGAACTCGGTCTGGCGATTGCCAAGCACTGGCATTTCCCGCCCAATCTGCTGCACGCCATGGCGCCCCTGGATGCCGCGCCGCTGAAGAAACCCGGGGCAAATGATTCGGATCGCCTGCGCATCGTCGCCAACATGGCGCGCGACCTGCATCGCAGCTTTGCCGGCAAGTCGGCCAAGGAGCAGGAACAGTCGATCGAAAACCTGTTTCAACGCTATCACGACGCAGCCCAGATCACGCGTGAAAGCCTGTTTGAAACTGCGCATAAAGCGGCGCATACGGTCAAAAGCGAGACTGCGATTCTGAATGTCGACATCAGCAAGAGCGCGCTGATGAAACAACTGCTTGACGGCCCCACTGACGAGGAGGATGCGGAAGCTTCCGCCGCGACGGCAGATGCGCTGGCCGCCGATGCGGAAAATGATCCGACCAACGTGCTCGCGCTGGGCATGCAGGATATGACCCAAATGATGCTGGGGGATTACCACCTGGCTGACATTTTCAAGCTGGTGGCGGAACTGTTCTACCGTACCGAATTGTTCGACCGCGTCGTGATCTGTGTTCTCGACCGCGTCAGCCAGAGCCTGATCGGCCGCGTTGGCCTCGGCCAGAACGCCTCTCACATGCGGAGCGCGTTCCGCATCCCGCTGTCATTCTCGCCAGACGTGTTCCACGCCGCCATCGCCAACAGCCAGGACATCATGATTTCTGACGCCAGCGCAGATAACATTCGCAGCCGTATTCCGGAATGGCATCACCGCACGCTGCATGTACATTCCTTCCTGCTGCTGCCGATCATGGTGAAAGACAAGCCACTTGGCCTGATCTATGCCGATCGGGACATGCAGCCGTTGCAGATTTCGTCACAACTGCTTGGTCTTCTGAAGACCACGCGCAATCAGGCCGCGCTGGCGCTGAAGCTGAAACTTTGAATCGGAAAAGTGTCATGGAACTCAACACCCTTACCGCCCTAGGCCCGCTCGATGGCCGCTACCGCCGCAGCGGCGACAAGCTGGCGCCGTATTTCAGCGAATTCGGCCTGATCCGCTATCGCGTCCAGGTTGAAGTGGAATGGCTGAAGGCGCTCGCCGCCGAAACCGCCATCGGCGAAGTACCGCCGTTCAGCGTCACCACCCTGAGCGAACTCGACGGCATCGTCAGCGGCTTTTCGCTGGCCGACGCGGAAGCGGTGAAGACGCATGAAAAAACCACCAATCACGACGTCAAGGCGGTCGAATATTTTCTGAAAGACAAACTGGCCGGCAATGCCGAAGTGATGCGGGTCAGCGAATTCATCCATTTCGCCTGCACCTCGGAAGACATCAACAACCTGTCGCATGCGCTGATGCTGGAAGCCGCGCGGCGCGACGTGATGCTGCCGGCGATCCTGAGTCTGGAAACCCGCCTGGAAGAACTTGCCGTCAATCTGGCCGATTTGCCGATGCTGGCCCGCACCCACGGCCAGCCGGCCTCGCCGACCACGCTGGGCAAGGAAATGGCCAACGTGCTGTACCGCGTGCGCCGCGCCACCCAACGCATTGCGCGGGTCGAAATGCTGGGCAAGATCAATGGCGCGGTGGGCAACTACAACGCGCACCTGTCCGCCTATCCGGATTTCGACTGGGCCGCATTCGCCGAAAAATTCGTTACCGGACTGGGCCTGGGCTTCAACCCGTACACCATCCAGATCGAGCCGCACGACTACATGGCCGAGCTGTACGACGCCTTCGCCCGCCTCAACACCATCCTGATCGACCTCGACCGCGATGTCTGGGGCTACATCTCGCTCGGCTATTTCAAGCAAAAGGTGAAGGAAGGCGAAGTCGGCTCATCGACCATGCCGCACAAGGTCAATCCGATCGACTTCGAGAACTCGGAAGGCAACCTCGGGCTGGCCAACGCCGTGTTGCGCCATCTCTCCGAAAAACTGCCGATCTCGCGCTGGCAGCGCGACCTGACCGACTCCACCGTGCTGCGCAACATGGGTACCGCGCTCGGCTACACGCTGCTCGGTTACGAAAGCCTGCTACGCGGCCTCGGCAAGCTGGAAGCCAACCCGGCGCGACTCGCGGAAGACCTGGATCACAACTGGGAAGTGCTGGCGGAACCGATCCAGACCGTGATGCGCCGCTACGGCCTGGAGAAACCCTACGAACAAT
>JFJP01005754.1_pt1 | contig 13687 bp, 14 predicted proteins | sample 431651 | NCBI WGS metagenome assembly JFJP01 (sample SAMN02602958, study PRJNA72255) | Microbial mat metagenome, whole genome shotgun sequencing project. | biome: fresh water; feature: sink hole; material: water; isolation source: purple microbial (photo- and chemosynthetic) mats found in...
GCCGCTGCAGTTGGCGCCCGACTACCTGCCCGAGCTGCAGCAGCATCTGGCCGCCTCAGGCCGCGCCGCGCTGGTTGGCATCCCGCTGGGCAACGCCCAGCAGGGCTACACCAACTCGGTGCTGGGCTTGCAGCCGCAGCAAACCCGGGTCTGGCGCTACGACAAGCACCACCTGGTGCCGTTTGGCGAATTCATCCCACCGCTGGCACGCTGGTTTACTGACCTGATGCACATTCCCCTGGGCGACTTTGATCGCGGCGCCCTGGCCCAGCCCACGTTTGATTGGCAGGGGCAGCGCATCAGCGCCAGCATTTGTTATGAAAACCTGTTTGGCGAAGAGTTGGCCGCGCAGTTTCGCCAGCCCCATACCACTGGCCTGGTTTGGCGACAGCCTGGCAATGGCGCAAAACCTGAGCATCAGCCGCATGCGCGCGATCGAATTCAACCGGCCATTCCTGCTGGTCACCAACACCGGGCAGACCGCCGTGATCGACGCCAACGGCCAGGTCGTGCAGCGCTTGCCGGCGCACCAGGCTGGCGTGCTGCGCGCGACAGTGCAGGGGCGCAGTAGCCGCACTGTTTACACCCAATGGGTCGCACGCTGGGGCCTATGGCCGCTGTGGGGTGCGGTGCTTGCGTTGCTGGCGCTGGGCGCCTGGTGGCGTGGGGTATGGCTGAGCCGGCAAAAAGTGACGTCAATCCGGCCAGGCCACCACCACGGCTGAGCTGGGAAAGCGCGCCTCGACCGCTTGCCCGGGCGCCAGTTCGCCGTGGCGGGTGTAGCCCACCCACTGGCCACCACCGGGCAACTGCAGGGACACTTCGTCCAGGGCGTCGCCCGCAGTGACCCGGTGCACCTGCCCGCTCAGGCAACAGCCCCCTGATTCGCCGCTGAGCCGCCGAACCGGGTCGATGGCCTGCACCTTGACCGCCGTGGCCTTGCACAAGGCCAGCACCGGTCGCCCGACACTCAGGCCGAGCAAATCGGCACTTTCGCGGGTGATGGTCGCATCGAGGGTTTGCAGGTCTGGCAGTTGCAGCCTGATCTGCAGCACCAGCGCGGTGGGCGCGCCGATCAGCTCAAGCACCCGGCACGCCAGTTGGTTGCGCATGCTGGTGCGCAGGCCCAGCCGCAGCGCGGCCTCAGGCACATGGCCGTGACGCGCCAACACCTCTGCGCGGGCTGCCGCCAGCGCATCGGCCAGCGCCAGCAGTTGTTGCCCTTGTGGGGTGAGAAGGGCGCCGCCGCCGCCCACACCCCCAACGGTCTTTTCCACCAGCGCCTGGCCCGACAGACTGGTCAGCGTATCGATGGCCTGCCAGGCGGCCTTGTAGCTGATGCCCACATGGCGCGCTGCCTGCGAGATGGAGCCGGTCAGCCCCACCTGGCGCAGCACTTCCAGCCGCTTGTCGGCCGGGGCATGGCCCAAGGCATCAGGCAGGTGTCTGGATTCGGTCATTGCTGGGGTCGATCGCGTGTCATGGTGTGCCCCCGGGGGGCGTAGCCACAGTGTACAAGCTGGACAAAATTGACCCATAAGCCATGACGGGTGTGCGCGACCAGCTATCAAATTTGAAAGCGATGACGATCGACAGCGCGCCAGACGCGCCCGCCAGGGTCAGCACCGGCAGGTTTGCTAAACTCGTTATTCTTTTTTGGAACAACGCAGCCGTGCTGTTTTTGAGTTGCAGCAGCTCAGCCCACTCACAGCCCGCCAACCCGGACACCTTGCCATGCGCCAAACCACCCGTGCCCTGCCTGTTGCCATGTTCGCCGTGCTGGCGCACGCCAGCGTCTTTGCCGCTGAAGCCCAGGTGGCCGTGGCGGCCAACTTTGCCGAGCCGATCAAGGCGATTGCTGCCGTGCTGGAGAAAACCACCGGCCACACCCTCCGGGTCACGCTCGGCGCCACCGGCAAGCTCTACGCTCAGATCAAGAATGGCGCGCCGTTTGATGCGCTGCTCGCCGCCGACAGCAAAACCCCCGAGATTCTGGCCGGCGAAGGCCATGGCGTGCCCGGCAGCCGCTTCACCTACGCCACCGGCAAGCTGGTGCTGTGGTCGGCCCAAGTGGGCCGGGTGGACAACCAAGGCCAGGTGCTGAAAGCGGCAGACCTGGGCAAGGTGGCCTACGCTGCCCCCAAAGTGGCCCCTTACGGTGCTGCAGCGGTGCAGGCCATGGACAAGCTGGGACTCACAGCGGCCCTGACTCCGAAACTGGTGCAAGGCGAGAGCATTGGGCAAACCTTTCACTTTGCGTACACCGGCAACGCCGACGTCGGCTTTGTGGCCCTGTCGCAAGTGCTGGAAGGTGGCAAGCTCAGAAGCGGCTCCATGTGGGTGCTGCCGCAAACCCTTTACACACCCATTCGGCAAGATGCCGTGCTGCTGACAAAAGGCGAGTCCAACGAAGCCGCCCGGGCACTGTTCAAGCTGCTGCAAAGCCCCCACATCAAAGACCTGATCCGCTCTTACGGCTACGACCTTTGAACCCCTATGCCCCATGGAACTCCTGACGGCATCCGACCTGCAAGCCATCTGGCTCACCCTCAAGGTGGCCGCGCTGACGACCGTTCTGCTGGTGCTCGTCGGCGCACCCATTGCTTGGTGGCTGGCGCGCACGCGCTCATGGTTCAAAGCCCCGCTCAGTGCCGTCGTGGCCATGCCCATTGTGTTGCCGCCGTCGGTGTTGGGCTTTTATTTGCTGGTGCTGATGGGCCCCAACGGGCCGGTGGGCCAGATCACCGAAAGCTGGGGGCTGGGGCACTTGCCTTTCACCTTCACTGGGCTGGTGGTGGCATCGGTGTTTTATTCGCTGCCCTTCATGGTGCAGCCGCTGCAAAACGCCTTTGAGGCGCTGGGCGAGCGGCCTCTGGAAGTGGCGGCCACGCTGCGTGCCTCGCCGCTTGACACGTTTTTCAGCGTCGTGCTGCCGCTGTGCAAGCCGGGCTTGGTCACCGGGGCCATCATGAGTTTTGCCCATACGGTGGGCGAGTTTGGCGTGGTGCTGATGGTGGGCGGCAACATCCCTGGCGTGACGCGGGTGGTGTCGGTGCAGATTTACGACCATGTCGAGGCCATGGAATACGGCGACGCCCACCGCCTGGCCGCCGTGATGCTGGGCTTTTCGTTCGTGTGCCTGCTCGCGCTGCACCTGTACAACAACCGCCGCAAAGGGGCCCGTGCATGAACAGTCTGCAGTTGCAAACCCGGTTGACCCGGGCCGGCTTCGGGCTGGAGCTGGATCTGACCTTGCCCGGGCGCGGCGTGACCGCGTTGTTTGGCCCCTCGGGCTCGGGCAAAACCACCTGCTTGCGTGTGCTTGCCGGGCTGGAGCCGCAGGCGGTGGGGCGCATCTGCGTGGCCGGCGACGTGTGGCAAGACAGCGCGCAAGGCATCTTCAAACCGGTGCACCAGCGCGCGCTGGGCTATGTGTTTCAGGAAGCCAGCCTGTTTGACCACCTGAGTGTGCAGGCCAACATTCGCTACGGCTTTGAGCGCACGCCCGCAGCACAGCGCCGTCACGGCTGGGACCACGCGCTGGAACTGCTGGGCATTGGGCACCTGCTGGCACGCAGGCCGCACGAGTTGTCGGGGGGCGAGCGCCAGCGCGTCGCCATCGCGCGCGCGCTGGCCACCAGTCCGCGCGTGCTGCTGATGGACGAGCCGATGGCGGCACTGGACGCTGCGCGCACCGCCGACATCCTGCCCTGGCTTGAACAATTGCATGAGGCGCTGGACATCCCGGTGCTCTACGTCACCCACGCGCTCGACGAGGTGGTGCGACTGGCGGACCACCTGGTGCTGCTGGCGCAGGGCCGGGTGCTGGCTCAGGGTGCCATCGCCGACCTGCTGACCCGGCCCGATCTGCCGCTGGCACTAGGTGATGCGGCCAGTGCCCTGATTGAAGCCACCGTCTTGGGGTCCGACCCGGACGGCCTGTGTCAACTCGACTTTGCTGGCGGATGCTTGCGGCTGCCGATGGACCGCCTGCCCCCGCCGGGAAGGCGCTTGCGACTGCGCGTGCAAGCCAAGGACGTCAGCCTGGCGCTGGATGCACCCGGGCGCACCAGCCTGCTCAACGTGCTGCCAGCGCAGGTGCGCGAGGTGCACGACACCGGTTCAGCACAAACCCTGGTCTGCCTGACCCTGGGCCTCGGGCCGGGTGGCGCGCCGCTGCTGTCGCGCATCAGCAGCGTGTCAGCGCGCAAACTGGGCTTGCATCCGGGCCAACCGGTGCTGGCGCAGATCAAGGGCGTGGCCTTGATGCGGCCCGCCTGACGCGGGCCTCTCAGGCGCTGCCCGAGTCATCGCGGTCGGCTGGTTCCTGGTAATTGCGCCATTGATGCATGGCGTGACGCATCGTCAGAATCTGGCGCTCAAACACCGGGCAGGTTTTGCAAATGGCCAGATGCACCCGGACTGCAAGGCGCTCGGACCAGTCCAAAGCGCGGTCCTCACGGGCAATCACCAGGGCGGTGACATCCTTGCAGCTACGGTTAAAGGGAATCGGCATCATGACGTACGGGGTTTGGCAAACCAGTTCAGTTCAAGACAGGCGCGCAAGCGCAGGCGGGCCCGGTGCAGTTGCACATAGAGGTTGGTCGGTGTCAGGTTCAACTCCTTACAGATTTCTTCGGCCGACAGCTCCAGCCACTCGCGCATCAAAAACAAGCGTCCCTGCTGGGTCGGCAGCTTGTCGGTGCAGGCCTGCATGATGGCCAAGAACTGGCGGCTGCTCAGGTCTTGCTCCGGGTTGCCCCAGTCCGCCGGCGCCTCCTGAAAGTGTCCATCGGGCTTGAACCCAATGGCATCGAGCAAATCGACCCCGGCATCGTCGTCCTGCGGCGCGCTGCTGACCTCGCGCGCATGCTGGCGCAGCAGGTCGATCACCTTGTGCTTCAGAATGCCGATCAGCCAGGTCTTGAGCTGCGAGCGCTGCGCAAAGGCCTGCGGCTTGGCCAGCGCGGCCAACAAGGTCTCCGACACCGCGTCTTCGGCCCAGGCATCGTTGCGCAACTGAAACCGCGCAAACTGCAACAGCTGCGCTCGGTGACCAACCAACTGCTGCTCAAAGCTGGGGGCGTCGCTGGGGGTCATGAACAGATCCTTGATAAAAATCAAAAAAAGATGGGCCGGCATGTAAGAAAGCCACCCCCAACGGTGACCAAATGATACCCAAGGCTCGGCCGGGCCTGGGGTTGAAGCCGATCCAAGTCATTCATCTCATCAAACCGGAGTTTTCCCATGAATTCACATGCCATGATTGCCGCCGCTGCCGCTTCCCTGATGTCTCTGAGCGTGGTGTCCATGCCTGCCGCCGCTGCCGAAAAGGAAAAATGCTTTGGCATTGCCAAAGCCGGTCAAAACGACTGCGCCAACCTGGCCGGCACCCACTCGTGCGCCGGTCAGTCCAAGTTGGACATGGACAAGGGCGAGTGGAAATACGTCGCCAAAGGCACTTGCAAGGACCTCAAGGGCCTGTCAATGGACGAAGCCAAAGCCGCCGTCAAGAAGAGCTGAGTGTTGCCTGGCGCGCCGCCATGAGCCTTGCCGCCCCGCCCCCCGAGCTGGCCGTCGGCATTGGCTGGCGCCACCCGCACAACGACAGTTTGCTGCAAACCCGCCCCAGCCTGGACTTCATCGAAGTGCACTCAGAGAACTTCTTTGCGACCGGCTCGGCGGCGCGTGCCCGGCTGCTGCAGGCGCGCCGCGACTATGCGGTCAGCCTGCACGGGGTGGGCCTGTCGCTGGGCTCGGTGCTGGGGCTGGATGACTGGCATCTGGAGCAACTGGCGGCGCTGGTCACGCAGATTGAGCCGGTGCGCGTCAGCGACCACGCCAGTTTTGCGCGCGGGCGCTGGCGCGGCGCGGTGCATCACGCAGCCGACCTGCTGCCCCTGCCCTTTTGCCAAGAGGCCTTGGCTGTGCTGTGTGACAACGTGCAACAGGTGCAAGACCGGTTGCAGCGGCAACTGGTGGTCGAGAACATCTCGGCCTACCTGCGCTGGCAGCCCGATCCGCAGCAAGCCGATCTGACGGAGCCCGAATTCCTGACGCAACTGGCGCGCCGCAGTGGCTGCGCGCTGCTGATCGACGTCAACAACCTGTATGTCAACGCCTGCAACGAGGCCTTGCACGGCAGGCCGGGTGATGCGCTGGCGCATTGCCAGCGCTGGCTCGACGCCATGGACCCGGCCGATGTGGCCGAGATCCACCTGGCCGGACACTGCCGGGTGGCGCACGCGCAAAGCCCGGGCGGCGAAATCGTCATCGACGACCATGGCAGCCGGGTGTGTCCCGAGGTCTGGCAACTGTACCGCCACGCGCTGAGCCGGTTTGGCGCCGTGCCCAGCCTGATCGAGTGGGACACCGACCTGCCAGCACTGACGGTGTTGCTGGACGAGGCGGCCTTGGCCCGCAGCCATGGCCAGGCGGCGCTGGCCACCCGGAGCCCGGCATGAAACGACTGGCCGCGCTGCAACAGGCCCTGCTGGCCACCCTGTTTGAGTCTGACCCCAAATTTGCTACTGAAAATCTAGCTGCTTACGCTTGTCCGGACTGGTCTGATGGTCTTTTTGCCTATCAAACCAACAGCCAGGCCCTGGCGCAACGGGCCTTGCGTGCGGCCTATCCGGTGCTGGCCCAACTGCTGGGTGACGACAACTTTGACGCACTCGCGCGCAGGTTCTGGCACACCGACCCACCCCGCCGGGGTGATCTGGCCCAGTGGGGCGACACACTGGCGGCCTTTGTGGCGGGCCTGCCGCAACTGCAAGACGAACCCTATCTGCCCGACGTCGCACGCCTGGAATGGGCGCTGCACCAGGCGGCCTGCGCCGCCGATGTGCCTTTCGACCCGGCCAGTTTTGCGCTGCTGACGCAGCACGACCCGGCGCAGGTCGGGCTGCGGCTGGCACCGGCTTGCGCAGTGCTGTGCAGCCACTGGCCGGTGTACAGCATCGTGCAGGCGCACCGGCAGCCCGATGGGTCGCTGCAGACCGCGGCGCAGAGGCTGCAGGCCGGGGTGGCCGAATGCACCCTGCTGTGGCGTCAGGGCTGGCAGCCGCAGTTGCGCATGTTGCACAGTGCCGAGGCGCGCTGGGTGCAGGCACTGCTCGACGGGCAGTCGGTACTGGCCGCCTTGCAACACCTGAACCCCGCAGCCGGCGAGGCCGCGCTGGACCTCACCGTCTGGCTGCCCATGGCCGCGCAAGCCGGCTTGCTGATGGGCGCATTTCTGTTACCCCCTTCAACCCAGCGTCCACAAGGCGCCCAGGAGTCTTTGGCATGAACCCCTCTCCTTCTGCGAAGCCCGATTCAATTGACGCTGCAGGCCTGTACTGGCGTCCAATTTGCTGGCTGAACCGGCGCCTGAATGGCCGGCCCGGGCCATGATGCGACCGGCCGGCTGGCGCCGCCTGTCCTGGCGGCTGGCGTGGGGATTTGGCAGCTTGTTGGGCTTGATGTTGCTGGCCCTGGCGCTGGCCTTGTGGCAAATTCACACCATGGGCGAACAAAGCGAACGCTTTGCCACCCAGGACATGCAGCGCCTGCTGCGCATCCAGTCGCTGTCCCTTACCACCGAGGGCGCTGGCAATGCCTTGCTGCACCTGATGAACGCGCCGCGCGCCCAGCGGGTGCCGGTGTATGCCGAGGTGGACGAGCGCAACCGCCGCATCGACGGCATCGTCGCGGCCCTGCAAGGCCAGCTTGACGATGCCGAACAGGAACAGACGCTGGCGCAGTTGGCACGGGCGCGCACCGCCTACCTGCAAGCCTTCATTGCCACCGTCGATCAGGTCGAAGCCGATGATGCCGCCGCGGCCTTGCGTGCATACACCCAGCAGGTGCAGCCGGCGCTGGCCGAGTTGTTGCATCAATCCAACGCACTGACCAACCGCGAGCGCGAGCGCGTGCTGCAGGGTGTGACGCGCGTACAGCAGCAGTTTGAGCGACTGACGCTGGGCTTGTCCTTGCTGTCGGTGCTGGCGGTGCTGCTGGCTGGGGCACTGGCCATGCGCATCGCGCGCAGTGTGGTGACACCGGTGCGCCAACTGGAGCTGGCGGCGCAACGCATCGCGCAGGGCCACTACGGCAACCCCGAGTTGCACCTGTGCACCGAAGAGTTCGATCGCGTCGGGCAGGCGCTGCAGCAGATGGCCGGCGCCATTGCGCAGCGCGAACAGCAGATCGAGCAATTGGCGTTCCGCGACCCGCTCACCGGCCTGCCCAATCGCACTTTTTTGCTCAACCTGGACCGCAGTGGCGCCGGTGTGCCGCACGCCGGTGCCAGCCTGCTGCTGTTTGACCTGGCCCGGTTGAAGACCATCAACGAGACACTGGGTTTTGCCAGTGGCGACGCGTTGATCAGCGAACTGGCCGCTCGCGCCCGTGACGTGCTGCGCCACGGCTGGCAGCCAGTGCCCCACGGGGATGGACCCACGCTGGCCTATGTGGCCGGCGGCCAGTTTGCCGTGTTCCTGCCAGCTTGCGCTCGCGCGGCGGTGGAAACACTGCGCCAGCGACTGATGGCGGCGGTTGCACTGCCCATGCCCAGTGGCGCACATCAGGTTGATCTGACGCTGTGTGTCGGCCTGGCCGAAGCGCCTGCAGACCCGCAGGCCAGCGTTGCTGTCTTGCTGCGCAACGCCGAAGTGGCGCTGGGCGTGGCCAAGCATGCGGCGCTGGACCATGCCTGGTACAACCCGGCGCAGGAGGCCGCACGCCTGAGCCACCTGAGCCTGGTGTCGGACCTGCGCCGCGCCAGCGCACAGTCCGAGCTGCAAATGTGGCTGCAGCCCAAGTTCTCGCTGCAAAGCGGCCTGGCGGTGGGTGCCGAAGCGCTGGTGCGCTGGCAGCACCCGACGCGCGGCTTTGTGTCGCCCGCCGAATTTGTGCCGTTTGCCGAACAGACAGGCGCCATCACCCAAGTCACAGACTGGATGCTGGCGCAGGCCATGCACACCTTGCAGGACTGGCGCAACCGCCATCCGCAACTGAGCCTCAGCGTGAACATCAGCACGCGCGACTTGCAAGACAGCGGTTTTTGCCAGCGCGTGCAGCAATTGATGCAGCGCCACCAGGTCAACGCGCATCAACTGCGGCTGGAAATCGTCGAAAGCGGCCTGATGCACGATGCCCCGACCAGCATCGCCTTGCTGCACCGGCTGCGCGCGCTGGGGGTGCAACTGTCCATCGACGACTTCGGCACCGGGCACTCGTCGCTGGCCTACCTGCAGCAACTGCCGGTCAGCGAGCTCAAGATCGACCGCAGCTTTGTCCAGGGCGTTGACAGCAAGCCGGCGAGCCAGCAGCTTGTGCGCGCCATGATTGAGCTGGGACATGGCCTGGGCCTGACGGTGACGGCCGAAGGCATTGAAACCCAGTCCGAGCGCGACTTTCTGGCTCAGTCAGGCTGTGACGTGATGCAAGGCTACTTTGCCAGCCGCCCCCTGTACGGCGCGCCATTGCAGAGCTGGTTGAACTCGCTCTCACCAACTGCCGGCGGCAAAGACGACCCGCCGCGCCGCGAAGCCACCGGCGACGTCTGACTCAGCCCCCCCGCAGGGGGCCGCTGCGGCCCAAGGCCAGCGCAGGCAGCGTGCTTGGGCCGAACCCGTAAAATCCAGCCCTCGTGCGCCAGCGGGTGTGCGCACCGAACCAACCCCGGGCGGCCCGGCCTGTCTTCAAACCCTATGTTGACCTTCCAGCAAATCATTCTGAAACTGCAATCGTATTGGGACGCCCAAGGGTGTGCCCTGTTGCAACCCTACGACATGGAAGTCGGCGCCGGCACCTCGCACACCGCGACCTTTTTACGGGCCCTGGGGCCCGAGCCCTGGAAATGCGCCTATGTGCAACCCAGCCGCCGCCCCAAGGACGGCCGCTATGGCGAGAACCCGAACCGCCTGCAACACTATTACCAATACCAGGTGGTGCTCAAGCCCGCACCCAGCAACATTCTTGAGCTGTACCTGGGCAGCCTGGAGGCGCTGGGATTCGATTTGAAAAAAAACGACATCCGTTTTGTCGAGGACGACTGGGAAAACCCCACACTGGGCGCCTGGGGCCTGGGCTGGGAGGTCTGGCTCAACGGCATGGAAGTCACCCAGTTCACCTACTTTCAGCAGGTCGGTGGCATCGACTGCCGCCCCATCACCGGCGAGATCACCTATGGTTTGGAGCGCCTGGCCATGTACCTGCAGGGCGTGGACAACGTCTATCACCTGACCTGGACCGAAGGCGCAGACGGCAGCAAGCTCAGCTACGGCGATGTCTATAAGCAAAACGAGATTGAGCAGTCCACCTACAACTTCGAGCACAGTGATGCCGACTTTTTGTTCACGGCGTTTACCGCCCACGAGCGCCAGGCCAAGCACCTGATGGAGGTCCAACTGGCCCTGCCAGCGTATGAGCAGGTGCTGAAATGCGCGCACAGCTTCAATCTGCTGGATGCGCGCGGCGCGATCAGCGTGACCGAACGCGCCGCTTACATCGGGCGCATCCGCAACCTGGCACGCGCTGTGGCACAAAGCTATTTCGACAGCCGCGAGCGGCTGGGCTTTCCGCTGGCGCCACGCGAATGGGTGGCGCAGATGGCCAAAAAGGCGGCGTAAGCCCGCTGCAGCAACAACCCTGGTTTGGCCTGTCTTTCTTATCTGCAACGCGGCACTGGCAGGCACTGTCCTTGACCCCACTATGAACCCGAACAACAACCTCCTCGTTGAACTCTTTGTCGAAGAACTTCCGCCCAAGGCCCTGAAAAAGCTCGGCGATGCGTTCGCCGGCGGCCTGGCCGACCAGTTGCGCAGCCTGGGCCTGTTGGCGCCTGACTCGGTGGCAACGGCCTATGCCTCACCACGCCGTCTGGCCGCGCACATCACCGCGGTGGCAGAGCGTGCGGCAGACCGGCAAGTGGCACACAAGCTGATGCCGGTCAGCGTCGGGCTGGACGCACAGGCGCAGCCAACGGCCGCGCTGACCAAGAAACTGCAAGCGCTGGGTGTGGACGTATCCAAGCCCAGCGGCTTGGCGGCCTTGCTGCGCCGCGCGGCCGATGGCAAGAACGAGGCACTGTTTTATGACAGCCAGGTGGCGGGCACGACGCTTGCAGCCGGCCTGCAGCAAGCGCTGCTTGGCGCACTGGCGGCCTTGCCCATCCCCAAGGTGATGAGCTACCAATTGCACACCGATTGCGAGCTGCCGGGCTGGAGCAGCGTGAACTTTGTCAGGCCGGCGCATGGCCTGGTCGCCTTGCATGGGACCCACGTGGTGCCGGTGCAAGCGCTGGGTTTGCGCGCCGGACGCAGCACCCAGGGGCATCGGTTCGAGGCGCTGCACGCCTCGGTCGAGCTCCCTGACGCCGACAGCTACGCCGCAGCGCTACGAACACAGGGCGCGGTGATCGCCAGCTTCGCCGAGCGCCGTAACGCCATCGTCGAGCAGTTGCGGGCGGCCGCTTTGCAAGTCGGCGGTGGCTGCCACGCCATCGAAGACGATGCCTTGCTCGACGAAGTGACCGCGCTGGTCGAGCGCCCGCATGTGCTGGTCTGCCAGTTTGAGCCCGACTTCCTGGCGGTGCCGCAAGAGTGCCTGATTCTCACCATGAAGGCCAACCAGAAGTATTTTCCGCTGCTTGATGCCAGCGGCCGGCTGACCCACCGCTTTCTGGTGGTCAGCAACATCTCGCCCGAGGATGCCAGCGCAGTCATCGGTGGCAACGAGCGCGTGGTGCGGCCGCGCCTGGCCGATGCCCGGTTTTTCTTCGACCAGGACCGCAAGCGCACGCTGGAGTCGCGCGTGGCCGGGCTGGACAAGGTGGTTTATCACAACAAGCTGGGCACCCAGGGCCAGCGCATGGCACGGGTTTGCGCCATCGCCACAGCGATTGCCGAGCGCCTGGGTGAGCCGGCGCTGCTTGCCGCATCGGCCCTGGCGGCGCGCCTGGCCAAGACCGACTTGCTGACTGACATGGTGGGCGAGTTTCCGGAGTTGCAGGGCATCATGGGCGGCTACTACGCACGCCATGACGGGTTGGGCGAGGACGTGGCGCAGGCCATCGAGGACCACTACAAGCCACGCTTTGCCGGTGACGAGCTGCCGCGCAACCCGGTCGGCGTGGTGGTCGCGCTGGCCGACAAGCTCGAAACCCTGGTCGGCCTGTTTGGCATCGGCAACCTGCCCACCGGCGACAAAGACCCGTTTGCCCTGCGCCGTCACGCGCTGGGCGTGATCCGCATCCTGAGCGAGCGTGATCTGCCGCTGTCGCTGCCCGAGCTGGTGGCGCTGGCGCTGCCGGTGTTTGGCCCGCAGATCAGCGACGCCAGCGCCGCGCTGCTGGACTTCATGGACGAGCGTCTGGCCGGCCTGCTGCGCGAACAAGGTTACAGCACGCTGCAAGTCGAGGCGGTGCTGGCGCTGCGCGTGCCGCGCCTGGCCGAGCTGCCCCGGCGCCTGGCTGCCGTGCGTGCCTTTGCCAGTCTGCCCGAGGCGCCGGCGCTGGCCGCCGCCAACAAGCGCATTGGCAACATCCTGAAAAAAGCCGAGCTCGCGGTGCACGCCCACATCAGCACCGTGCTGCTGCAGCCGGGTGCCGAGCTGGCCCTGTATGAGGCCATGCAACAGGTGTTGCCGCAGGCCGACGCGCAGTTCCAGGCGGGCCAGTACACCGCCGCACTGCAGACCCTGGCCGCCCTGCGCGTGCCGGTCGATGCCTTTTTTGACGGTGTCATGGTCAATGCCGAAGCGCCCGACCTGCGGCTCAACCGCCTGGGCCTGCTCAAGACGCTACACCAGTCGATGAATCGCGTGGCCGACCTGGCTCGACTGGCAGTCTGACATGAGCACCGTGCGCCTGATCATCATCGACCGCGATGGCACCATCAACAAAGACAGCGCCGAGTTCATCAAGTCGGCTGATGAGTGGCACGCCTTGCCCGGCGCACTGGAGGCAGTCGCACGGCTCAATCATGCCGGCTGGCATGTGGTGCTGGCGACCAACCAGTCCGGACTCGGACGCGGCCTGTTCGAGGTCTCGGACCTGAACAACATCCACGCCAAGATGCTGCAACAGCTCGCCGCGGTGGGCGGGCGCATCGACGCCATCTTTTTCTGCCCGCATACCGCCGACGAACACTGCCAGTGTCGCAAGCCCTTGCCGGGTTTGTTCGAGCAGATTGCCGAGCGCTACGGCGTCAGCCTCAAGGGCGTGCCGGTGGTGGGCGATGCGCTGCGTGACCTGCAAGCCGGGGTGGCACTGGGGTGCGAGCCGCACCTGGTGCTGACCGGCAAGTCGGCCGGCTACCGGGGGCACAGCCTGCCCGATACCTTTCCGGCCCAGACCCAGGTGCACACCGACCTGGCCGAGTGTGTCGAGTTTCTGCTGCAGCGTCAGGCGCAGGCAGTCTAGGCCGCCAAAGCGCCATCAACTTGATAGCTGTCAGCGCTTGCCAAATAAGGGCTACAGGCCAAAAATGCTTGAATGTGGCCGAGCCGGGAGGTGTGCGGGCATGGCACTGATTCGCTCGCTGCTGCATCTGCTGTGGATGGGTGTGACGGTGGTGCCCTGGACTGCCGCGGTGTTGCTGACCTCGTTGGGCGGTGACCGCACCCGCACCTGGTGGGTGGCGGTGAACTGGTTTCGGGTGGTGATGTGGGGCACGCGCCACATTCTGGGCATTCGCAT
>JFJP01039659.1_pt1 | contig 13685 bp, 11 predicted proteins | sample 431651 | NCBI WGS metagenome assembly JFJP01 (sample SAMN02602958, study PRJNA72255) | Microbial mat metagenome, whole genome shotgun sequencing project. | biome: fresh water; feature: sink hole; material: water; isolation source: purple microbial (photo- and chemosynthetic) mats found in...
ACAGCGTTTTGCTGAATCAAGCGACGGCCGTCCCCTTTAGATTTGATCAGTTCAAGTTCCAAAAAGAGGTCGAGCAAATTAATGACTCCCGCTGGCTTGGAAATCGTCTGTATATCGTCTGGGATTTGTTTTTTAGTGAACCGCGCCTCAAATTTCTCGCGCTCTTCTTTGCCTGCAGCTTCAGTGTGATAATAACCGGTAATTTCCGCAGCAAGATTCTTTTTGGCCTCCATCGGATGAATGGTGCCTGCAGTAATTCCTGCCACGTAAGCCTCAACTTCTGCTGACGGTCTTCTTGAAAGTAGCAGATAATATTTCTTCATGAGTTCATCTGATATCGACATGAGCTTTCCAAACATATTGGTCGGTGTTTCAGTCAAAGAGATATAGTTATCCATCGACTTAGACATCTTATTCACGCCATCAGTGCCTTCAATCAACGGCATTGTCAGAATACACTGTGCTTCTAGTTCATACGAATATTGAAGATGGCGACCCATCATAAGGTTGAAGGTCTGATCTGTTCCACCCAATTCAAGATCTGCTTTCAAATGAACCGAATCATATCCTTGAAGAATGGGATAAACGAATTCATGCAGATAAATCGCCTCTGCATTCGTGTAGCGTTTAGAAAAATCATCTCGTTGTAAGATCGCCCCAACAGTGGCGCGGGACATGAGCTTAATCAGATCGAGTCCTGAAAATTTACCTAACCAGTCGCGGTTAAAAACCACTTTGGTCTTACTCATATCCAAAACTTTACCCACCTGTTCCTGGTAAGTTTTGGCATTTTCTGCAACATCTTGCTCAGTCAAAATGGGACGAGTCTTATTTTTTCCGGTTGGGTCTCCGATCTGGGCGGTATAATCTCCGATCAGAAAATAAATTTCATGACCAAAGTCTTGAAGCAGTCTGAGTTTTTGCAAAACAACGGTGTGACCAAGATGAATATCTGGGCGAGAAGGATCAGCGCCAAACTTAATGATGAGGGGTTTTTGCTTATCAAAAGACTTCTTTAACTTTTTTAGGAGTTCATCTTCTGGGAGTATTTCAAAAGCTCCACGCTTAAGCTCTTTGAGTTGGTCTTCCGGGCTTACAGTAATTCGCGTCATGATGGTCTCCTTAAACACTTAGAGTTTAATCGACCCAGCGAATTTAGTAAAAATTTATCTCAATATTTTTCTTATACCGTTCATGAAAAGAACAGCATTGGCGCGGCCGTGACCATCAGAGAAGAAGTTTAGCTCTTCCAGGTAGGTGTCCTTAAACTCTTTTAGCTCCAGATCAAACAGGATTTTCTGATCGAAAGGGGCGATATCTTTATAAATCCTCTCAATTACCTTATTTCGGAAGCGGACGGTGTTCACATTGGTGGTGAGACCATATTGAGGCAGCCCCTTCAAGAGAAGCTGGTCATCAGTGTTCACGGCCAGAACTTTGAGCTGAAGATGGGGAATGCTGTCCTGGTTGATAATCTTTAAACCGATGGACAAACGAATTGGGAACCGCAGTTCTGATCTACCGACCATGATTCTGTCACGGCCATTGAGTTTATAAATGATGTCGAGGTAGAGGTTAAACCCCTCACCTTTTTCTTCCGCCAGAATAAACGCCTTTTCAGACCCCAGCGAGAATTCTTTGCTTCCCAGTTCTAAAATCCCGGCCTGGGCCGCAGCTGTGATCATTTGGTTGATGTAATGCTCGCTTATACTGACAGCAACGTTGGCACTTTTTTGATTAAACATCTGATCAATTTCCTGCATGGATTGATCGAAGGTTCCGATTTCAATTTTCCGTCTTTCTTTCGTAGGGAGTTGATTCGTTCTGCATAAATCAATCTGAAGATCATTTTCGTTAGCGCAGAAATGACCACCAATTTTTGCTTCTAAAATCCTGGTACTTGGATCTGCGGCCATGGATTTAAGATCAAAGACAGTATTGATTTCACCTTTGGTTGAAAACGAGCGAGGCAGAAAAATTTCCTGAGGAGAATCTTTGATAATATTTAAAAGTCTATCCTCTCTGGTTCGAAGCATATCCAGAATCGCCATTTTCATGTCTTCTTTTCTGGAGATAAGGAATTTTTTTATTTTCTCTTTATCAAATTTAATTTCTCTATTCCCAACACGAATCGAAACCTGCGGGATGGATATGTCTTTAAATTTAAAATCAATAAGATCCGGACTTTCTACGACTTTGGCGAAAACTCGAGAGAGATCAATCGTATGAAGGGAGAGCAGCAAAGAATCTGGCAATAATGCCGTCTGCCAGCCCATAGGAAGTTCAACCATTAAATCTGGACTCACTATAAAGTCCGGTTCGATGAGAGCTATTTCAAACCTGATCGGCTCTCCAGTCTGTGTCCGGTTCAGCTCTACCTGGAAAGCGATATTGGTTGATGAAAGTTTTAATCCTTTCACCGAATTCAGGGTCACGTACTCAACTCGACTTTGCTCCGAAACTCCAGGCTTAACTTCTGAATTAAAATGCTGAATCGAGTACGAAAATTTCTCAATTTTCAGCTTATAGTTTGAATCAAAGATGCTTAAGTTAAGAATCTTCTGCCAATCTTTTATCCACTCTTGAGTATCATCCGGTAACTCATCTAAAACTTTATTTAAATCAACAACCAGTGGTTTTTCAAAAGTTTTATTATAAGGATCACCCAAATTATTATTCAGTAGGAAGGTGCGAACGCGTTTAATAAATGAAGCTGAAGACTGCTGATCCAGACGAGATTTTATAACGATGTCCTGGGGACTATTTCCCCAAACATACCCACTCAGCAGGACCGATAAAATTAAGATAGTGCTTTTCATGAAGGCCGGTTATAGCACTCTAATTTTGGGGCGTGGATACCTAATAGTAAAATATACATTCAAAAAGATCTAAGACTTATACTCTCCAGCCGAGCTCTTTGAGCCAGGCATCCAATTCTGCCAGCCTTCTAGCCGGGTCTTTAGGCGGAGGAAGATGAGTGACCCTAGGTAGAATTTCTGCCATAGGGGGAAGACCGACGCCTTTTCTCCTTTCATCCAAAAACTTTTCATCCTCGATGGGAGTGGGTTTTAGCTCTCCACCTGCCCAGTCAAAATGAGTCCCAAAGATTTGTTCTCTCCCCTCGAGATAACAAATCTTGTCCTCAGTATAGGCCAGAAGATCCCGGGGATAATCGTCTTGAGCAGCCGCCATCCGCATCTGATCCAGGCAGGTTCGCATAAAGTCTGGTAGAGAAACTGCATGCAAAATGATAAGCCAGGAAAGTCTGACCCCTTCCTCTCCCGCATTCGACAGGACGGGAAATCCCCTTTGCTCTAGCATGGCCTTAAATTTGATGGCATTTTCTGTCTGAACTTTTTTTAGTTCTGGGTGATAAGCATCTTCTAGGATGCCCCTTTTCTCAAGGGCGTCTCGTATGTATTGCTCTCGTTGAATAAGCAGTTTTAGGCCCGTTGCCCACTCTTCATCATAGGTCATCGGGGTTAGAAGTAGCTAATGGTGTTTTTGTCTTCCTCGTCAGTACCGTAATAATGTACGAAGTTCGGCTTATACTTTAAAACAAAATTTGTTTGGCCGCTTTTGAATAATTCCACTGAATGACCGTAACATAAAAGAATAACCGTATTTTTATCCTTGTTACCAAAGAGCTGATTCGGACTAGTCTCAAGATTGATTTTGCCTTGGTACTTACAGATAAAGCAGCGTTTGTCTTTCATGTTAGAATTATCGTTAATTATGAAGAAAATCTTTATTAAAACGTTAATTATTCCAAAATCTTAAGATGTGTGACCTAACTTGCTAGGATTAAACTAAAAATATGTATACTAAACACATGAAAGTCATCTTCTTTGATGGATATTGCGGCCTCTGTAATGGATTCGTTGATTTCATGATGAGAGTCGACAAAAAATCTCTTTTTAAATTTTCTCCTCTGCAGAGTGACTTTGCTAAGGCCCATCTGAGTCTAGAAGACGTAGCAGATTTAAAATCTTTGGTGGTCATGATCAATGGTAGCACTTACCGAAGGGCACCCGGAGTGATTAAGGCCCTGACCGAATTGGGGGGGGTCTGGAAAGCGTTGGGGCTGCTGAGAATATTCCCTGATTGGTTTCTTAATTTCTGGTACGACCTAGTCGCAGAAAACAGATATAAGATTTTTGGAAAAAGCGACACCTGCCGACTTCCCACCCCCGAAGAAAAAACGAGATTCTTATCTTAAGAGACCGACAGCTTTATAAACATGATCAAGTGTTTCACGTGATCTAACCCGAGCACGATCGGATCCACTCTTCATCAACTGTTCCAAATAATCTTTATTTTTCATGAGATCATTGTATTTTTCATGAACCGGCTTCAACGTTTGAACAACGACTTCGGCCAGATCGACCTTTAGGTGACCGTACATTTTTCCTTCGTATTCTTTTTCAAGTTGATCAGTCGTCTTGCCAGTTAAAACTGAATAGATGGTCATGAGATTTGAAAGACCAGGTTTGTTTTCTGTATCGTATTTGATTTCAGTGCCTGAATCTGTAGCGGCACCTTTGATTTTCTTTTCAATTTTTTTGGCGTCATCAATGATTGAAACGAAATTTTTCTCGTTCTCGTCAGACTTCGACATTTTCTTTTCCGGTTCTTGAAGCGACATGATTCTCGCCCCAGATTTTCCGATATAAGCTTCAGGCATTGTGAAGATGCCTGGACCGTAGCGGTTCTCAAAAAAGCCAACGATATCTCTGCAAAGCTCAAGGTGCTGCCTTTGATCTTCACCAACCGGAACTAGGTCTGCTTTATACAGCAAGATATCTGCCGCCATTAAGATAGGGTAAGTATAGAGACCCGCATTGATATTTTTCACATGCTTTTCAGACTTCTCTTTGAACTGAGTCATGCGGTTAAGGTAACCCATTGGTGTGAGGCAGGTCAGAACCCAAGAGAGTTCAGTATGTTCTGGGACCTGAGATTGAACAAAAATAATATTTTTCTGTGGGTCTAACCCCAGAGCAAGGTACTGGGCAAAGAAGCTGTAAGTGCGCTCTCTTAAAACCTTAGGATCTTGAAAAACCGTGAGGGCATGCAAGTCGGCAAGAAAATATAAACAGTCATACTGCTCTTGCAGCTGTTTCCAGTTATGGATCGCACCAATGTAATTGCCGAGGGTCAAATCACCAGTTACAGTACTGCCGCTTAAAATGGTTTTTTTCATGAGGCTATTATACTGACTTAGTCCTCAAAAAACAAGGAGCTCGCTTAGAGCGTGAAGGGAACTACCATTCCTACGATTACAGCAAAATCTTTTGCCGGGTCTTTGGAAACTTCTCCGCTTTCAACGCTATATTCATAGCGATTGGTCCAATTGATGGCGAGCTCCAGTACAACTTCACTCTCCAAAGTCTTGCGATGACTTAGAAACAAATCAAAATAATTCGGATTTCCGGCCCCACTTGTAGTCTCAGCAATTTCTGAGCAGTCTGAATTTAAGCATCTGGTTTTTACTCCACCTTTAGGTGAACCAAAAGAATTATATCCAATAAAAAATGATGCCCCTAAAGTTTTAGTGTAGACCCACTCATGTCCCAGCCTAATATATTGATACGAACTTTGATAACCAAAGTAATCATCCATATAAGAGAGTTCTAAAATAAAACGCCTATAGTTAATAAAGAGATTAAATTCATCTGAATTGAAAACATCCGCACCAGGAAAAGTGAATTGATTATATGAAAGCTGTATCTCCCAGTTTTTTGCAAACCAGCGTTTCCCTAAAGAGATGTCCACCTCTTGGGTCACTTGCGCATCACTCCCCATTGCCTCGTCACTAAATTCAGCATTAGAGACAAATGTGCCCAAGAAAAAGCCATGGCTTTCTTGAGCATCAAGGATTGCCTGTATCGCAGGTTTGTTTTCACTAAAAGTAGTTCCGCGCCAGATATAGTTTGAATAAGCACTGAATTCTCCTTCAACGATCGCCATAAGCGGAGTGGAAAGTAAGAAAACCCATAAGTAAAATAGATATTTAGTCATGCTCTTATTATTAACAATTTTCTTGCGAGTGTCTTTATGTAAAGACCATAAATACAAAGGAAACCTAAAAGAGTTGGGCCAGCCGCAACGCTACTTTACGAATTTTTAAATCTGCGAAACCCTACCCTCACTGAGCCCAAATCAAGGACGTTTACATGAAATGGATGCCACTTATTTTTCTTGTCACAATCTTGGGTTGCTCATCAAGTCCCACCCGATATGAAGAGAGCTCTTCGGGGAAAAATGGTTATTCCGACAAGGCCATCGATAGTAATCTTAAACTGGCCACCTTCCTTGGAAACTCAACCACCAAAAAAGAGAACGCCGAATTATATGCCAAATTCCGTGCTATCGAGATTTGCTCAGAGACTAATACTTACGCCCACATTTTATTAGTTAAGGATAAGACCTTTCAAAAAGAGATATCCCAAACAACAACGAACTACCCCTCGTACAGTTACTACGGTGCCTCGCCTTACTACGGACGTTACGGCACTGGTGTCGGCTACGGCGCAGTCTCAACCAATACGTGGAATGAATCCTACACCTATCCCTTGTTTGAAGTTTATTTTGAATGTGTGCCAAAACCAATGGATGCGCGCATGTCCTTCAATGTTCTTTCCCAATCTCAGATGAAAGATTTTATAAAAGACCTAAAAGGAGCCGTGCAAATTGAGGCGATATTGCCCGACTCTCCCAACAAAAACCAATTTAAAGTTGCAGATATCATCACGCATGTTAATGGGAAACGGGTTGATAGTATTTTGGAACTTTATCAAACGAGTCGAAGTGCTGTAGGAAAAAAAATCGTTGTGAATTTTATCCGAGAAGGAAATAAAAAGACAGCTGAGGTTAAACAACTTGATGTGACCGATCTGGTTGATCACTCCCAAAAAGAAATTGTTAAAGCCGCATGCAAAATCGATGAACTAAAGAGTAGACCAATTTGTAAGTGATGAGTGGTCCTCCCCAGGATTTCTTCACGCGTTAAATAGAAAACCCACTCGCGATAACCCGCAAGGATTTTTCAGGTGAAGCAATCAGAACGAATTAGATCATAAGTGAAGGTTCCTAAGGGTGTTTCAATTTTTTTTCGTTTTATAGTTACTGAACTAACAGCCTCTACTGACAGGGGTTGTATCTAGATGGGCCGATTTGAGCTTTTACTGATCAAAGGTAGCTAGTTTGAATACTAGACCTAATTTTTACGACATCCATTTTTAAGTACTTGGGAGAACATAACTAAGGCACCTTCTCCTTACCATCAAATAGAAAATCCATTAGATAGTCACTTGGCGAGCAGCGCTTGGAGCTCGTAGCGGTACCTATGAACCCCTGTTCGTTGGGAACACACCCACGCACCTTTCGTGGGTGATCCATCGGTTGCCTGCGAGGATCATTAAATCTTACGTGAGGATTTAAAACCAAAGCGTTCTTAGAAAATCCCTGAACATTAGCTTCAACAGAGTGGCAAGAAAGGCAAAATGGGGTTCCTGAAAAATCTGGACGAGGCCCATCCGCCACGAGTGGCTTTTCATGAATTCCCAACATCTTTCGACGAACACATCTCTCTTTTAATTCATCATCAAGATCCTCAGATGGATTTTGATGGACTCGGCTCGCGCAAAAAGTTCGGTCTTTTTGATCCGCAAGATCAGTTGGAGCTTTGTGGGATTCAAAAATAAGCTGCTCGCACACACGGGCGAACTTATCTGGACTCAAGGCATCTGATGAAAGTCTGGTGTTGCCATATGGGTCATAGAGATGACCGTAATCAAATCCTTTTTTCAGCAAGTCTCCTAAAGGAGTGTTCCGATCGACATTATAAACCTCTGTTAGTGAGCCATAGGCAAGATTACAAATGAATTCTTCAAAGTACTCTGTCCCTTGAATTTCATTTTTACCTAGAGAATAAATTCTGAATTCATCAACCCACCCCTTGAATGGTGAGCGCTGAGTTTGATATCCCGAAGAGTTATTTCCTGGCCCAGGGTCACCAACCACAAACCATGACCAGCCATTTAAATAATCCAACTTTAGCTGGAAGCCATGGCGATAAGAATCACTGGCCACTATCGGAAACTTTAGTATTCCGGGGCCATGGTTATACACCAGCGTTCCATTAATATAAAAACTTAACTCCCTATCATTTCCATTTGTACGAACTTTAACGCCAAAATGAAAAAACTTATTCGGGCCCATACCTAGCTTCGAAATATCTACGAATTTCGTTTGATGAGAACTCCCTCTCGAATTATGGGCATATATCTTCGTTTGATTCATACCAATCCAGGAATTGTCAGGAAAATAAAAAAGTGTTCGCACTTTATTTGGATCTTCTTCTCTTGAATCAAACCAGGCACTAATAAACCAATCATTTCTACCAGGATTTTTAAATCCCATGTCCATATAGTCGTTAACACCATCAAAGTAGACACCCTTACCAATCACACCACCAAGCGCCACAGGCTCCACACGTGCCCCTCCTAAAAGTCTCAAATTCAGGGGCGGCACATCCGCCGTAGGCTCAAAAAATCGGTGCATCGTTGAAGCATTTTGGATTACAGGCGAGGATTTATAGGAGAAATTGGCCTCCCCTCCATACCGCACATCGGCCAAAGGATTTTGTTCTACAAATCCGTCATCAGGAAAGATTAGGCCCTTACTATCAAGAGTTTTCATTGGAGAATTCATGTGCGCCACCACAAAAGCGTTCTTCATATGATACTCATCAAAGACGATCTCTGATTGCCGTTGATTGTTACTGGACAGAGTCCAGACAACATCAAATGGCATGACTGGTGAAAGTGAGTTGTAATAATTAAGTTGATTTTCTGCAGACAAACTCATCACCGAGGAGCGTGGACGAATAACAGTCTCTTCCCCTTCGTAAAGTGACATGCCATACGTAAACTGAACTGGCATCATCGTTCCAGCTACATTCATCCAAGCACTTTTCCCGCCAAAATCAGTGAAGTTTATAGCATTATCCAGGACAACGGCCTTACCTCTCGTCCATGAACCAATAACTGAAATCATTTTGCCTGCAGTGAGATCTGGATTTAAATTCTGAGCAGGAACATCAGGATAGCTTGATTCGAATTGCCAGTTGGCAAGATAGTTATCACGTGACCCTAAATAGGGACTGTAAATAAAATTTTTCCCCTTACGATCAATCCATCCGTAAGCTCCACCAAATTGCTCCCCTGGATTAATATTCCTTCCAGCAGAGTCTCGAAATGGTATCCATGAATTACCTTTTCGAAGAGAGCGCCCAATATCATAGTTATTATAAATCTGAGGATCCACAGGCATAAAGCTCATGGGTTTAAAATTGCTCCATCCATCAGCTTGGCACGGCCCAACTGTATTGTAAGAATAATAAATACCTAGTCCGGCCATGTTGATGACCATCAATAGACCATCATCAGTCGTCGATATTTCAAAAAAGAACTTTGACTGACATCCTGGAAGCCTGCGCGAATCACAGTGATCTCCAGTCCAGAATTCTCCGGCATCTTCTCTATTATTACCGTTATTATCTACAATATACTTAGAAGCTTTCTTCTGTGATAAGACAAAGTCACACCACTTAGGAGGTGTGGCACCATAACATTGATTTGTAACTTGGTTAAAATTTGGCCCGGAACCGGCCCAATCCTTATAGAGATTATAATTAGGGAGCGTGAAGCCTGCAAATCTCGGGTAAACCCATATATCAAAATTGGCCCTGTCCTTTCCATTGGGGACAAAGACAGTGATATCATTACTGCGCAATTCCCATCGCTCAAAATTGCCATACCCTTTATTAATATTTTGCTGTCCCCCAACCATGATAGTGACATCATAGCAGTCTCCTGAAATGTACGAATTCGTGGAGCTCAACCGAGCACGGCACAGTCTCGGATTCGCTTTATCACTTCCAGAGCCCTGAGCATCACACAAGTTATAATGATAGGACGTCGGCCTTCCCCAATTTCCATAAATTGAATGATCCAATCTTGTGTCACGTGGATTAAAGTAAGAAAGTGGATGCAGAGCGAACTGATTTCCCATTGGCGAATTGCCAGTAATTTTCTTATCAACATCAATCATGCCTGGACGAAAAATAGCAAGTTGCGGACCACTATTTCCCTCACTTAAAATTAAGCGAGCATCATTACTACTTCGAGCATGGGGCAGGATTTGATACTTACCTGAAGCTCCATTGCCAGCAGGAAAATAGGAAGTGCTCCCATCCTCTTCCTCTTTATACGAACTAAGTGCTGCTTGCTTATCATACTGCTCATTCGAATTGATTAGCGATCGCATAAGACTAGGCGCTGGCGGCAGATTCTGGTTGTAGCAATCTTTTACTTTTGAGTAATTTTCCGCACAAGGTTGCGTACCAGGATATATTTTCACCACGTCATCGTAAAAATCACTCCCCCCGGAAGCAATGGAGCGGCCCTCCTTAACGGTGGGTGAAAACCAAAACAAGAAAAAAAACACCACAAGGTGACTAAGCAGAATTAGTGACTTCATCAAATAGCTTTTCGGATTCGTGGAACAAAAATGAACAAAGAATAGGGCTCGATTCAAAAAGGAATAGGAATTGATCTAGGATAAGACTGACAAAAATAGTACCCATTATATTTTAAGATATTCTTAATAAGTCGTCTGATGACTTGAAAAATCTCCGCTAACTCTTTGTCGTTTCGAAATGATGATTCAAAATTGAATAATCCTTAAAATACTAATTGATCGCAATAAGTTTTAACCGATAATTAATTCCAAGAACAAACCCAAATTGATGGGTTAAATGGAGGAACGTATGAAGATCTTTTTAGTTAGTGCAATGTTCGTATTATCTGCTGGCGTTTATGCCCAAGTCAAAGCCAGTCCAAAGCTATCAGAAGCAATTAAGACCACAACTGTTAAGCCAACGGGTGGCGGGGAAAAAGTATCCAACCAGTGTGGTTCAGTATTCTGCGCAGCTACTTCTAAGTGTATTAACGGAGCATGTACCCCTGTTGATTCAAATGGTAGACCAAACTAATTGATCTATAGTGATAAAGCTGTTGTTTGCCCATCTTTTCAATAGTGGGCAAACAATATGCAAAAAAGCATGCGGAAAATTGTAGCCGGGATAAAACGTTGAAAGTACTAACCATTTTTTTCAACAATCTTTTTTATATAAACCGCAAGACCTTCATTTTATATAAATACCTGATTTTAATTCCTGCAGTTTACATTTGGATTAAAGATGTAAACCTTATTTTGAATTCGGATGGCCTTGTTAAAGACCTTTTAAATATTGAAACTCCTGGCTCTTATTCTTTTTTCCATTTTCTGTCTCCTTTAGGAATTCAGATATCATACTTATTGATCTTAATTTCAGCCCTTTATTTCATATGGGAAAGTAGTTATTGGGCCTACGCTGTTTTTGCTTTTATTCAAATCAATGCACTTACCTTCTGGGCAAACTATGGTTTTTTTGACTGCTCTGAAGATTATTATCGAGCATTTTTAACAATTGGTTTTTTGTGTCCATGGCATTATCTTAGAAAGAAGAAAAGTGAAAGTGACCAAGAGTATTTTTTTTCCATTGCTTACTTCTTATTGATTGTTCAAACAGGGGTTACTTATTTTTTTGCTGCACATTTTAAATACCTCCATTCATGGTCTGAAAACTGGGACGCAGTATATTTAGTTTTATTAAGATACAAGTTAAATGTATTTGCATCTTTCCTCACAAATTATCCGGTTTTTTGTAAAGTCTTATCAATTTTCTCATTACTCTTTGAATATCTTGTTCCATTTCTTCTCCTGATACCCTTACGCAATAAAAAAGTTCGCTTAATGATAATCATAACGATTATCGGATTCCACGCTGGAATTGCGCTAACTATCCCCTTCACTTTTTCTTTTCTTATAGTTTTCTCAATATTTCCTATCTTGTATTTTACTAATTCAAAATCAAGCTCATTTGAACAGTATCCAAGAATTACTTCAAATGATATAACACCAATTCTTGCTTCGGTAGTCTATGTATTTATAATTTTCACCACTAATTTTCAGTCAATCGGTTACCGAATCCTTCCGGTTTCTTTTTATCAATCTATTGAAAAATTAAGCTTAAATCAGTCATGGGGTATGTTTAGCCAAGCAAATAAGTACCAATTTTCTGTCGATGGTTATGTTGTTGATCGCAACGGGAACGAGAAAAACTTAAGCTCAATATACCTTGAAGCCGATACTCATTTAAGCCTAGAAGAAATGAGCTTTCTAGGTGTTCCTCACTCAATAATCAATACCCTTCGTTTCGTTAATGTTATAAATGCATTGCAAGCTCATGACTTGAAGAAGCATCTATTCTTGCAGAAGATTTCAAACGCAATGGCACGAAGTCTGTGTCGCGAAATTTCAGGGGAATATAATTTCCCAATAAAGGATGGCCTTATAATAAAATTGGTGAGTCGAAGTAATCTACTCGAAACAAATGAACTCCAATATGAAAGGGTCATTGAAAATCATGATTGCTTAACCGGCGATTCTCCGAATCATCGGGAATCTACATTATGAATCTGTGGTAATAGGCTGAATGAACCATAGCTTGTATCTATTATGGTTATTGCCTGCATTTTATTGAATTATTTTTTTGGGGGAATCGTGAATTAGTGTCCCCGCTTCTCTAGTAAAATTTAATCTTAACTACGATGATTAGAACAGAGGAAGTTGAGTCGGCCTGTCACAGTAAAGCCGGCGAGTATGTCCGCACAAGAAAATATCCTAACGACTGTGATCCATGTATTCGATCCCGATTACTTAATATCCACAAGCTTTGAAGTATCGCTAAGCCGATAAGCTAGTATTCAATAGGCCCTAAAAAACCATCAGGAAAAATGCAGTTACTACACCTGATTTCCCACGTTTATCTGAGCACCGTTGAAGTTTAGCCGGGTCTTCTCTATTTTCACGGTCTTCAGCCTTAATCTTGCACATTTGAAACTTTAATTACGAAACGGAGGTTAGCTCATTCATTTGAACAATAAAGAGGGAAAAGGCCCAGCGAAGAGAATAATTAGAAACTGACAAAAATAGTACTCACAATGTGTTAAGATATTCTTAAAAGGTTGTCTAATGACTTAAAAAATCTCAGCTAACCCTTTGTCGTTTCGAAATGATGATTCAAAATTGAATATTCCTAAAAATACTAATTGATCGCAATATGTTTTAACCGATAATAAATATCAAGAAGAAACCCAAATTGATGGGGTAATACGGGGGAACGTATGAAGAATTTTGTAGGCTTGATTACACTGCTTACTATCACTGGTTATGCAATGGCAGCGAAACCTCTACGCCAAGAACAAAAATTAATCGTGAATAAAGCAGTAGTCACAAAAACCTCTGAAGTTCAAAAGAAACAAACTAATGGAATGGGATTAACTGGTTCAGGACAAGGCTCAAATGAGATATCTGAAGCAATGTGCTTAGATCAGCGTGGAAAAATAAGGGGCGGTAATTGCATTTTCCCTAATGGTTCTTCCGAACCTATTGAATAATACCTCAGCAGTTTTTTAGCTAATCCCTGGACAATAAAGTAGCTCCGTTTTGCTTTAGCAAAGCCGAACCATATTATTAATTTCTATCCCCAGTAGACACTTGTTACGTCAAAAGTA
>JFJP01018772.1_pt1 | contig 13683 bp, 10 predicted proteins | sample 431651 | NCBI WGS metagenome assembly JFJP01 (sample SAMN02602958, study PRJNA72255) | Microbial mat metagenome, whole genome shotgun sequencing project. | biome: fresh water; feature: sink hole; material: water; isolation source: purple microbial (photo- and chemosynthetic) mats found in...
TGCGTATCCCGCCGCTCTTACCTTTGCCCTTTAGATTCCAGCGAACTTTGCGAAGACCGCCAGTACCCTCGATGACAGGCCCCTTTTCTGGGATTCTGCGCTATTTCTGTTTGAAATTCTGCGAGAGCGTCGTCGCTGATCAGTTCAGCAATACGCCTCGTGAAGATGCTTGTCTCAATAAATGTGACGTGATGTTTCATATAACTATATGACTATGTACAATAGACCGTTCAGTCTTCAGATGCAAGAACGTTTATATTTTCCCGTTTCATTTCGTTCCCCCTTCCACAATGGCGATTTCGGCTTCGGTGAGGTCGTAGAGCTGGTAGGTGAGGCGGTCGATCTGGCGGTCGGTGGCGCTGATCTGCGTTTCGAGCTGGTCGAGGATGTTGGGGTTCTTTTCCACCGCTTTCTTCTTGTTCTCTTGTCATGCAGGGCCACGTCGGCCGGGTTCGAAATGTCTACAGCCCTAATGGGCAGTTTATCAAGATCCTTCTTTTTCACTTGGGCTATACTCTTGGCGTTTGTGAGCATACGTTCCGAGTAGTACCCCATCAGCAGCTTCGAGTTAATAATGCCGAGTAAATATTTCGGGGTAATGTCGTTGATGCAGTCATAACAAAAATAAAGGGACTGCTCAGGATAAAACCCCGAGTCGTCATAAGTTGCAATAAGCTGATTTCCTGTCTTTCTTATAAGCAGCTTCGGTATTGCCCCGAGTTTGCTTTGGTCCGTCGTTCGTCCAGTAATGTTGTCTCGCGTAAACAAGAACCAGTAAACCGAAGTTGTTGCGTATCGAGAAATACTCCTACCCTTAAGAGTTGGAATCTGGTTAGGATCACACTTTTCTTCCGTGATCAATTCTGATTTGCCACCATACCCGGAAGTTGTCATGCACACATCAGACAGAGAAACTACAGATGACAAGCTCGCTATTCTATCATAGACCACGTTTCGTGAATTAGTTGAACCAACATCAAAGGATCGGTCTTGACGGGCATAGAAACTCTTTTGTTCAATCTTTCGGAGCGGCTCATAAAAATCACCGACAAGACAAATATGGTTCGATGGCTCGCCTCGTTCGACAACGTATATAACGGTGTCCACTACTACCCCTGGAAAAGGTGCGCCAAATGCAAGCTTATGAATGCGATATTCAAGCAGCATACGCTCTCGCAATTTGACAAACTGTGAGTTGAAGCAGAATCGGTCCGGTATAATGAATGAAGACAGTCCATTGGTACGTATCAAGTTCAGCGACATTGTTACAAAATACTCATACAGGTTTGGCATATATGTATTCCCGCTATGAACACGGATAAGATATGCGAGTTCATCCTCTATGAGTATGTCATTACCGAATCGTCCAGAAAGAGAAACCCATGGTGGATTGCCGATGACGCAGTCGAAGCCGCCGCGTTGCATGATGTCGGGGAAGCTCTTTTTCCAGTCGAAGACGTTAATGCGGTATTGGCTTTCGTCATCCAGCAGCAGCATCTGTTCGTTTTCATAGAAATCCGGGCCGATGAGGGCGTTGCCGCATTTGATGTTGCCGCCGAGGTCGGGTAGGATGCGCTGGCGCTCGCTGAGGAAGTCGCGCTGGAGCTGTTGCTGGGTTTCGCCCTCCAAGACCTTTAACAGTAGCGAGAGCTTGGTGACTTCGACCGCCTGGGAGTCGATATCGACCCCGTGAATGCTGTTTAGCAGGATGCGCTTGCGTTCGGCGGTGGTGAGCCGCCAGGTGTCGCCAGCGGCCTGGTAGATCTTTGGGGATTTCCCGGCGGCGTTGCGTCTGGCTTTTTCGAGATCGAGCTCACCGGTGGCCGGATCGGCAGTGTATTGCCTCAAATGCCAGTCGAGCAGGTATTGGTAGGCGACGATGAGAAAGGAGCCGGATCCGCAGGCGGGATCCAGCACTTTGATCTCGGCGGCTTTGGCAATAGAGACGGGGCTCGTTTTGCCGGGATCGTCGCCGTCGAGCAGCCGCCCCAGGGTGTTGCGGACAATGTAGTCGACGATGTAGCCGGGGGTGTAGTAGACGCCGCCCGCCTTGCGGACTTCGGGCTTTTCCTCGATTTTGGCCTGGTGTCCATCGGTCAGCCGGATGGTCTTGCCCAAAAATTGCTCGTAGACCTGACCGAGGATGTCGGCGGGCAGGACTGAGAACTCGAAGGGGGAGTCGGGATAGTACAAGTTCTTGAGAATGTCCTTGAGCGTCTTGTCGTCGATCTCAAGATGCGTGGTGAGCGTGTCGGGGGCATCGGAACGGCCCTTTTCGCCGTTGTCGAAATGGAAGAGCCCGGAGTTGTAGCGGGCGTCAGCCTGGTGGAAGAGCTGTTGCAGCCGGGTGTAGGTGCGTTCACCGTTGAGCAGCACCTGAAGGCGGCCGTAATCCTCGGTCCCGCGGTCCTCGCAGATGCGCAGGAAGATGATGCGGTCGATAATCTTCTGGACGGCATAGTTGAGGTCGCGCACGGAAAGCGCAGCGCTCGATCTCGGCGAGGAAGGTGTCGTCGACGGCCCCGGTGCCGCGTTTGCCCTTGGATGTTTCTGCGTATTTGTCGAAGGAGCCGCGCAGGATGGAATCGCGGGAAAAGATCGCTGCAATCTCGTCCCATTTGTCGACGTACTGGTCGAAGGTGTAGTAGAGGATGCGGGCCTTGGCGGGACGGTCGGTCTTTTCCGGCTTGACGCGGGTGTCGTAGACGGCGAACTCCTCGAAATCGGAGAGGATGCAGAGCGGGAGTTTGGCGGACCAGCCGTAGCGGCGGACCTGATAGGCGGGGGCGATGTCGCCCTCGATGTTGACGGACGGCTTCTTGGCCTCGACGAAGAACTTGCGGGTGCCGCCGATGCGGAAGCAGTAGTCGGGGGCCTTGGTGAAACCCCCGATGCGGATGGCGTCCTCGTGGATGATGTCCTTGTAGGCGTCGGCGTAGCCCGCCTTGTTGTCGACGTCCCAGCCCAGGGCGGTAAAGAACGGGTCGAGGAACTCACGGCGAAGTTCAGTCTCGTTGTAACCGGCGGACGTGTAGTGCTCGCGGTGCAGACGGAAGGTTTCGCAAAGCGTACGCAGACTGTCGGGTGCAGGCATGAGGTTTTCCTTTCGGCGTCAATTAACGGTTCCTCGGCCAATTTATCATCCTAGTGTTGCATGCGTCGATACGAAAAAACAGGGAATGTCCTAGTAAAGGTTCAATTGAATGACCGTAAGACTGCGGTGGCTTGTCCATCAACAAATCGATTCCGCGTTTCGGAGCTTGTCTTTTCATGCCGAATAAATTACGTCAATTTTCCGAAGGGGATGTGGATCGTGTATGCGTTGAGTTTCTCTTCATCTTGAAAAGCAGACGTAGTTGGAACCGCTGCCGCCTCCTCTGTGTGCTTGACGTAGCGTCCATTTTCAAGTTGAATGAGCTCATTTATGAACCGCTTTATTGATAATCTACGCCGCCAGTTCCCCTGCCTTGGCATACCTGTGAACGGGCAACGGCTGGCGTGGCTGGATACCGCATCCACAGCGCTTAAACCCGACTGCGTGATCGACGCGATTGCCGATTATTATCGGTGCTGTCCAGCCAACGTGCATCGAGGAATCCATCGGCTAAGCGAAATGGCCACTGCGCGTTATGAAGCAAGCCGCCAATCCGTCCGGAAGTTCATCAATGCAACGTCTACCGATGAAATTGTTTTCACCAGCGGCACCACCGAGAGCATCAACATCGTTGCAGGCAGCGCAGGTCAACACTGGTTGCAGGCCGGTGACGACGTCTTGATCTCGGAGCTTGAACATCATGCCAACATCGTCCCCTGGCAGTTTTTGCGAGATCGCCTCGGAATCCGGCTCCGCAGTATCCCGATGGATCGCCAAGGGGATATCACCCCCGACGCACTGCGCCAGCAGCTTTCTCCACGCACCCGGCTGGTGGCGCTAACGGCGGTGTCCAATGCCATCGGTACAGAACTGCCCCTCTCCGAATTGATTCCAATCGCCCATGCGGCGGGTGCCAAAGTGCTTATCGATGCCGCCCAAGCCGCCGCTTGCGTTCCCTTGGATGTACAGGCCCTGGATTGCGATTTCCTTGCCTTTTCCGGGCACAAGCTCTTCGGCCCGACAGGGATTGGCGTTCTTTACGGCAAAGCCGCATGGCTGGACGAGATGCCACCCTTCAAAGGGGGCGGCGACATGATCAAGTCGGTCACCCTAGAGCATACTGAGTTTAATGATCTTCCGTATAAGTTCGAGGCAGGATCTCCGAACATTGCCGGAGCCATCGGACTCGGGCGCGCCATTGAATTTGTGAACGAGATCGGATTCGAGGCTATCATGCACCACGAAAACCGTCTCACCAAGACCGCTCTGCAAGCACTCTCGTCCATCCGGGGAGTAACCCTTGTAGGAACCCCTACTCAGCGTCGGAACATCATCTCGTTCACGCTCGACGGGGTGCATCCGCACGATGCCGGGACCTTGCTGGACGAGGATGGGGTAGCGATCCGCGCCGGGCATCACTGCGCACAGCCGTTAATGCAGCGGTTCGGCCTTCCAGGCACGATTCGCGCCTCCTTTTCAATCTACAACAACGACGAGGATATCGAACAACTCGTTCGCAGCATTAACCGGATAATCAGGATCTTCGAATGAGTTCAGCCACCGATCTATACCAGCAAATCATCCTCGAGCATAGTCGCCATCCATTGCATTTCGGCACGCTGCCCGATGCCACGCACGTTTGCAGTGCAGATAATCCACTGTGCGGCGACAGCTTCCGGGTGGTGTTGCGAGTGGATGGATCGATCATCTGCGAGGCGGCGTTTGAAGGGGCTGGATGCGCCATATCCAAAGCCTCGGCATCCCTGATGTGCGACGCGATCATCGGGCAATCAACGGATGATTTCGAACAGCGGTTCCGCCACTTCCAAGCCACCGTAACGAGCGCCGTAGACGCCCCCCCACTGGATCACATGGGGCCGCTGGCGGCATTTTCGGGGCTCGCCAGATTCCCGGCACGGATCAAATGCGCGATGCTCTGCTGGAATGCTGCGCGGAGCGCGTTGAACCCATACCCATCCGCGACCGATCCCGTAATCTAAAACAAGCGCATAACCACCGTGCGGGTACCGGCGTCTACACCCTTGGGCACAAGCACCCGCAACACGTCGTTGGTCAGTTCCGCCTTGGCATTGGCCGCCGCATCAACGGCACCCGGCAGCAGCACGCGCCGATCATAGCGGCGCACGTCTCCCCTACTTTCAAAACCACCACAACGAGCATGGACGGTCAGAACACGGCCATCCAGGAACACTTCCAGACGGTCACGGTCAACATCGGGGAGATTGAAGGTCACTAGGTAACCCGCGTCGGTATCGCGCATATCAAGGGACGGGGTTGCGTGCAACCGCTCCCATCCCCTGTTGAAATGAATGGCCGAATGCATCCGGGTCGCCTGCTCAACCGCCCCTGCCATGAGCAGCCCGATTTCCCCTGCAAACACCTGGGGTTGAATGCCTGCAACCTGCGCTTCCGCCGCCGGTGCCAGCCCCACCGGCCCGTCCATGGAAACGCGTGGCTGCGAATCAACGGCAGCACCCTCTTGCGTGCTTGGCAACAACCGCCCAAGCCGGACGAAAAGGGCGATTTGCATGAGCAAAACCGCCCCCATCAACGCTCGATCAAACCAGATTTTATTCATATTATAAGACTTTAATGACACTTTGGAACGTCATCATCAATAACTTGCAAAAATGAAGCATTTTTCGCGCCAAACCATTGTCTATGTAATTAACCCACAATAATCGATCCAAGATGCGGATGTTACAGTGACAACTGGGCACGCCTCAGCGACAATCTGTCGCATCTGTTAATCATCCTCAACATCGATTGGCGGGCTGTCGCTTATACCGCCCTATATTGTTGGGCGCATTTCACTTCTGCGGGGATCTCGACTGCTGACAGAACAGGGTTATTGCAAACGCAGGCTATTGAGGTGCCCAACAGAGTGTTCAGGAGCTTTCATGGGAGGCCGCTCTGTAAACACGCAGGTTGTCGGTACATTACCGCCAGTATGAGACCGTCTATGGGGGTGGGTTGGTGCAGTCATTCTGATGGTTTGATTTTGTCGTGCGGGAAAAGCTTGTTCCATCTTCCGTTCCAGTGCAACGTCTGAAGAGCCAGGAATGCCTCGTCGCCCTCAAGGCTCCAGAACTGGCCTGTTCGTTTGAAGCGGCACTGGTATTGAGCGCAGGTCGATTCCATCGCACCGGATCCGAGCGGTTGATCAAGTGTTTTGCACGGTTTGGCGCTAAGTCCTTCAAGTTTCTCGCGTATCTGGCGAAGATCGCCGATCACATCGAGTGCACCATCCTCGCGACGCTTCAGCCATGCTATGCGTTGCTGTGCCCATTGCCTTGCCTCCGGGGTTTCGTTTCCGTGCAGATCATTTGCAACCGCCCATATCCGCTCCGAGACGTGCCATAGGTCGACACGCTACGTCGCCTGCTTGAAGCGATTTTCGGCCAAGTTCCAGATCCTGATGGCCCCATCGGCAATAACCAGCACCGATTCAGCCTTAAGCAGCCCTCTCTGAAGGGCCTCGGCATAGAGCTGCTTCTCGAGTGCCTCAACGCCTTGGCGCGTGGCAGCGTAGCCTCGCTCGGTGATGAACGGCCGGCCGGATAGACTTTTTCCTCGCTGATCAAGACGGAAGACGGTGCCGGTGAAGACCCAATGCCAGCGGGAGGGGATTTCCAGGCCCTTCTTGATAAGCTCCTCTGTCTCCCCCCAGCAGTCGCGTTCGCGGATGTTCCACGCATCAATCTCGATTACCATTGTAAAGGGCTGCTTCGGTACGCTTGATCGTTTAGACAGCTCCGTGACCCCCTCGATTTTCTCGCTCAGGGCAACGCTCCCGTGCGTTCTCCTCGATCCGCAGCGGCGATTTGCAGTCGGGGCAGCGCATGGGCTGGCGGTCGGCAACCAGTTGCGCCCCGTGGCGAAGCATCGGACGCACCAGCTCCTTGACGCTTTCGGCTATCAGGTTTTCAAGATCCCCCATATTGGCTCCGTTCATGGTGGCATCCTCCACTTTGGAGCGCAGCATATCCATCCAGAGGTTCGCATCTGGAAGATCATTATTTGCTGGCTTGACGTTATCGGATATGTTTATTACCATAAAAGATGGAAATGCAAGGATCCGGAAGACCCGCAGCGCCATGGCCCGTACGCCAAGCTCTTCTACGTCCATAAGGGAAGAAAGACCTGTCGCTTCGTGCGGGCTGACTGTGTCGAGCAGATCAAAGCCAGACTAGAGGCCTACAAGACATTCAGGGAACTGACCGACCGGTGGATCGAACTGTCCACCAAGATCGCCCAGGATGAGTTCTTCCCAAGCGATGCACCACAGTAGTCTGATATATAGGTGCTGGAGCCCGCGCGGCTGCGGGAGCGAATCCGGGAGAAATTGGCGCAATCCCAAGAGGGGTACGAGACAGGAAATAGCGGGGAGAGATCGGATTGAATATCCAATGATGAACAGGGAATGTCCAATGTCCAAGTTAAGATGTGCTAACGGGGCTGACGTTTCCTGGCCGTTTCGGCGCTCTTGAATGGAATGGCGGTGGGACTTACAACGCTGCGTCCGGGGTGGAACCCGGCCCTCCCGGGAACGGGGACAGGAGTGTTTCAGGGGGTTTGGTGGAGAGGCGTGGAGCGGGCACACTCCGTGCCCGCCGATTATGCAATCGAATGGTTGTAATGTATTTTATTCCAGCACAGCACGGATGCGACGCACACCGGCACTGGATGATTCTTCCTTCTGGATCTTGAAATGGCCGAGTTCGCCGGTACGCAGGACATGCGGCCCACCGCAGACCTCCATCGAGAAATCGCCAACCGTGTAGACCTTGACCTGCTCGCCGTACTTGCCAGTGAACAGCGCCGTGGCCCCCCGCTCGCGCGCCTCCTCGATCGTCATCGTCTCGACCGTCACCGGGTAGTCGGCCCGGATGGCATCATTAACCATCGTCTCCACCTGGGTGATCTGTTCGGGCGTCATCTTATCGGTATGTGTAAAGTCGAACCGCAGCCGCTCGGACGTGATATTGGATCCCTTCTGCCTGGCGTGCTCCCCCAACACCGTCTGCAGGGCCTTATGCAGCAGGTGGGTCGCGGTATGCAGGCGCGTCGTCATCTCGGAATTGTCGGCCAGCCCCCCTTTGAACGCTTTCTCGGCACTGGCCTTGGACACTTCCTTGTGCTTGTCAAACGCGTCTTCAAACCCCGCGCGGTCAATCAGCAAGCCTTTTTCCGAACAGATTTCCTCGGTGAATTCGAGCGGAAAACCGCAGGTGTCATAAAGTCGGAAGGCAACCTTTCCGGGAAGCTGTGCCTGCCCGAACTCGAGCATCTTGCCGATCACCTTGTCCAGCTCGGCCATGCCGCGACTGAGGGTCTTCTCGAACTTCTCCTCTTCCTGGCTGAGCTCAGTAGTGATTGTCTCGCGACGGGCACCCAGCTCCGGATAGACGTGCTGGTAACCGTCGATCACCGCGCCCGCCAGCGCCCGCGAGAACCCGGGTTGCAGACCAAGCTGCTTGGCGTAACGCACCGAACGGCGGATCAGCCGCCGCAGGACATACCCCTGCCCCAGGTTGCTCGGACTGATCCCCTGTTCATCGCCGAGAATGAAGACCGAACTGCGTATGTGGTCGGCCACGACGCGGAACGCCTTGGTGGTTTCGGGATCATCCGTCATCGTCTTGCCGGAAGCCGCGGAGATGACCTCGATCACCGAGGCGAAAAGCTCGGTCTCGTACACGCTGCGCTTGCCCTGGAGCATGGCGATCGTCCGCTCGACGCCCATGCCGGTGTCGACATTGTGCTGGGCCAGCGGCACATACGCGCCATCATCCTGCTTGTTGTACTGCATGAAGACGTCATTCCAGATCTCAAAATACTTCCCGCAGGAACAGCCCGGACGGCAGTCGGCTCCGCAGGCGTCCTTGCCTGTATCCACGAACATCTCGGTATCGGGACCGCACGGCCCGGTCTTGCCAGCGGGACCCCACCAGTTGTCCTTCATCGGCAGCGCGAAAATTCGGGATTCGGGAATCCCCAGCTTGCGCCAGATGGCGATCGAGGTATCATCCTTCGGGATATGCGCATTCCCCTCGAAAACCGTCACCGACAAGGCGGCCGGATCAAACCCGAGATAGGCCTTCGAGGTCAAAAACTCGTGCGACCAGGCGATCGCCTCCTCCTTGAAGTAATCGCCCAGCGACCAGTTGCCAAGCATCTCGAAAAACGTCAGGTGCGAGCGATCCCCCACGCTATCGATATCCCCCGTGCGGATGCACTTCTGACAATCACAAAGGCGCGTTCCGGCGGGATGCTTCTCGCCCAGCAGATAGGGCACCAGCGGATGCATCCCCGCCGTTGTGAACAGCACGGTCGGGTCATTCTGCGGGATAAGGGAACTGCCGGAGATGACCGCGTGACCCTTACTTTTAAAGAAATCCAGATACATCTGCCTGAGTTCATCAGCCTTCATAACGACCTCCATTAACATTTCAAAGTGCAATACCATAGCGACAATCATCGCAATGGTCAATCCACACGATTTAAATCATTGACAGGACGGGTACGCTGCTGGCCTTTGTTGCTTGATATCAGGAAAGTGCGGCAATATGCTCGGCCAACACCCCGGCAAGCTGAGCACCACCCACACTATTGAACACGGCGTCCAGATCCAGAACCACCGCCATGGGCGATTCTGCCGCCCCCACTGCATGAATGACACCCTTGATCATGCCGCGCTTCTGGAATGCACCCACCGGCTCAAAGCCATCGCCAGACCGGCACCCTGGAATAACCGGCCCCAGCCGATCAACCATCAAACCGACCCGGGTTGTCGCATTGATCATGCCGACGACCATGATCAGAGGATCGCACGCTGATGAGGCACCGCTCGTCATATAGTTCAGATCGATCACCGGAATGGATTGCGCTTTATAGAAAGTACATCCGGAAACGCCCGCATGGACACCCGGAATACGGCTGACATGATTGATCGACACCGCCTCGCACACCGCCTCCACAGGCAGGGCAAGCCAATGGGCCCCCGCAAAGAAAGTGGCAAAAAGCGGGATATCAGAAACCTTGGTTCCGTCCGCCGATTGGCGTAATGCCGCGATTTTCTCGGCGGCAACACGATTCACCAACGACTGACTATCCCTCGCCACCACCCCCAGCGGGATCAATACAATCGCGGAAATTCCATACTGGTAGCGATCGCCGGGCCCTTTGTACTCGCGATAACCATCACCCTTCCTCGCCCCCGCCGCATAGTACACCCCGTCGAGCTCATAAACCCCGGCATACGCACGGCCCGGTTCCGGGTTGCACAAATACCCAGGCAACGCCAGGTGCTGCCCAACCTGGTAACGGCCACCGGCAGACGCAATCACCAGTCCGGACGCATCCACAAAAAGACCAACAGCCCCATCAACCGGCATGCCATCGCCGTCCCTCGGCAAGGCATCATCCAGCATCGCCGCAAACTGAGGTTCGCTATCGAAAACGATGGCAATCCCCCCAACGGTTCGCCCTGCATTCCCGACGACGGCGGCACCGTAAATAAAAGTGTGCCGACCGCCATAAAGGTCACTGGAATCAAAATCAGACACCGCATACTGTTCCGAACGATTCAGACTAAGCACGTCCTTGACCCATCCTGCGTCAAGCGGCTTGCCGATCCAAGGCCGTGACGATGCTGTCGACGTGGCGACCACCACGCCCTTGACGTCAAAGAGCAGGAGGTTGGAGTAAACGGTATAAAGATCGTTGATATACTTCAAGATCCCATTGAGTTCATCACGGGCTTCGTCGGTGATGAACCCATTGCCCAGCAACGTGCGGAAACGACCGGTCAGAGCCCACCACCGGCAGTCATTGGCACGCTCATAGAGATTACGATCCATAATGTTAATGGCTAGCGATGCCACAAACGAGGCATCATACAGGCTTGCGGAAACCACCGTTTGATGCAATCGCCCGATCGAATTCTCAAACACGGTCTGCGTGCGCCGCCCCGTACGGCCAATTTCCCACAGCAGAACACCGGACGCTCCGCCACGGTTGCCATCGTGGCGGATATTCCCATTCCAGACGGTTCGATCCAGTTCCTGCTGAATGGACGAGGCCTCGCGGGGAATCCGCCGCAGGGCCTCAGAGAATAGCCGCGGATTGTTCATCACCGCCAGCAACACCAACGAATCAACCTGCTTCTCCGAGCCTTCATCATCGACAAAGGCCTGTTCCAGCGGCACCATCACATGCCCGTGCCAGCCGAGCCCCATATAGCCCTGATAGCCGCGCGTGGCGCAGGTCTTCGTAAGATAAGGCCGCCCGGAAAACCAACAGACGCCATAACGACGATCGACAATCAACGGCAATGCCGCGCCGGGAGGAATGTGATAGTGGTCGCTGCTCGCCAGGACGCGACCCTCATGATCCGTCAGCAGGATCACCTCACGCGTACTGCCGCCGGTCAATTCGGCAAAAACCCCGTCCATCTCGTTTTCAAAACGGAAACACAGACACAGCACACCGAGAACCTCCGAATCCGGACGGTTCGACGCTGTTACCCGGTAGGCATAAACCAGCGTCTTGTCGCGATGCGGCATTAGATCCGTATGCCGATAAGCTTCCACGAAGGCGGCTTTCGTCTGCATCGCAGCACGCAGAATGGGATCCCGGGAATACTCGACCGGATGCGCATCATCCATCTGCACCTGCACCTGCCCCTGCGCATCGAGAAGCATGATATTGTCGTAAACGGAGTACTTCGCCACATACTCACGAAAGCGAGCCTGCAACGCGGATTTATCCTGCTTATTGCCGTTCAGGCATTCACGAATGTCATCGTCCGTGGCTAGGAACCCGATATCGGCCGTGCGCTCAAATAAATTGCGGATCACAATATCTACAGCGACCTGCGCCTTGGCAACGATATGCTGGACCGTCTTGTTGAGGATCTCCCGTGCGAGATTATCCAGTAATTCCGAGGTCAGGCGACGGAACCCCTCGCGCGTCGCGCTCATGTCCATGTTCTCGCCGCTCATCATCCCAAGGATCGTCAATAGGTCCCACTGCTGACCCAGCGCCTGTATCTCCACCCGGCACTCCTCCACCACATCCATATGGTTAATCAGCCCCTTGAGCTGACGGCTCACAATACAGTCCTTATAGACAAACGTCTCGCGAGAACTTGCCTCAATGCTATTTTTGACAGAATTCATTGATTTTCATCAAAGCAAGTTCCGTTCCAAAATTAACAAATCAATTAAAACGAGGCATTAATGTGCGGGTGTTGACTGTATATCGATACCACTAGGAACAATTTTGCAACACCGCTAGATGCTCAAGCCTATCGATTTCAACAATTATGTCTATCGTCGATGGCACCGTTTTAAAGAATATCTGAACAGCCTTTCATGATGGCGGTCACCGCCGCCATCATGCTCCAGCACATCAACGGGATCGTTCAACTACTCGGCACGCATACGCAGAAAGATCATCCGATTCGTCTGCGCCGCATCGGGGAGGCGCATTTTGACGTGCTCACCACTCCCCTCGCGCCGCCGGACGACCGGCGCTAGCGGATAGTTCGTCCATGAGCTCCCACCCGACAAATCACGGATCGACTCAAACGATACATTGCCTGGGGCATCGTTCAAGATCACATACGAAACCGTCGGCGAACGGGTTCCTGCAAAGATCGACTCCAACGCCGGGGTAAACACCTGATTATTGAACCCCCACGGATCGGTACCCAATTGATACTCCAGAAGGTTCGGAATCCCATCCCCGTCTGGATCGGCGTCATCAGCGGCATCATCAATCCCATCGACCCGGGCAAACTGCTGAACGCGCCAGTGATCAACGCCAGACCACGTGCGAGCACGCAGCAAAATCGCGGTTGATTCCTCACCGCTCGGATTCAACGACGACACGAGATATTCGCATTCAACCCCGGCCGCCAAACCATTGTCCAGAATCACGCTCCGTTGAGCACCCAACTCCGCCAGGATGCTCCATCCGGTCTCGCCAGCGACTCTGCGCCGAATCCGATATCCGGTGGAAAACGGGGCAGGCAGCCACGACACCTTGATCTGACTCATCGATACGCCCTCTGCCACACCACTTGCTGGCGGATAGGGCGCAGACGCAGCCACGTCATCATAGACCGACACCTGCGAGTCGGAAACATCCAACAGTATCACTTCGGCCCCCAGCCCCGAAGCCATCGTCTCGGCCGGAGACTGCGCAAACGCCAGACGCGTGGTGACGACACCAATTCCCTCCATGGCTTGGAAACGAAGAGCAGCCAGCGTCACCGCCCCGTTGGTGAATACATCGCCAGAAGGCAGGGTCACACAGAAAGCGGCCACCCCGTCGGCAATATGTTCAACATTGGGAAGGAACACCCCATTCGTCGCCGAGCCAACCACATTGACCTCTTCAAACGCCAGTACCGACGCATCAAATGCAATACTTAAAGAAAGGCCATGCACATCCCCTTCAGAGGTTAGCACAACCGGAACCATAAACGTGGATCCGCGCTGTACATTGGCTGGCGCCTCAAAATGAACCGTCGTTAGTGATGCGTCCAGTTGCAGCCCCTG
>JFJP01059086.1_pt2 | contig 13683 bp, 12 predicted proteins | sample 431651 | NCBI WGS metagenome assembly JFJP01 (sample SAMN02602958, study PRJNA72255) | Microbial mat metagenome, whole genome shotgun sequencing project. | biome: fresh water; feature: sink hole; material: water; isolation source: purple microbial (photo- and chemosynthetic) mats found in...
AGTTTCTCGATGGCCTGGCTGCGATTGAGCCCCTCGCGATAAAGGATGCGGTGCACGGACTTGACGCGCTCCACCTGCTCCGCCGTGAACCCCGCACGCTCGATGGCCACCTTGTTGATGGCGCGCGCCACGGCCGGGGAGCCGTCGGCGATCATGAAGGGGGGGACGTCCTTGAGCACCCGCGCGGCGCCCGCCACCATGGCGAAGGCACCCACATGGCAGAACTGGTGCACGCCCCCGTAGCCGCCGATCACCACGTGATCATCCACATGCACATGGCCGGCCAGGCCTGCGTAGTTGCTCATGATGATGTGGCTGCCCAGCACGCAGTCGTGCGCGATGTGGGTGTAGGCAAGCAGGGTGTTGTCGGACCCGATGACCGTGAAATCCTTGTCGGCGGTGGCCGCGTGCACGCTCATGAATTCGCGAAACACGTTGCGATCTCCGATGCGAAGGCCGGGATTGCCGCCCTTGTATTTGAGATCCTGCGACTTGCCGCCGACCATCGCGTAGGGGAAGACCTCGCATTCGCAGCCCAGGTGGGTGTTGCCCTCCACGCTCGCATGGTGGTGCAGGCGCGTGCGGTCGCCGATCACCGCCTGCGCGGAGACATAGGCATAGGCCCCGATCTCGACATCCACGCCGAGCTGGGCGCCCGGCTCGATGATCGCACTTGGATGGATCCTGCTTGCCATGGGCTCAGACCTCCTCGCCCTCGTCGGCGATGGCAAACATGAGCTCGGCCGAGCTCACGACATGGCCATCCACCGTGCAACTGCACTCCGCGGCGGCGAGCTTGTTGCCACGCACTTTGGTGATCCTGGCATTGATGATGATCTGGTCGCCCGGACGCACCTGGCGACGGAACTTCACCTTGTCGGCGCTCATAAACAGCGCGACCTTCGCCTCCTTGGCCGTCTTGCGCAGCATCAGGATACCCGCCGCCTGGGCCATGGCCTCCAGCTGCAGCACGCCGGGAAACACCGGGTTGCCGGGGAAATGCCCCTGGAAGAAGGGTTCGTTGATGGTCACGTTCTTCACGGCCACCAGTTCCTCGGTGCCGATGAATTCCACGACCTTGTCGACGAGGACAAAAGGGTAGCGGTGGGGAACCGTCTCAAGGATGCGCCGGATGTCCAGGGACGTGGCCGTGGGCAGCACTGCGGTGGCACGGGCCTTCTTCTTGCTCGCCTTGCGCACCTCCTCGAGGCGCACGAACAGGGCCTTCGTGAGCTCGGCGTTGATGGCGTGGCCAGGACGCATGGCGACGATGTGCGCCTGGATGGGCATGCCCAGAAGGCGAATGTCGCCGATGATATCCAGAATCTTGTGACGCACGAACTCGTCGGCGAAGCGAAGCGGCTCCTTGGAGATGATCTTGTCGCCCTTGATGACAATCGCGCAGTCCAGCGAACCACCCTTGATCTTGCCCAGCTTGAGCAGTTCCTCGATGTCCTCATACACCGTGAAGGTGCGCGAGGCGGCGATCTGGGAGATGTAAGTGTCCGGATCGATTGTCAGCGAAAGGTGCTGCGTGTGGATACCCCGGTCGTCCGACGAGGTGCAGGAAATGCGGAACTCGTCACAGGGCAAAGCGATGACGGAGGAGTTGCCGCGACTGACGGAAACAGGGGCATCGAGGATGAAGCACTCGCGGTCGGCCTCCTGCTCGGTGGGTTCTCCTTGAAGGATCAGATTGACGAAGGCCTTGGAGGAGCCATCCATGATGGGCGGTTCGGAGGCGTTCATCTCAATGAGGACGTTGTCGATTCCGCAGCCGTTGAGTGCGCTAAGCACGTGTTCGACCAAGTGGATGCGCACATGGCCTGAGACCAGACCCGTGTTGCGGACCAGGTCACCGATCAGGCTGATGTGCGGCTTGATTTCGGGAGCCCCGGGCAGGTCCACGCGTTTGATGACCAGGCCGTGGTTGACGGGCGCGGGCTTGAAGGTGAGAGACACCGTTTCACCGGTGTGCAGGCCATGGCCGCTGCAGGTGACCTCGCGGGCGAGAGTGCGTTGCTTCATGAAGGTTAAGGTGGCATCTCAAAAAGCCCGGAGAGCAAGCGCAAGCGCAGATATGGGCGGCGCGCAAGTATCCTCAGGCGTATTGGGCGAGCCGCCATCCTGGCTGCATGCGAATCTATTTCAGAACCATTGGCACGATCCTGAGTTTCGCTGCGGAGCGCGCGAGGTGTGGAATGTCCTGCTCAACACCGACCCGAAACGGGTGGGCGTTTGCTTCGACACCCACTGGACCTATCGCGGCACCGGCAACAGCCAATCAGGGATGTACGACCTGCTCGATTTCTGTCTCCCGCGCATCCTGAGTTTTCACGTGCGCCAATCCCGCGACGGAGTCTGGACGGAATACTTTGGCGAAGGCGACATCGACTACGGACCCTGGGCGCAACGCCTCAGAAAGACGAACTGGTGCGGCCCCATCTACCTGGAGCAGGCACGGGAACCGGGTACACCCTCGACAATGGACTTCCTTGAAGCCGAGGGTTTGGGTCTGCGCAAGCTGAGGACACTCCTGGCGCAAGCCTGAACCCTCACTCCAGCACAGGAATAAACTTCCATTGCGCGGCGGAAAACAGCCCCCGGTCGCTGAGCTTCAGGTCGGGGATCACGAGCAAGGCCATGAAGGAGAGCGTCATGAAGGGCGCGTCGAGTCTGGAGCCGAGCTCCTTGGCCATGCGGTCAAGCGCCGTGTAACGCCGCGCCACGGAGCTTCCTGACTTGTCCGACATCAGGCCGGCGATGGGAAGGGGCAGGACAAGTTCACGCTCCGGGCCGACGACCGCCAGTCCACCCTTGGCCGCGATGACCCGGTTCACAGCCCGACAAAGCGAGGCATCATCCGCCCCCACGGCAACGATGTTGTGCGAGTCGTGCGCGACAGAGCCCGCGAGCGCCCCCGTCGCGAGTCCGAAACCCTGTATGAAACCCAGGGCCACGGGTGCGCGCGCCGAGAAACGATTGACGACGGCAATTTTGAGGATGTCGCGTGACACATCGGCGACCACCGCTCCGGCGACGATGCGCGGACGCAGGGACTTGTGGCGCGTGATGAGCTGCCCGTTGAGCGCTTCGATCACACGAAGACGAGAGGAGGCTGAGTGTGTGCCAGGTGCAGGCACAAGAAAATCCCCGACCTGCCTGGGTTGCGCCTTGAAACGATTCGGTGTGCTCGAAGGCTTTCGCGGCAGCAGACTGCGCCCGGAGCGCGCCACCAGCACGCCATCCAGATAAGTTTTTCTCACCTGGAGCTTTTCCCAGCCCGTGAAGACGATGAAGTCCGCAGGATCCCCCGGCCGCAGCAGGCCGATGTCGAGCTTGTAGTGCTCGACTGGATGCACCGAGGCGCAACGCAGCACCTCGAAGCGATCCGCCCCTGCGCGCAGCGCCCTCCTCACATGTTCGTCGAGGTGACGCAGCATGAGCAGGTCGGGATGCAGGTCGTCGCAGCAGAACATACAATGCTCGGAGCGCTCACGGAGCAGCGGTGCGAGCGCCGCGAAATTGCGTGCAGCCGAGCCCTCGCGGATGAGGATTTTCATTCCGGCGGCGAGCTTGTCCCTCGCCTCTTCGAGCGTGAAGCACTCATGGTCGGTGTGAATGCCCGCAGCTGCGTAGGCGCGCGCCTGCTCGCCGCGAAGTCCGGGTGCGTGCCCATCGACCGGCTTCCCCCGCTGCTTCGCCGCCCCAATCATCGCCAGAAGCGCGGGATCGCCTCCCAGCACACCGGGGAAGTTCATCACCTCGCTCAGATAGCCCACCTCGCGGCGCGCAAGAAGCCTGGCCACGGCATCGGCATCCAGCCTCGCGCCGGTGGATTCAAAGGCCGTCGCAGGCACGCAGGAAGGCGCGCCGAAACAGATTTTGAAGGGCGTGCGCCGCGCCTCGCGGAGCATAAACTCCACTCCGGAAACACCCAGGACATTGGCGATCTCATGCGGGTCGGAGACCGTGCCCACCGTTCCGTGCCTTACCGCCCAGCGGGCGAATTCAGCAGGTGGAAGCATGGAGCTCTCGATGTGGATGTGGGCATCCACAAAACCAGGGGCAATGAAGTGCTCATAACTCTTGTGAGGAGTCGGGATGAGCCGACGGATGCAACCGGCAGCCCACTCGACCACGCCGGGGTAAATTCTACGCTCATGCAGGTCGACGATGTTGCCCGCGAGGCTTTGCACGGCTGATCCCATCCAGGGAGTTTGGGGAGCTCGTCCGACGCTGGCAACGATTGAGTCAAGCCCTTCACCCCATGGTTAAAAAGATGATCGCACTCGATTAGGGGACTTGGAATGAAGAGCGATGCAGAGGTCCTGCTTTTCCCCAGACGCTCCCCTGTTGAGGCAAGCTTACTTCGGCCAGTCGTCCGTGCGGAAAGGCGATGCAGGCAGCCCCTCCTTGTTGTACAGGTTGCAACGGGGAGAGTTGGCCCAGCCGTAGCGCACCGCCACCGGCTTTTGAATCGAAGGACTGGATACCAACACGGTCTCGCCCTCGATTGCCGTCTCGGCGGCGACCCATTTGCGATCTTCTCCGCAGATAAAAAAACCCACAAGACGATCTGTCGGCAGGGTTTCGACGCCCGGAGCCCTCCAGGGAGCCTGCCCCGGAGTGAGGCCGCTCCCGGTTTCGCCAAACTGTATCCGAATCCCACTACCCTCCACACGGGCCTCGCGAAACAACGGTCCCGAGGCCACGAGCTTCTCACCATACACAGCCCTGCGCGCAAGCAGGGCCAGGCGATGGCCGACATCCAGCTTGTCTGCAGGATGGACATTGTTCGGGTCCCCGACGTCGATCGTGATAGCCATCGCCGTGCCCGCCACCTTCAAGGTCATGAACTGCGCCTCTCTCAGCCAGGGCCAGCCGCTTTCCGCCACGGGAAGGGGGTCTTTCCCATTGGCTGGCAGCTGCACATAGAGGAAAGGAAACTCGCTGTGCCAAAGGCGGCGCCAGTCCTGGATCAGGCGCGGCAACAGCGCGCGGTACTCGAGTCCGGCAGCGCCATTCGCCTCACCCTGATACCAAAGGATACCGCGCAGGGTGAAGGGAACCAGCGGAGCGATCATGCCGTTAAAACTCACGCTTGGCGTCTGGGGGCGTCTTGAGGGCGATGGAATGCCCATCGGGTCGGGGTTTGTAGGCTCGGGCCAGGCGGGCTTTGGCTTTTCACCGGCGGGCCGACCTTCCGCGATCGCCGCATTGTAGACCTTCATCGCGGCACTGAAGGCAGGCTCGACCTCCTTCTTCCAACGCTGAAGCTCGGACAGGTAGTCGGCGGCGAGTTTGGGCTCGGCGAGCACCTTTCGGTAGTGTTCGAGCGCCAGCTCCCATTGGCGCAGCGGCTTGGGCAAAGCGGGCTCGAGCCGAAATCCGTCGAGACTTATCCAGGTCTCGATCGGTGTGCCGCCCCAGGAAGCATGAAGCACAGCGACCGGACAGTTCAGGCTGCGCCTCAGATCCCTGGCGAAAAAGTACGCGGCGGCAGAAAAGCCCTTTGCCGACTCGGGACCGCTTATCTCCCATTTCCCCTGGGTTTCCCCCAGTGGCTCGACCGAAGTCCGCTTCACGGCCGTGAAAAACCTCAGCTGTCCGTCCGCAGCCTGCGAAAGTTGCTTCTCTGCATCGCGCAGTGAACTCACCGGCGAGGCCATATTGGACTGGCCTGAGGCGAGCCACACCTCGCCCACAAGCACATCGCGCACCCGTATCCTCGATTCTGCGGAAAACACCAGCAGTTCGCGCCCCTCAGCACTTGCCTCGAGTGAATCCAGCCGCACGAGCCATTTCCCATCGGGACCGGCGGCGACGCCTTTTCTTTGACCCGCAAATTCCACGGTCACCTGCTCGCCCGGCAGGGCCTGACCCCAGACCGAGGCGGGCACGCTGATCGCCAACGACCTGTCACGCCGCGATGGACGCCAAGGCCCCAGCCTGAATCACCCCACCGGCTGGCAGGCGATTCTTTGGCAGGAGCAAGGCCCCACACCGCAGGAATGCCTGGTGGTCCTCCATGCCTTCGCGGACGCTCCAAAAGAGCCACACCTCGTCTCCCTCCCGCCAGGCCCCTGGAGCATCAGGGAGCCGCTGATCGAGTCCGGGGTGCCTGCACCGTATATCCTTGGTCAGGACCTGCACTGGGTTGCGCCTGGGGACTTCAGCGCCGCGGTCGTGCACCTTGTGCGCGAGGTGGAAGAGTCCTGATCAGCTTTGACGTTCCCGTCCCCATCTCCACCGACAAAGACCTTCGCATCATCCTCGGGCGCATGGATTACTTCATGGCTGCCCTTAAGAAGCGCGGGATCTATGCAAAACTCTCCTCCGTATTCATCATCAAACCGGGTGAGCTCGACCGCCCGCACATACCCTACCTCGATGAGTTCGAGCAGAGCGGTTCCGGCGAAACGGCCCGCTACAACCCGGATCACGGAGCCCTTTATGTCGCCGAGGAACTCCAGGAACTGCTCTGCAACCAATTCCGCGCACTCCTCACACACACGAATCCCCCTACCGGAATGACCTACGCAGAGGATCCAGCCCTTGCGTATGTGGAGATCTACAAAGAGTTCTCAGCCCTGTTCGGAGGCCTCTCCAGGGTGATGGCCCGCTTCGGAGCAGTCTACATTACGGCACAGTCGCCCTCGGGTGCTCCAGGCACCGACCGGGGCGTGCTCGTGGTCGCGGTCGCCCGCGCCCGCAATCGCACATGCGCATCGTCAACGATGTCTACCTCGCCCGCGCAGGAACCATCCGAATCGCGCGCACGGCAAACGTTGTGATGGAGCCGGTTGTCGCAGACATCACGCTCATGCGCCGCGACGCACCCACTGTACACATCCTGGACCACAACGGAGTGCGGACGGGGAGGACCCTGCCGGTTCGGGACGGAACCTTCTCTCTCGACACAGGCCGCGACAAAACCCCGTTCTACCTGATAACATGGTAGCCATAAGGCATCATTCCGTGCGATTGAATCCCCACCCCACCGGCACCGTTCCCGCCCAGGACATATTGCGCGCTCCTATCTTCGGGCCCACTTTGAGGGTCATGCGACGCGTGCTCCTCCTCTTTGCCATCCTCCTGGCCGCAAGCGCAGCCTGTGTGGCGCGTGCGGAGCCCTTCCGCCTTCTCACCATCGGCAACAGCTTCTCCAAGAATGCCACAACCTACCTGGAGTCACTGGCGCTCGCCGCAGACGTCAATCTCGAGGTGCACCCCGCGAACATCGGAGGCGGGCGACTCTCGCAGCACTGGGAAGCCGTCCTGGCCCGCCAGAGCACTCCACAAGATCCATCAGCCGGACGCCTCTACCAGAATAGCAAGATTTCCCTTCAGGAGTTGCTGGATGCCCGCCGCTACGATGCCATCACGTTGCAGCAGTTCAGCCTGCACTCGACCGACTACGGTACATTCCAGCCCTTCGCGTCCAATCTCCATGCGCTTGTGAAACAGCTCCAACCTGCCGCCGAGGTAATCGTGCTGCAGACTTGGAGCTACCGAGATGACTCCTCTGAGTATAAGGACGGTCAGAATTCCTCGACCATGCACGCAGCCCTGAGCGTGGCCTACGACCGACTCGCAGCTGACTTGGGCGGACTGCGTCAGGCGCGCATCGGGGATGCGTTCGCACTCGCCCGACTCACGCCCTTGGGAAGCTTCCGCCCGGCGGACCGCGCCGAGGTCGAGGCGCTTTCCGATGATGTCCCGCTCCCGACGGAAATCGGTTCACTGTATGCAGGCAGCTACCGGAAAAACGGCCGCGTCCAGTATGACACCAAGCACGCGAACACAGCCGGGTGCTACCTCGGGGCCTGCGTGCTGTTTGAAACACTGCTCCGCCGCAGCGTCGTGGGCAACCCGTTCGCGCCCGGGGGACTCTCGACATCCGATGCTGCCGCGCTGCAGGCGATCGCCCACGCAGTTGTCACCGGTGGCGTGCGCCCTGCGGCCTCTAGAATCGCGGTGCCCCACTGATCCCCCGGGTCGGATCGGTTTCGTTCCCAAAAGACTCATGTCGCCAGCAAGGGCGGAGGCCTTAGCTTACACCGACGAACCGAGAAGAAGCAGTGCCGGACGCTGTGGATCCACCCCACACGGAGGCACTAAACGGTCCTCGATACCACCCCAACTCCATGCCACCCCCCTTGATTCCCAGACTAAGACACCTGCTTGTAAGCTGCCTGCTTTTCGCAGCGCAGACACCGGTCCCGGTGCCTGCGACCCCTCCTCCCTCGAACCTCTACCCAGTGGGTGTCGGACTCGGTGCCTTCGCTCCTTGGAGCTACAGCCCCTTCGAAGACACGCTCAAGCTCCCGGATGCGGACCCCGACTCGGACGGCCACAGTAACCTCCTCGAATTCGCCCCAGGAACCCATCCGCTGATTTCGAACCCAGACAATCTGCTTCAATCCTCACTCGCAAACGGACGCCCGAGCCTCACCTTCCTCCGCGCGACTGATGCGCTTGCGTATGAAGTGCTCGCCAGTTCCGACCTGTCGACCTGGGAGACCATCGTTGTTGGCCCAGGTGAGATAGGATTTGATGTCACCGTGGAGGACCCCAATGTCGTGCTCACCAACCAACCTCGTTTCGTGCGGCTATTCGTCTTCGAGAAATGATCGCCTGTTTGAGAAGTGCCATCGTTTAATTTTCCGCCCCCGCCATGCAACCAAACATCGTTCTAGTCCACTCTCATGACTGCGGTCGCTCGATCGAGCCCTACGGGTGGCCAGTGGAGACACCGAACCTGCTGCGCTTCGCCCAAGAGGGGGTGCTCTTCAGGAAGGCATTTAGCGCCGCTCCTACCTGCGGACCGTCGCGCGCGGCCCTGATGACAGGTCAGTATCCACACCAGTGCGGCATGTTCGGCCTGCCCGGCGGCGACGGATGGAAGCTCCATGATGCGGGCCGGCATCTCGTGCACCTGCTGAACGCTGGGGGTTACCTCACGGCGCTCGCTGGCTGCCAGCACGAAGTCGCAGGCTCTGACCTCACCCCGCTGGGATACCAGCGCTTGCTCAATCATCGCAGCCCAAAGGGTCAATTCTACCCGGACACTCTTGACCGCGTGGAGGAGTTCCTCACGGAAAGCCACGACCGCCCATTCTTCCTCTCGGTGGGCATCGACGAGCCCCATCGTAACAACATTGCCCGCCCCGAGATCGGCGTCGGCAACGAGTCCTCCCGCTTCTCCAAGACGCGCTATTACGACCCGGACAAACTCGACTGGCGCTACACTGCGCCGCCGCCCTGGCTGCCCGACCTTCCGGAATTGCGGCGGGACGCAGAAGCCCTCAACGAGGGTGTTCGCATTCTCGATGGCTACGTAGGCCGTGTCCTCGACATGCTGCGCCACCGTGGGCTCGACGCCAACACCCTGGTCGTGCTCACGACCGACCACGGCATAGAGTTCACCGGTGGCAAGAAAACCCTGCGGGACCAGGGCACAGGCGTGTTCCTCATGCTGCGCGGGCCAGGAGGCTTTTCCGGCGGCACCGTGGTCGAGGGGATTGTCTCGCACCTCGACCTCGCACCGACATTGCTGGAGGCCGCCAGTCTGCCGCCCGCCCTATGGCACGAGGGCCGGTCGCTCGCACCCCTTGCACGCTATACCGGCGCCAGACTCCACGAGTCCGTCTTCACCGAGCAGAATTATCACGGCCCGCTCGAGGCGCTCCGCGGCATCCGCACCGATCGCTACAAGCTCGTTCTGCGCCACGACCCTGTCGGCTACCGAATGCGCCACGACGGCCCAAGCTACCCGCTCATGCAAGCCTTCGGCGCCTACGACCAGCCGGTCGGGAACGAGGAACTCTTCGATCTCTACCTCGACCCGATGGAGGCCTGCAACCGCGCGGCCGACCCGGCGCTCGCTGCCTTAAAACTTGATCTGCGCGCGCGGCTTGGTGCCTTCATGGCACGCACTGGCGACTGTTTCCCCTCGGGCTCCTTCCCTCCGATTCCTGCCCGCGCGCCAAAAGGAACCTGACACCGCCCCGGATCCCGCCCCCATGAAGCGACGTGAATTCATCGCTGCGACTTCCGCCGGTGCGGCCGCAGTCGCGGCACGCGCGGCACTTCCAGCCACCGCGCACCCCTCGGACCCCGTGAAACTCTTTAGCGGACGACCCTACCCGCCGGAATCCGAGCACACCGCCTTGCGTGCCGCAGCGCTTCACGAGCGCTCCCGCGACCCGCGCCCCAACCTGCTGTTTTTGCTGACCGACCAGCAGACACTCAATGCGCTCTCATGCGCCGGCAATCCGTGGGTCCACACCCCCAACCTCGATGCGCTGGCTGCGCGCGGCGTGCGCTTCACCCGCTCATGGTGCACCTCCCCCATCTGCACCCCCGCACGCGCCTCGCTCTTTACCGGGCTAACCCCGCACCAGACAGGTGCCAACTACCTCCACGAGCCACTGGCTCCGGGCATCCCCACGCTCGGACAGCGCCTTCAGGACGCCGGCTACGACACCACCTACCTAGGCAAGTGGCATGTGCCCGAGTCGTGGCCGAAGGAGCCCGATTCAATCCCGGGTTACCTCAACCTGGCAATCTCCAGCGACCTCAAACGGACCCACCTCGGCGACATCACCGACTTCATCCTCGCCACCGATGCCGCCTACTACATCGCCTATCACGCGTCGCTCTCCCACCGCCCGTGGCACCTGACGGTCTCCCTGCACAACCCGCACGACATCTGCTACTACTGCCTGGCGCACCCAGGAAACCATCCTACAGGCGAGGCTCAGCCCGGACTGCCCCGACTGCCCGATAACTTCGAAATCAGCGACGACGAGCCAGAAATGCTCGCCTGGCGGCGCGCACAATCCAACTATGCCATCGAGATGCCACGCACCCGCGACTGGACGCGACTGCAGTGGCGCTCCTACCTTTACGCCTATTACCGCTGGGTGGAATCCGTTGATCGCGCCTGCGGCATCGCCCTGCGCGCCGTTAAGGAAGGCGGCCATGACGACAACACCCTGATCGTCTTCACCAGCGACCACGGCGAGGGCATGGCCGCGCACCGCTGGGCCACCAAGCTCGCCCTCTACGAGGAGTCGCTCTCCGTGCCCCTCATCATCTGCCCTCCCGGTTCCGCCTCGAATCCTACCCCCCGAGTCAACAACACGCATCTCTGCACCGGCCTCGACATCGTGCCTACGCTGCTCGACTACGCAGGCGTGCCTGCGGCACCTGAGCTCCCGGGTGCAAGCCTGCGACGCGCAGTCGAAGATCCGACTGCACCGCCGCTGCGCGAGTACGCATGCGCCGAGATGGCGGTCAACAAGCACGAGCGCTCCTGGCAGGCGCGCTGCATCGCGGACACACGCCACAAATTCGTCGCCTGGTCCTCGGGCACCCACCCGGAACAATTGTTCGATCTTCAGAACGATCCAGGAGAGCAGCACAACCTAGCTCGCGATCCAGGATCCTCCGGGACCAAGGAACGCCTGCGTGTCGCGCTCGCCGACTGGCTGGCGCGCACCGGCGACAGCTTCCGCCTTCCGGTTGCATGAACGCGCGCCCCGGACGGGTCGCTTCCCCTGCCACGGGCCTTCCTGCCCCCACACAAGGCACGCCGGATGTGGATCCCGATGCCGACGGGCTCAACAACATGCTGGAGTTCGCCCTCGGAACCCATCCACCCCCTCCCAAGCCGCGAACCCGATCCGCAGCTTCATCGATGTCGGCGGAATCAGCCTCGCTTTCGATCGCGCTGTCGCGTCACCCGTCTTCCACGTCGAGGTCAGCCCGGATTTGGCCACCTGGTCCACCTTGGCCACCAACCCTGGAGCCCCGAGTGATACAGTGATCGTCCGCGACGCCCTGAGCAGAGTCCGCCCTGCCCGCCGATCTTGCATTCTCGGGGAATTCCCGAAACTATACTCCTGTGCATCGACGCGTCACCCTACAGGACATCGCCGATCGCGCCGATGTGGGAAAATCCACAGTGCAGCGCGCCCTCAACCACGCTCCCGACTGCAAGAAGGTCACCATCGACCGCATCACGGCGATCGCGCGTGAACTCGGCTACGTGCCAGATCCGATCTTCGCCGCGATGGGCTCTAGGCGCGGCAAACGCGCTCCCGCCAGCGTGCCTATCGCCTACCTGATCGACCAGTCCGAGCAGCGCCGTGGCATCGGCACCAAGATCAGCAGCCAACTGCACACGCACGCCGTCCGCCTTGGATACGACTTCCACATCGTGAACCTAGCCAAGTTCCAGTCCCCGGCCCAACTCTGGCGACAACTCTACACGCGCGGCGTCTGCGGGATCCTGATCAGCCACCCGAGGCATCGCCATGCGGAGTGGCTCGCAGCCAACGATCGATTCCCCCTCGTCTGCGTGGGCCGCGGCGACCGCATGCCCTACAATACCGTCCGCCACGGAATCGTCACTGACCTGCACGGCATCCTCGAACGCGTGCACGCGCGTGGTTATCGACGCGTGGGATGCGTCCTATACCGGCACGACCCGCTTGCCGAGGACGACTTCGCACGCCATGCCTGCGCCCACGCCACGGCCCACACCTTCGGAGACGGATCCGCCTACATCCCACCTTACATTGAAATCCTGTATGACAATTCCCTCCTCCTGAAGTGGTTGCGCACCCATAAGCCGGATGTGGTCATCGGGTTCAATAGCAACGTATTCCACTTCCTGCAGGCCCACGGTTACCGCGTCCCCGCCGACATCGCATTCGTCTGCTTGCACATGGACGGCATTGCCAAAACGGATACCGCCCGAAATTTCGTTGCGGGCAGTGCGCAGAATAATGAATTGCTCGCGCGCAACGCGCTCAACCTCCTGGACCAAATGATGCGTCATGGTGAGCAAGCAAGGCCGGAGAGCCCGGTGAACCTGCTTGTCGAGTCCTCGTGGATCGAGGGGCAATCCCTTCCGGTAAGGAAAGTGGAGCGGTCCAGTTCAGTCCGAAATGCTTCACCGGGCCGATCCGGGAACCGATCCGGACTACGTGCTCCGGAACTGTTCCCGAATCAGGAAGATTCCCTGATTCGTGTGATTCAAGCACCCTTTTAGGGTGCACACACCGCAGACGCGATCACCCAAGGAGCCAGCTTGGATCTGGACCGACCCAGACGGAACAGGACGCATCCGCTTTGCGTTATTCCGGAGCACCTTTTGTTGCGACGAGGTACCTCCCACGTGCACTCTGCACCTCTTTGGCGACACCCGCTACCACCTTCGAGTCGACGGCGCGACCGCTGGCCATGGACCCGCACGATGCCTTCCGTTGAGACCGGAGTTTGACAGCTACAACATCGCACCCTTCCTGCACCAGGGGCGAAACGTCATCGTGGTCGAAGTGTACGCTCAAGGGGAGAGCGCCCATAGCGCCGCCCCGTCGCGCGGCCGGTTCATCGCATGGGGTGGGGCTGACGCGGGGCTCGACCTCCGTACCCCGGGAGACTGGCGTGCCCTCGAATCCCATGCGTGGGATCCCGGCGCTGCCCTCTGGAGCTCCGCCCTCCCGGCGGTGGAGATACTTGACCAACGCGCCCTGCCCCCACGGCAACGTGCCGTCGCGGCGAAATGTTCTGAACCCACCGATGCACGTGCATGATGGAAACAACCCAGGGAAACGAAATCTTACACACGATGAACCGCCGAGACTTCCTGTCCGCCTCAGCACTGGC
>JFJP01039716.1_pt1 | contig 13682 bp, 14 predicted proteins | sample 431651 | NCBI WGS metagenome assembly JFJP01 (sample SAMN02602958, study PRJNA72255) | Microbial mat metagenome, whole genome shotgun sequencing project. | biome: fresh water; feature: sink hole; material: water; isolation source: purple microbial (photo- and chemosynthetic) mats found in...
GGTGAGCCATATAACCTACCAAGCCAGCATTACTCCGAAGGAAGCAAAGAGCACTAGCGTGGTAAGCCAGTGCAGGCCATGGGTTACAGAGTCCCTTGTGAGGGCCCTTACTTGTGGTCTTGCACGTGGTGCTTGTGTCTTGTGTAGTGCTGCTGTCAGTGCACGTGAGAGCTGCACGTTAGCGATGTACTCTGATCGATGTTCCATAGGAGTACTCATTGGAAGAGAGCTTGGATAGCTGTGTTGTACGGCTGCTTGTAGAAGGCATCGTCGGAAGACATGAGATCAACGGGGATAACCAAGAAGTCGTTACTCATGTGTTGATATTCATCAAGATCAGAGCGATTGCAGTAGGTGTCATCAGACCAAACGATGAAGTCATCAGGGGATGTGCGATGTGCCATAGAAGTACTCCAGAAGTATTGATGGGAAGAGTCCCAACAAATAGCCGTAGGCTTCTATGCGTATCGCTGTGCGTACTTGCAGCAAGCTGCTCGTATCGGGTGTGTATCGGAATGGGAATAGATGTGGGAATGGGGTGAATTGTTAGGAGTAATTAACTTTTTGTTTTATTTTTTGTGAACTGACCTATCGATCAGCATCACTACCATTACCCTGAGCATTAAGTTGACTGTGTATTAGCGGTCGCTAACAACACTGTCTTATTGGATTGAACTGTCTGAGGTCAGCTGGTGATGACCGACTTCTCGGATTCCAAGAGCTCACGCTTGAGTTTGTTGGCATTGACTGCACGGTTGCTGCGTGCGTCATCCACATAGGCCATCGAGGTTTCGTCTGCGACGGTAGCAATGTTATTGAGTGAAGATGCGAGCTTCTCTAGTGCTGCGAACAGCATGGCGATAGCGGCAAAGACTTGCTTGAACATGTTGGACATGGTGATTCCTAGTTAACTGAGGTTGAACATACGTATGGTGGCCAAGGCCAGTGCATGGGCGTAGCCCCAGTGAATTGGGCTGAAGATCAATGGGGGGGGGGTAGTTTGGAATTTATGTGTAGACACATAAGTCCTGCCTTCATACCTCCATTAGAAAAATCACCAAACCCTTCACCTAAAATTATGTGGAATAAATCCACCTAACCCTGTGACTGTCATTGAGCATGTATTGGGTTTGGCTCTACGATATACACCCGATAGTCTGACTGGTGTATATTCGGCCAATGGATGCACTAACTATTGACCAGTTCAAACACGCCCTTCCCGACAAGGTGAAGAAGTCTGTGAACCAGGAACTGATTGATCAAGTCAATCTGACCCTGAGTGATCCCGACATGTTTGAGGCATATCGAGACAACCTGCTGAGTTACACCCGAGTAATGGCGGATGGTCGCTTTAAGGTACAGGAGTATGTCAATGCTGTTCGGTACGTGAGCCACAAGCTCATGGGCTGTACGAACATCGATGGCTACATCAAGACCTTCCCTGATAAATACCAACGATTCCTTGCCAATGGCGTTGCTGCAAAGGACATTGCGTCCTATGTCACTGCGTACAACAAATCAAAGCTGGTTAATCTGATCTTTGAACAGACGTTGATACCCAGCTATGTGCTGAACCAGGATCTATATCAGAAGGCGTTGAATGTGCAGGCCGATCTCATGGTCAGTGCCAAGAGTGAGAAGGTCCGTTGTGATGCAGCCAACTCTTTGATGGTGCAGTTGAAGATGCCAGAGACTCAGAAGGTGGAGCTGGAGATTGGCGTCAAGGAAGACAGTTCCATTGCAATGTTGCGCCAGGCTACTTTGGAATTGGCTCGGAGCCAACGGCTGGCCTTGCAGGCTGGAACTACAAATGCTCAGGAAGTTGCTCATTCCAGGTTGCAGGTTGTTGATGTGGTTGCGAAAGAAGTGGGTTAATTAAAATTGACCGGTACACTTGGTGTATTCAAATTGAATAGTTCAAGGAATTGCCGATGTCAAAAGCCAAGAATGGGATACCTGCTGATCTGATGGAGATGCTAGAGAAGGCTGACGCCGATCGAGGTTTTCCCAAGGGCACCATGGCCTCTGTAATGCAGCAGGAAACTGGGGGGCAATTCGACAAATTCCTGGGTGATCCATCTGCCTACCACTATGGCCTGAATGCTGAGGGTCGGCGCGTTGCCGGCCACACGGGCAAGATCTCCACGGCGTTTGGTCCATTCGGCATTCTCGAATCGACTGGAGCCCAGCCCGGTTACGGGGTAAAGCCGCTGAGCAGCAAAGACCTGGGGGAACAGATTCGGTTTGCGGCCGACTACCTGAGTGCGCGAAGCAAGCAAGCTGGTGGACTGGAGCAAGGCCTGTCCGGCTACGGAGAGGGTGGTAAGTACGGTTCTCAAGTCATGGCTCGGATCAACGGGAATGCACGGGTACGACATTCCGAGATGAAAGCCAAAGCGGTAGCACCTGCGGCTCCTGTGCCTGACGAACCAGAGCCTCCGCCCTACTACGAAGAAACGGAACCTGTTCTGGCGGAGCTGCCAGCCCCACCCTTGCCTACCGGTCCTACGGGCCAGGAAATGTGGGCCAAGTTCCAGTCAGAGTCGATGGCACGCCCACCGATGGCACCTGTCCAACCCGAGCAGTTGGCTTACGGGCCTGGTATGCAGGTGGTTCGGCCTGACTTCATGAGCATGGTGTCACAGCCCCAAGCCAATCGACCCATTGACTTCTCTGCCTTTGGTTCATGGGGGCGCAGGGGATGAGTTTCACCAAAGACCCTGGCACCGGTATCGATATGCCATGGAAGGTTGAGGATTACCTCAACGCTACTGACTACGAAGTCGACCCTGGCTATGTGCCCAGCGAGTTCGCCCTGGAGTTCGTGACCTTCATCAAGCTGGTGAACGGTGAGAAGGGCGAAGAGCATAAGACACCAGTTGTTCACTACAAGATGCTGGACACCATCACTGAAGGTGGCAAGCGGGTAATCAACCTGTGTCACCGGGGTATAGCCAAGACCACTGTGATGGGTGAGTACCTGTTCCTGTACATCGCCACGTATGGTGTGATCCCTGGCTTTGGTCAGGTGGACCTGGCCATCTACGTATCGGACTCGATCGACAACGGCGTGAAGAACATGCGGAAGAACATGGAGTTCAGGTATGACAACTCCACCTTTCTGAAAGAGTACGTACCGCGCATTCGCTTCACAGACATCCGCTGGGAGTTTGAGAACGCGGATGGCAAGGTGTTCATCGTCAAGGGTTACGGCGCCAAAACGGGTGTCCGTGGAGCCAAGGAAATGGGTACTCGACCACAGATCGCTGTACTTGATGACTTGATCAGCGATGAAGACGCCAGGTCGGTGACTGTGATCAGTGCTGTAGAAGACACGGTTTACAAGGCGGTGAACTACGCACTGCATCCCACCAAGAACATGATCATCTGGTCGGGTACCCCATTCAATGCGAAGGACCCACTCTACAAGGCAGTTGAGTCCGGTGCTTGGGCAGTCAACGTGTTTCCTGTGTGTGAGTCATTCCCCGTGGCTCGGGAAAACTTCCGTGGCAGTTGGCCCGATCGCTTCACCTACGACTACGTTAAAGAGCAGTACGACACTGTTGTTAAGTCTGGCAAGGTTGATACCTTCAACCAGGAATTGATGTTGCGAATCATGTCGGAAGAAGACCGGATGATTCAGGACAGTGACATTGGTTGGTACAAGCTAGACGCTGTGATGCGCAACAAGAGTCGCTTCAACTTCTACATCACCACTGACTTCGCCACCTCGGAAGCAGACAAAGCCGACTATTCGGTGATCAGTGTGTGGGCACACAACAACGTAGGCGATTGGCTCTGGGTGGATGGAGTCTGTAAACGCCAACTCATGGACAAGAACATTGATGACCTATTCCGTCTCTCACAGATCTACAAACCTCAATCTGTTGGTATTGAAGTTAGCGGTCAACAGGGTGGCTTCATGCCCTGGATTCAAGGACAAATGCTCGAACGGAATATTTACTTCGCTCTTGCATCTGAAGGAAATGAAACCAAGCCAGGTATTAGACCCAATACCAACAAGATGGTACGGTTTAACACCGTGGTTCCTCTGTTCAAAGCACGGAAAATCTTCTTCCCAATTGAACGCAAGACAGAGCCTACAATCGTAGAGGCCATCAACGAATTGTCTTTGGTAGCTGTTTCGGGATTCCGAAGCAAGAACGATGATTTCTTGGACACCATATCAATGCTGTCTTCTATGAAAGCGTGGAAGCCCTCGGAAGAGGCTCCAATGGCAGCTTCTTCCAAATCGGATGGATTGTGGGTAGTGGATGTTGAGGAAGACACCCATGACCGCATGTCCTCGTATATCGTCTAAGGAATACCCATGAAACTATTGGACATCTTCACGCAATTAAGCGTGGGCGAGTTTGCCCAGCTGGCTATTGGCAATGAAGGCTCTGGTCAGATCAAATCGAGTGATCAGGAAAAGCTGGTGCCACACATCAACCTGGGCATGACCGCGCTCTACAAGCGATTCAACCTGAAAGAAGGTCGGCTCAAGATGATGCTTGTGCCTGGCAAAGTCACCTACGAAATCAACAGTCGATTTGCCAAAAGCAATGGGGATTCGGTCGAACTGGTGAAGTACCTGCTGGACGAGGATGACCCGTTCTACGATGACATTCTCAAGATTGAGCGGGTGCTCACCAGCAGTGGCTACCCCTTCCCATTGAATGACGGGACAGCTATCTACTCGGTGCATACGCCTTCCATGTCCAAGCTGCGAGTGCCAGCAGACATCCTGGACAAAGCACCTGGCGTGCCTCGTGAGCTGGTGACAGATACCCTGGAACTGGTGTACCGAGCCAACCACCCCAAGCTGGGTATGCCTGGAATGTGGGTGGATCTGGAAGAAGAAGAAGTCGAGCTCCCGGAGACCCATCTGGAAGCGTTGTTGTACTTCGTGGCCAGCCGGGTGCACAACCCGATCGGCATGACCAACGAGTTCCACGCCGGCAACACCTACTACTCAAAGTATCTGGCAGCGTGTCAGGAGCTAGAAAACCAGAACCTGCAGACCGACAGAACCGGTGGCAACACTCGGGCTCAACGCAACGGTTGGGTATGAAAAAGGCCCCCTCGGGGCCTTGCTTATTTTCCAGATGAACCAAACCCCCCTGCCCCTCTGGCTGTCACACCCAGTTCATCGACCTGTTCCAGGCTGACGTTGGCAATGGGCACGATCAGGAATTGAATCACCCGCTCGCCTTTGGCCCAGGCAAAGTACCTGCCACTCTTGGTACGCAACGATGCCATCCACTCGCCACGGTAATCCGCGTCGATTACCCCGCAGGTGTTGTTGAGTTCCAGGCCATATTCGGCACCGGCACCAGAGCGTGGCAACAGCAATGCGACGTGCCCAGTGGGTACCGCTGCAGCAAATCCCAATGGAGTTAGTCGGGTGTTGCCATCAGCTGTTCCTTCCTCTGGCATGTAGATGTCGAATGCCCCTGCCTCTTGGGTTCCCTTTGTTGGCATAATGAATGCCGAATGAATTGGCTTGATTTGCACGATAATTGCTTTCTATTGGTTAAATGATTTCTACCCCGAAGGACAGACAGATTATGAATCAACAAGTTTCGCAGTCGCCGGAGGAAATGAAACCCCTGACCGACTGGAAGAAGGAGCCCACAGTACGTGAGCTGAAACAAGACCTGGCGGATGCCAAAGTCGTTCACGATGCCCAGATCACCAAGATCAATGGATGGCTGGACAACTTGAATGTGGCCGGTGATGCAAAAGTCAGCACCCCGACTGGGAACTCAAAGATTGTTCCGAAGCTGATTCGAAAGCAAGCCGAATGGCGCTATGCAGCATTGGCCGAGCCCTTCCTGAGCACGGACGATGTATTCAATGTACGGCCCATCTCCAGTGAAGACCGGGACTCTGCCAAGCAAAACGAGATCCTGCTGAACAATCAGATCAACACACGCATCGACAAGGTGTCGTTCATTGATGAATACGTTCGTTCAGCTGTTGATGAAGGCACGGTCATCATCCAGACCGGTTGGTGCTTTGAGGAAGAAGAAGTCGAGGTAGAAGTCCCTGATGTGGAGTTTTCCGTCAATCCTGAGCTGGCTCCACTGCATGAGCAGCTGGCTCAGATGAAAGCCCAAGACCCCAGCCTGTATGCCACCGATGTACCGCAGGAACTGAAAGACGCGCATGACCTGAGCGTCGAGCAGGGTGTGCCGATCGAAGCCAAGATCATTGGCTCCAAAAAGGAAAAGCAGAAGAAGACGATCAAGAATCACCCGACCATTGACATCTGTGACGTGCACAACGTGGTAATCGACCCCACGGCCATGGGTGACATCGAGAAGGCTAGCTTTGTCATCAAGACGTTCGAATCCTCGAAGTCTGAGCTGAAGAAGCAAGGCAAAAAGTACAAGAACCTGGACAAGATCAACATCGCCAACAACTCGGTGCTGAACACCCCAGACCACACGTCAGCGAATGACGCCCAGTTCTTCAACTTCTCAGACGATGCCCGCAAGAAGTTTGTGGTGCATGAGTATTGGGGCTTCCGTGACCTGGATGACACAGGTGTGGTCAAGCCTTTTGTGGCTTCCTGGGTCGGTGATGTGTGTATCCGCATGGAGCTCAACCCGTTTCCAGATAAGGCATTGCCTTTCGTGCTGGTGCAGTACCTCCCGGTTCGCAAAAAGAACTACGGCGAGCCAGACGGTGCCCTGCTCGAAGACAACCAGAAGGTGATCGGCGCGGTCACCCGGGGAATGATTGACATCATGGCCAAGTCAGCAAATGGTCAGACTGGTTTGCGCAAAGACATGCTGGACGCAACGAACAAGCGCAAGTACGACAAGGGTCAAGACTACGAGTTCAACGCCAACATCGATCCAAGGATGGGCGTGCACATGCACACCTATCCAGAGATTCCGAACTCCGCTCCCTTGATGCTGCAGATGCAGAACCAGGAAGCTGAATCGCTCACAGGTGTGCAAGGTTTTGCTGGCGGTATCTCAGGCGCTGGCTTGGGTGATGTGGCTGTCGGTGTGCGTGGGGCTCTGGATGCCGCCTCCAAGCGTGAGCTCAACATCCTGCGCCGACTTTCTAACGGCATCGTCAAGGTGGGCCGCAAGATGGTCAGCATGAATGCCGAGTTTCTGTCTGATGAAGAAGTGGTGCGGGTCACCAATGAAGAATTCGTGAAGATCCGCCGTGATGATCTGGCCGGTAACTTCGACTTGCGCCTGTCTATTTCGACCGCTGAGGAAGATGAAAACAAAGCCAAGGAACTGGCATTCATGTTTCAAACTGCCGGCCCCAACATGGACCATGGTTTCAGCAAGATGATCCTGTCGGACATTGCCCGTCTTCGCAAGATGCCTGACCTGGCCAAGAAGATTGAGTCTTACGAGCCGCAGCCTGACCCATTGGCCCAGGAAAAGGCCCAATTGGAGATTGAACTCTTAAAGGTTAAGATTGAAAATGAGCGTGCACATGGAATTCAGCGCCAAGCCAGTGCTCAGCTTGACATGGCCAAAGTTGGAACTGAAGGTGTGAAGGCTGGAGGTATCCAATCCAAGACCGACCTCGATAACCTCAATTTCGTTGAGCAGGAGTCAGGTGTAAAACAAGAACGCGCCAAGGAATTGCATGGTGAGCAGGCCCGCAGTCAGGCCCAATTGAAGCTGATTGACCAAGACGAGCGGGCAAAAGATCGTGAAGTTGATCTGCTGAAAGCCTATTTATCGAAGAAAGCAGCTTGAATTGCTATATATTCGGGCCTCAGCAAGTAGTTAAATCAATCCCCGCCTATTAACTTCAGAAAGCAATAGTAGAGCAATGGCAAACGACTCGTCAGCAGCAATTGAGAAGAACATCCGCGAAGCTCGCAAGGCAGTGGAGTTCGGCAATGCCCTTGAACGGCTGAAAGCCAACAAGGATTTCAAGAAGGTCTTCACGGAAGGCTACTTCGAACAGGAAGCAGTTCGCCTGGTGCACCTCAAAGCCGATCCAGCTATGCAGTCGGTGGATTCGCAGAAGTCGATCGTGTCCCAGATGGACGCCATCGGTGCTGTTCGTCAGTACCTGGACACCGGTTTGCGTATTGCCGCTCTGGCAGCTCGACAAATCTCAGCTGATGAAGAAACCCTTGAAGAAATCCTGGCTGAAGAGGCACAAGCATGAGCACCGCTGAAGACACTGCGATCGATACGCCTGACTACCTGAACATGTCGGACGAAGAGATGCTGAATGCCAGCGCTCCCCCGGTGACTGTGGCCACCGTGGTCGCAGACGCCACCGGAGGTGAGCCTGACGCCGACGATTCCTCTATCAATATGGGCGACGAGGCACCCGCTGGTGCGGCCGGTACGGCAAGCACCGAGGGTGACGAAGAAGGCGGACCAAAACACGACGATGACGATGAGCCGGCTACTGTGGCACCGGAAAAGAAGGAAGCCCCGGCTGCCAAGGTAGAAGATACCAAGGTTGTGGCTCCCAAAGTGGAAGCCGATAAGCCAGCTGAAGTAGTCATTGACTACAAGACCGAATACGAGCGAATCATCGCCCCCTTCAAGGCCAATGGCCGGGATGTAGCGGTCAATTCGGTGGACGATGCAGTGGCCCTCATGCAAATGGGAGCCAACTACAACAAGAAGATGGCGGCATTGAAGCCGAACCTTCGATTGATGAAGCTGTTGGAAAACAACGGCCTGTTGAGCGAAGAAAAGATTGGCTTTCTGATTGATCTGGACAAGAAAAGCCCAGACGCAATCAGCAAGCTGGTGAAGGACAGTGGTCTGAATCCATTGGATTTGGACACTGAGAAAGCAAGCGGATACAAACCGACAATTCACACTGTCGATGACCGAGAGATTGCGCTGGATACGGTGTTGGAGGAAATCTCCACCACGCCTACGTACAACCGGACACTTGAAGTTGTCAGCAAGAAGTGGGACGGGCCTAGCAAACGTGTCGTGGCGGATTCACCTCAACTGTTGCAAGTCATCAACAACCACATCGCCAGCGGTGTGTATGACCTCATCAGCACTGAGATCGAAAACGAGCGCATGTTTGGTCGCTTGAATGGTTTGTCAGACATCGAAGCCTACCGGCAAGTTGGTGACGCAATCCAGGCACGTGGCGGTTTCAACCATCTGGGTAGCTCCCAGGGGAAAACTGCTACGGAGAAGGTGATTGTGGCTCCGAAACCGAAGAAGGTCGAAGACGACAAGCGGAATGAACAAAGGCGAGCTGCAAGCTCCACGAAACCAGCGAATGTAGGCGCGACTGCCGAGGCGAATTTCAATCCCCTCGCCATGTCAGATGCTGAGTTCGCTGCCCATGCTGCCAAACGAACCCGTTAATACAAAGGAACATCATGCCTATTCAATTCAATTCCCCTCCCGGTACCCCTTCGGACATCGGCCCTCAGATCCAGAACGTCTTTTATCAAAAGAAGGCGCTGATGGAAGCAGCCAAAGAGCAGTACTTCGGCCAGCTGGCTGATGTGACTTCCATGCCCAAAAACATGGGCAAAACCATCAAGCGTTACCACTACCTGCCGTTGCTTGATGACGCCAACATCAACGATCAGGGCATCGACGCTGCCGGCGTGACCATTGTGCCCAACACGTTCAGCGTGAAGCTGCCCATGCTGGTTAACACCTTCGCGGTTGATGCTTCGGCCACCACTGCTGCGGCTGCTGTCAACGCCATTCAAGCCGGTGTTGCAGTCAAGACCGGCGCTGGTCCTTGGACTGTGACCGTGACCAAGCTGGTTCTGATTCCTTCCACAGACGTACTGTCTGCTGCTGTTGTGGCTTCTTTCCCAGGTTCTTTCCGTACCCAGAACTCGGGCAACCTCTACGGTTCCTCGAAAGACATTGGGTCGATCCCCGGCAAACTACCTGTGCTCTCCGAGTCGGGTGGTCGTGTGAACCGTGTTGGTTTCAAACGTAAGGAACTCACTGGCACCTTCGAGAAGTTTGGTTTCTTCGACGAGTACACCCAAGAGTCCCTGGACTTTGACTCTGACGCTGAGCTGGCCATGCACATCAACCGCGAAATGGTGATGGGCGCCAATGAGATCACCGAAGACGCGCTGCAGATCGACCTGATCAACGCAGCTGGTGTGGTCAAGTACGCTGGCAATGCCACCGCCAACAGCAACGTGGGTCTTGATGACCTGGTGACTTACAGCGACCTGATGAAGCTGGCAATCGACCTGGACAACAACCGCACGCCCAAGCAGACCACGGTGATTACTGGTTCGCGCATGGTGGACACCAAGGTGATTCCCGGTGCCCGTGTTGCGTACATCGGCTCTGAGCTGCTGCCTACCTTCAAGGCAATGAAAGACCTGCACAACCTGCCTGCTTTCATTCCTGTGGAGAAGTACGCAGCTGGTGGTACCACCCTCAACGGTGAGGTGGGCTCGGTTGACGCTCTGCGTCTGGTGGTGGTGCCCGAGATGCTGAAGTGGGCTGGCGCCGGTGCAGATGCTTCGGCTGATGCCACCTGCTACGAAACCAACCAGAAGTTCGACGTGTTCCCGATCCTGGTTGTGGGTGCTGAATCGTTCACGACCATTGGCTTCCAAACCGATGGCAAGACCGTGAAGTTCAAGATCACGCACAAGGCACCAGGCGAAGCAACCGCTGACCGCAATGACCCGTATGGCGAGACCGGCTTCATGTCGATCAAGTGGTACTACGGTTTCATGGTTCTGCGTCCTGAGCGCATCGGCGTCATCCGTACCGTCGCCAAGCTGTAAAGCGGGCGCTTGAACGAGGGGGCTTTGGCTCCCTCGTTTTACATCTTCAAATTTTGATCCAAGGAAGCAGCGATGAATGAACTTGATACCAAAGAAGAGCTTGCACAAGATGAGCTCTCAACCCTCAAAGCCCGAGCCACGTTGCTTGGTCTGAATTTTCACCCATCTATTGGCATTGACAAACTGCGCGAAAAAGTTGCTGCAGCTTTGCAAGACGGCCCTGCCGTGGTAGATGATGAACCTGCTACCGAAGCCAAGGCAGCCGAGCCTGAGACCCTTTCTCAGAAGCGTCAACGCCTGAAGAAAGAAGCACTGGTTCTTGTTCGAATTCGTTTGACTTGCATGAACCCAGCCAAGGCTGAGTGGGAAGGTGAAATCTTCACCGCTGGTAATGCCGGCATTGGCTCTGTGACCAAGTTTGTGCCATTCAATGCAGATGATGGGTGGCACGTACCACACATCATTTATGAGCAAATGCGTGATCGCCAATGCCAGGTGTTTGTTACCTCCACAGACTCCAAAGGCAACAAAAGTCGCAAAGGAAAGCTCATCAAAGAGTTCGCCATTGAGTTGCTCGATCCTTTGACCGAGAAAGAAATCACTGAGCTGGCCCGTCGCCAGGCTGTGGCCAAAGCGATTGACTGATCTGAAGCAACCCAGGTAGACCCATGAGCACGTTCTTTCCTCCCGACCAAATTGCCGACCTGACCTCAGCCACGATCGATGGCACTGGGGTATTCGATGTTCTCATGCGAGCCAACAAGGCTCACCTGGAACAGGAATTCACCAAGGGTCGGATCAAGGGACCAGAGTACGCCACGGTCTATCTGGGTGCGCTCGATGCAGTCCTCAGTGCCTCGATTCAGTTCCTGCTGCAACGGGCCAAGGCTCAGGCAGAAATCGATCAGATCAAGGCCCAAACAGTACTCATCGGCCAACAGACCGCCAACGCAATCATCGAAGGCACTGTGCTGACCGCACAGGAATGCAAGCTGCAAGCCGAGTTCGATGTGCTTATGGCTACCTTGCTCAAGACAGGCCAGGAAACCCAGCTCCTGATGTGGAAAGTGACGACTGAGAAAGCTCAGACCATGGCACTGGGTGTAGACGCCAACAGTGTGGTGGGCCGGCAGAAGGATCTGTATCTGGCTCAAACCAATGGCTTCACCCGTGACGCCGAGCAGAAGGCGGCCAAGGTCATGGTCGATTCATGGAACGTGCGGCGCACCACGGATGAAGGGACAGTGGCCGACCATGTGAACAATCTAAACGATGTCGCAGTCGGCCGAGCAGTTACGAAGTTGCTCACCGGTGTCGGTGCGTAAACAAATGGTTTGCTGCCTTGAGGGGACTTCGGTCCCCTCTTTTTTGCTCAAGAGGTGAGACATGGGACTTTTCAGCAGCAAGAGTAGGATTTATGTTGGCACCTCGGTGGTCCGGGTAATCGACGATGTGTCCATTCCTGACGCCACCACAACCGGCGTGGTGAAGTCGATCTTCAACTCGGGTGACATGCCTGAGCACATCATGGAGGAAATGATTTCCAGCATTGGTGTGCGGGCCGAGCGGATGTACGACTACGCCGTTAAAAAGTACACCCACGGCTTGCCATCCGGCCAGGTGTTTGCATCTACTCGCGGCAGGGAAGAAGTCGCTGCTGTCCTCACGGGGCTGGAGGGCCGGGCGATCGTATTGGATTACTGCCAGTTCGGGCCACCGAACAGCCTGCACATGGGCTGGATGAAGATCATTGATCTCTATGGCTACAACGCACAGACAAACCAGTTGCCCGTGCTTTCAGCCCAGAAGGGGTACCCGGTGTACCTTGATGACATGCGGGTGGTGGTTCCAGATGTGTCCATTGGCTCGTTCGAAAAGGGTGCTTTGGATCAGTGGGGAACACCCGCCACAGCCGGTGTGACACCTTGGCGCCCAACCGGATCGGCTGCAGCTGGAGCGATGCGTGCACCTTCTCCTGTGATGGTTTCACCCACTGCGGTGGAAGACTACGTGGCGGTGGAACATACCTGGAGCGTACCGGGTGGTCCCCATGCCCCCGTCAACTACGACCCAAAGCGCAGCGCCAGTACACAGATACTGATCACTGAAGCCATGGCAGATTCCACTGCGGACTACTTCCATGCGAAGTACACGGTGAACGGTGTCACCAAATACTGGATGTACCGGGTTGGTTTGGGCACCCATCCAAGCCTGGATGTTTTGTTCGACCAACCATTGGAAACCAATGGTCGGTTCTTCCCCCTGGTGCACTTCCGTTCGGACGGGGTGTCTTTGATAAACAACAAGACCTCTGAGGCCTACAAGACCTCCAAGAAGATGGTCAAGTACCTGGGCATGGACTTCGACCTGGTGGCTGAAAAGATCGATGAGAACCCGGACATTGGTGTTATTCGGCAAGCCATGTTGACCATGGCAGTGCCGGCCAACACGACGAATGAGATGGAACAGCGGTACCTGTTCCGTTTCTTCACGAACCAGTTCTACAACCAGAACCAGAACCAGCAGCACGGCTCGCCAACGCAAGGCTTTATCTTTGGCAACCTGTTCCGCCAGTTCCAGGGGGCCAAGTCAGCGGTCGTGATCCAAGACGCCAAGTTCAAGATGGTGCTGAGCAATGCTGGCATCTACAAGCGACGGATCTCGGGTTCGATTGGGGCCATCAACAGCCACACAAGTGGTACTAGGCAACAGCGTGCTGGTGCACTACTACCGTCGCCAGATCAGCGCTCATCTCTATGATGAGGTGGCAATCAACGATTTGAGAATGGCGTATTACATCTATGACAACTACAAGGATGTTGGTAAGGGCAGTGAAAACAGCCTGCTGATTCCACTGGATCACTCAATTACCGAAGACTTCTCCATAACGGATCGAGAAGAGCTTTACTCACGCTCGCTGCACTTCGTCTTC
>JFJP01039370.1_pt1 | contig 13677 bp, 5 predicted proteins | sample 431651 | NCBI WGS metagenome assembly JFJP01 (sample SAMN02602958, study PRJNA72255) | Microbial mat metagenome, whole genome shotgun sequencing project. | biome: fresh water; feature: sink hole; material: water; isolation source: purple microbial (photo- and chemosynthetic) mats found in...
GGAGTACTTGCTTTTGTTTGTGCATACCAAATGAAAATGCCACTCGATTCTTTAGCTGAATTGTTATATATCAGGTTGTTTACAATTTTTACATCAGTTTTCATTGGATTGTTTGCATGAGCTGAGTTTGTCACATAAATCCCTGCCCCTCTGGCTGTACCTGTGGTTTCTGAAGGTTGTACTGCATTATTGTTGTATATTTTACAGTTAATAACAGCTCCGCCATAGCTTACCATAACTGCAGCACTCGACACTCTGTTTGCATTAGCATTAGTACTAGTATATGCATTCCCATATATTTCACAATCCTTCAATTGAACAGGTGTTGTGCCCCCTGTACCGGATTCAATAATTATCGCAGCCCCATTGGTGGATGCGGCACTAGCATTCATTTTGTTATTCCGGATAATACAATTAGCTATTATTCCGCCGTTTGCTTTCATATAAATTGCACCACGACCAGCTTGGGTATTGGTATAGTTTTGAATTATAAAACCATCCATAACAGTACAATAAATAAGATCGATAAATGACATAGCAGTTCCAAAAACCTGAGATATAACTAATCCTGTTCCATCAAGTGTAGTTTCGTAAACTTTTGGATTTCGTCCAGCAAAATTACTACCTCCTGTTGGGAAGCCGCCATAGAATTTTATGGCTGTTTTATCACCCTCGTAAACATAGGATGCCGAGGGTTGATTTGGCCAAACCATTTCGTTATAAGTTCCCTGTGCCACGAACATAGTAGGTGCCGGATTTGTACCGTAGATGGCATCGCAAACAGCTAAAGCACCATTAATTGTTTTCTTGGCTGTAGCCCAGCTAAGTCCATCGCCACTATCATCAGCACGCGAAGCATCAACAAAAACATCGCCCGTTTGAGCATACGAAAAAGCTGTAAAAAGTACAGCAAATACAAAAAGTAAAGACTTTTTCATACAAGTAATTTTTTAAAAGTTTATTAATAGAATTAAGCATTTATCAAAATTGCTATTTATGACAATAATGAATGTGCAAATGTATTCTAAATTAAACTGCAATACTATATATAAATTTAGCCTTTTATTGTACTTTTTGTACATAAGACAAAAAAGTGTGTGTTTGTTGATTGATTTTTTCGAAAATAGAATAATACAACGATGCATCGATAAAAAATAAAGCCTAAAATATTTTGGCTATATCTTATCTTTATTGTAGGTTGTAGGCGATACTCCAAAGTGCTTTTTAAAAGTAGTGCTAAAATATCTGTAGTCGAAATATCCTACCTTTTCAGCAATTTCGGAAATGGAAAAAGCATTTGTTTCAAGCAGCTGTAGCGCTCTATTCATTCTAAAGTCAATTATAAATTCAACGGGTGATTTATCTGTCAATTTTTTTAGCTTTCTATAAAACATGGAAGTGCTTAAATTCATTGCTTTTGCAAAAGTATCCACATTAAATGTTTCGATAGCAATATTCTTTTCCATTACTTGAATGGCCTTTTGTAAAAAACGGTCATCCAACGATTGGACTCTAATTTCCTTAGGGTTTATCAGAATTTCCCTTTTAATTTTTTCCTTTAAATTAGTATTGAAATTCAATGTCTGCTTAATTCGGGAATGAAAAAATGCTTCGTCGAACGGTTTTGGATAATAGGCATCGGCATCTGCTGCATATCCGGCAACAATATCATTTTCGGCTGATAAAGAGGATAAAAAAACAAATGGAATATGTTTGTACCGAACATCCAATTTCAATTGAGTACACAATTCGATACCTGCGGTAGTTTTATTTATAATCGTTTCCGAAATAATAATATCGGGTAATCGCTGCTCCAACTGTAACAGCATTTCATCTGTATTAGCAAACGAAATTACGTTCGTAATATCAGCAAGGCTTTTTTTAATATATTTACGCATCGAAATATCGTCGTCGATAAAAAACACAATAGGCAACTTTTTATTTATGTAGGTAACAGGGTCAACATCTTGAAGTACATCGATATAATTAACGGCATAATCTTCAAACTCGGTTTTTCCTTTGAAAACTTTCACTGGTTCATTTTTAAAAAAATCATGTTCTGAGAGTAAATAAAACGAAAATTCAGACCCAACCTCTAATTCACTCCGAACACTTATTTTTCCCTGATGAAGTTCTATAAAATCTTTTGCCAGCGATAAACCCATGCCACCACTTTTGAAGTTATTATCATCCTTTATTTTATATGACCAAAAACGCTGAAAAACATGCTGAATATTTTCGGGCTTAATTCCGATACCTGTATCTTTTATTTTCACCCAAAACTTATTCTCATCAGCCACGAATTCGCAAACCAAATCAATACTTTTATTTGATGGCGTAAATTGAAATGCATTGGTAATTAATTGAAAAACAGCGTTTTCAATTTTTTCAGCATCAAAAGCTAATTCCAGTGTTTCAACATTTGAACTAAACCTAAAGTCAATTGATCTATTAATGGCAAGTTCATTAAAGGAGTCGAAAATCCGTTTCAAAAACGAAACAATGTCGGTTTTTATTAAATTCAGCTTCACATCTCCCTCATCAATTTTTCTGAACTCCATTAATTGATAAATTATCTGTGTGAGCCTAATACTGTTTCGTTGCATCAAGTTTATGTATTCCTTTTTTTCATTTGTTGTCAACACATCAAAATTTTCATTCAATTTCTTTAGAGGGGACTGAAGCAATGTTAGCGGTGTTTTAAAACTATAAATTAAGTTGGTGTAAAAATCCAGTCTCTCTCTACTTAGTTTATCTTCAAAACGAAGTTTATTCCATCGAAATAATAATTTTAATACGGCTAAAACTAAAGCTGTTATCAAAATTAAATATACTATAATCATCCACCAAGATAGCCAGGGAGAAGCTAAAACTTGAATTTTTATAATTCGTTCGTTATTAGACCATATTCCATTCTCGTCAGTACACTTTAATCTAAAAGCATAAATCCCCCTATCTAAATTTGAATAGGTAGCAAACCTTCTACTCGCATCAACTATTGTCCAATCCTTGTCAAAGCCATCAAGTATGTAACTGTATTTTATTTTATTGGCCGAACTGTAATTTAAGGACGAAAAACTAATCGAAAATAAATTATCACTATTTCTTAGTTTGAAAACTTCAGTTTTGTTAAGTTCTTTCTCCGAAACATAATCGTTATTAAATATCTTAAAGCCTGTAATTACGGAAACAGTTTTATTTTCAGTTAACTTAACGTCAATGGGGTCTAACTTAGTCAGTCCATCAACACCACCCAGCCACAAGTTTCCATCTTTGTCTTTAGTTGAACCAAATACAAAATTTTCGCGAGAATAACCGCCATCTAAAAACTCTATAAACTTAAATTTGTTATCAGAAATTGATATTTTACATATACCATTCAAAAATGACACCCATACATTTCCAACATCATCACTTAGTATAGCACTAACGTATTGCCATTTTTGTTGTAAATCCAACTTTATTTTTTCAAATTGATTTAAATCTCTATTTAACTTGAACAATCCATCTGTAGTACCAACCCAAATATTATTTACAGGATCGCAGTGAATACTCCTAATGCTCGTGTTTTTTGTCGAATTTTCTGTTTGAAACTTAACCAATTTCAATTTATTGATTTTGGAAGGTTTGCTCATAGAATATTCAACCTTTAGGATTCCCTGCGTTTTCAAACCAACCCACAACGAATTATCCTTATCTAGTGAAAGTGCATAGCAGTCATTAATTAATTTGCCATTGATTTGAATATTTAATCTTGATATTTTCTTTAAATTATTATCAAATACAATTACTCCTCCACTTGCAAAACCAATAAAGATATTTCCTCTTTTATCTTTTACAATACTTCTAGCAAATTTAATTTTCAAATTATCTAAATCCGACTCTATTTCTTTTTTATTGATGAATTTTGAAGTTGTGGGGTCGAAAAAGCATAACTTTGTTTTGGTGCCTATCCACAAAACACCATTATTATCTTCACACAAGGTTTCAAACTTATTATTTTTTAAATTATGAAATCGCTCAAATCCTAATCGTCCGTTTACTGTGATTAGTTTATTCAACCCATTTGCAGTTGCAACGTACACATTGCCATTTTCGGTTGTATAAATACCTGATACTGTATTATGGCTTAAGCTATTCGGGTCATCTAATTTACTTCTATATTGTGTGTATAGTTTTGGTTTGGTATGATATCGAATAAATAAACCATCTTTTGTTCCTATCCACAAATTTTCGTCCTTGTCTTCGAAATAGCAATTTGTAGTGTTTTTCATATCATCTATTTGCTTTTCTTCTAAAAGCAAGTTATTTGAGGGAAATAACAATCCTGTTTTATTTCTTTTAATCTGAAAATTACCTCTACCTCTAACTCCAATCCAAACGTCATTCGATTTCAAATCGTATACCGTTGTTATATTCTGAAGTTTATAACTAACTAACGGGCTGGAAAGAACTTTATCATCGCTATTGAATAAAGTTAATTCTGAATTATTCCAAATCCAGGTATTATAAAATTTATCTGTGTAAATATTGCATTTAGTGGTGGTTTTTTTTATCAAATGGATAAATAATTGTTTATTGCGAGATTTATCAAAATTTGATTTAATTGACTGAATCGCTGATACTTTATAAATTCCCTTTTTGGTTGAAATGAGTAAACTTCCAGATTTATCCCATGCAAATGAAGCTTTTTTAAAATCATCAGACGAGATTTTACGGGAAAATAGAAGGTTAATCCTCTTTGATGTTCCCGAACAGAAAAATAGTCCCTTTGAACTAGCAATCCATATATTGCCATTATCATCGGTGATACATGAAAAAACTCTACCAATAATTGACGAAGCATAGATATTTTGCAATCTATCATCGTAAATATTATACTGAAACAAACCTCTGTCTGAACATATCCATACATTCCCAACTTTGTCCGTTGTGATGTTGAAAATGGAAATATCTTCTTGGTAAAGAGCGTCAAACTTTGACCCTTTTAACACCTTAAATGAGTATCCATCGTATCGAGCGACTTCATTTGAAGTAGAAACCCAAATAAAGCCATTCGAATCTTGTACAATTGAGTTGATATTTTTACTTGTAAGCCAATCTTTTGTTTGTATTTCATTAAATTCCTCACTATATGCAAATTGAAAGTTTACAAAACAAATAAAAACTATGTATTGCAATACAGCAAATTTTGAATTTACAGTTTGATATAATGTCATATTCCTGGTGATTATATTTTTTTTATTTGAACAACATACAAAATCGAATACAAATATCGGTATTTTTAATGATTTTGATTATTTTTCATGTGATAATTATTTAATTGGTAAAAAAATATTTATATAATTGTATATCTACTATTTAAGTAACCATTATACATTAATATCAAACATCTATTCATGATATACGAACACTTAATCTGAATTATGATTGAATAATTATTAAACATGATTGAATTTTATCAACTTCGTAATGATTTATGATATAGTTTTGCAATTGCTAAGTTAGCCATTTAAGTTATATATACATACACAACATGAAAAACCATTCATTATTAGGCATTTCTACATTGTTATTGGCCACTTTTGTTCATGGACAGTCCAAAGACAGTTCTAAACCTAATATTTTATTAGTTATTGCCGAGGATTATAGCTATAACGACGTGGGTTGTTACGGCAATAAAGATGTACGAACTCCAAACATCGATGCATTTGCCAAACAAGCAGTTCGTTATACCAATGCTTTTACTACAGGCGCCGTATCGTCAGCAACACGTTCGGCATTGATTACAGGCATGTACCAAACTGCAATTGATGCCCAAAATCATCGTACTTTAAATCAATTTAAAAAACCTCTTCCCACAGGTGTACTACCAATAACTGCGTATATTCGTGAGGCCGGTTATCTTCCCGTACTATGTTCTCATGAAAATGAAAAGTTTGGCAAATCAAATCCAGGTCCATGGGGAAGTGGTAAAACTGACTTCAATTTTAAATTTCCTGAAAAGGAGATATTTAATGCCAAAAATTGGAACAAGGCAAAACCCGGACAGCCATTTTTTGCACATCTTACTTTGCTTTCAACACACAGAGGGAAATGGTGGAATGAAGACCAGGTTCGTCCATCAGGGATAAATCCAGACTCCATAAAGACTATACCTCCGTATTATCCACTAAATGAAGTTAGTAGAAACGACTTTGCAGCTTATTACGATGCCGTAAGTACGATGGACACGAATTTCGGGGAAATAATTGAAAGATTAAAAAAAGAAGGTATACTTGATAATACAATTATAGTTTTTATGAGTGACCATGGTCGCCCTATGCCTCGCGACAAACAGTTTTGTTGGGACGAAGGAATACACGTGCCTCTATTAGTTCGTTATCCTAATTCACAAGATGCAGGTTCAGTAAATGATAAACTTGTCAGTTCAATTGATGTTTCGGCTCAAATCATTGCATGGACGGGTGCAAACTTACCAAACCATCTTCAAGGCGTTCCATTTGCAAATGCAAAGACAGCGAATAGAAAATATACTGTTTCGGCTCGTGATAGGTGCGACGAAACTGTTCACAGAATTAGAGCTATACGAACGAAAGATTATCTGTACATACGAAATTTTGATACGCAACAGCCTTTTACAGCACCGAACCTGTATAAAGATACACGTTATCCGATTTTGATTAACGAAAGACAACTTTTTGCAGAGGGAAAGCTACCCGAACTATGTAAGCCATTTTTCGCTGAGACAAAGCCTTATGAGGAGATGTATGATATGCAAAAAGACCCACATTGCCTGAATAATATAGTGAAAGATAAAAAACAGAAAAGGCAAGTCGTGAAAATGAGAAAATACTTAAACGAATGGCTTTCAAAATACCCAGACAAAGGTGAAGTGGTTGAGTCGAAAGAAGTTATGGACGACATCATAAAAGAACGTGAAAAGGAATATGGAGTTAAAATAAAAAATAATTTTTAATTGAATAATAATGGAATCTACTGACCTATTTAGAGAGGTAACCCCTTTATCAAATGAAGATTGTTTTGTAATCTTTAATCGAACAAAATCATTCTTTTCGTTCCCTGTCCATGTTCACCCTGAGTTTGAACTGAATTTCATAGAGAATGCAAAAGGAGCTGAACGTATAGTGGGTGATTCAATTGAAGAAATTGACGATTTGGAATTGTGTTTAATTGGCAATGATAAACTGGAACATGGGTGGATGACTGCCAATTGCAAATCAGAAAACATACACGAAATAACAATTCAATTTCATAGTAATCTTTTTATCGAAAGCCTGTTAAATAAAACACAGTTTCGTACTTTGTTAATTATGTTTGAAAACGCGAAAAAAGGAATTGTTTTTTCGCGCGAAAAGATATTAGAAGTTAGACATAAAATTTACAAATTAACAAAAAGTCAAAACGAATTTAAATCTGTTATCGAGCTTATCGAGATTTTATATGATTTGTCTTTAGACAAAAACCCTCATTTACTTTCGAATAGTTCTTTTACCAATGATAACGAGTCTTCCGAAAGCCGAAGAGTTCAAAAAATAATTGCTTATTTAGATGCCAATTATAAAAATGATGTTCACTTAAGTGAAGTTGCGAAGTATATTGGTATGTCGGAAGTTTCGCTGAGTCGCTTTATGAAAATGCGAACAGGAAAGAATTTTATTGAATATTTTAACGATTTACGACTCGGAATTGCAACTCGACTTTTAGTTAATTCAAATAAAACAATAGCAGAAATAACATTTGAGTGTGGATTTAATAACCTTTCGAATTTTCATCGGTTGTTTAAGAAAAAGAAAAATTGTACTCCAAATGAGTTTCGTGAAAACTATTCTAAAATGAGACGATTTGTTTAAAATCGCATTATTTTCAAAAGATTAAAGAATTAATAATTAAGTACTCTATTACTTATTCAAAATTACTCTTATTATGAGAACATCATTTCAGCTAACTATTGGTTTGGCAGCTTCGTTGGTTTCAATGCCTGCATTAAAATCAAAAAACATACAGAAGCCGAATATTATTTATATTCTTGCAGATGATTTAGGCTATGGCGATTTGAGTTGCTATGGTCAAAAGCATTTCAACACTCCCAACATCGACCGAATGGCACAAAATGGGATTAAATTCAATCATTTCTATGCTGGGAGCGCATTGTCGGCACCCTCTCGTTGTAGCTTAATGACAGGTAAACACACAGGTCATGCTCAAATCAGAGCAAACTTCTCGGTTTCAAATGACCGGGTTGTATTGCGCCGCGAGGATGTAACTATACCCGAATTGCTTAAAAAGGCCGGATACAACACCGGTATGTTTGGTAAATGGGGATTAGGCGAAATGGGAACGCAAGGCACGCCTATAAAAAAGGGTTTTGACGAGTTTTTTGGCTATATAAATCAAAAAGATGCCCATTTTTATTATTATCCGAAATTGCAAAAAAACGAGGAAGATTTTATTATTCCTGAAAATCAAAACGGAAATCGTGGAGTTTACACTCAGGATTTAATACACCAAAAAGCGAAAGAATACATTCGGAATCAAGCAAAATCAGGGAAGCCTTTTTTTGCATATTTAGCCTATATACCGCCACATGCTGAGTTGGATGTGCCTGAAGATGACTTATCTAAATACAGAGGTAAATTCACTGAAACCCCATTTGCTCAAGCTCCTGGCAAGGGATACAGAGCACAACCTGAGCCTTATGCTGCTTTTTGCGGTATGATTACACGGCTTGACAGACAGGTAGGTGAAATTATAGCACTTGTAAATGAATTGAAACTGAATAAAAATACCATTATAGTTTTTACCAGCGACAATGGTCCACACGAAGAGGGCGGTGCAAATCCGGAATTCTTCAATAGTAATGGCGGTTTGCGCGGAATAAAACGAGATTTGTACGATGGAGGTATACGAGCTCCAATGATTGTAAAGTGGGATGGAGTAATCAAGCCAAAACAACAAACAAATCACATTGCAGCAAATTACGACATAATGCCAACAATTTGTGAGGCTGCCAACATAGCCATTCCAACTGATTGCGATGGTTATTCATTCCTTCCATTATTAAAAGGTAAAAAGCAAGCAACCAAACATAAGTATTTGTATTGGGAATTGGGAGAAAAAAGTCCGTATAAGCAAGCCGTTCGTTTTGGCGAATATAAAGGCGTGAGATATGGCACTCAAAAACCAATTCAAATTTTCAACATTATAAATGACCCGAAAGAATCTACTGATTTAGCAAGTTCAAGACCTGATTTGGTTGAAACTGTTTCCGAATATTTTAAAGAAGCACACATCGACAATCAAAATTATCCCATGATAGATAGTGGAAAATCAAGAAAAAAAGGTGTTGCAAGTGACCCGGATGACAAATAAAACCTGTTTCAATTAAAAATGATATTAATATGAATTCACTATCAAAGTTTAGCCTTAATGCTGGAGGTCTTATTTTAACTAGTTCTATGTTAATGCCATTTTGTCTATTATCACAGAACAAACCACAGAAACCGAAAAGGCCAAACGTATTGTTTATATGGACTGACCAACAACGTGCCAGTTCAATGGAAGTTTATGGAAATAAGGAGTTTAAAGTCCCGAATATAAATAAGCTGGCTAGCGAGTCTGTGGTATTTATGAATTCATATTGTACGCAGCCAGTCTCTACCCCATCGCGAGGCTGCGTGATGACAGGTATGTATCCTCACAAGCATGGGGCAGTTGAAAATGATATAGCGTTATTTCAAGAATCACAGTGTCTCCCTGAGTTATTAAAAGATACTACTTATGCTACCGCATATTTTGGGAAATGGCATTTGGGTGATGAAATCTTTGCACAACATGGATTTCAGGAATTTGACTCTTCTGAAGATGGATATGCAAAATATTTCAGCCGCGAGAAAGACCGCAATCAACGATCAGGTTACCATCACTTTTTGTTGAGTAAAGGCTACAAACCTGATGCTGTTGAAAAAAATACATTTAGCCGCCTATTTGCATCGAATTTGCCGTATGAATTTACTAAACCAAATTGGTTGGCATTAAAGGCTAAAGATTTTTTAGTTAGACATAAAGATCAGCCTTTTGTAATGTATGTTAATTATCTTGAACCACATACACCCTTTAATGGGCCGTTTAATAAGCTTCACAGTATTGATAGCCTGAATTTAAGTTCAAATTTAAATAAACCATTAACAGATAATGACCCAGTGTATTTAAGAGCACTTTCCAGAAATAAATCAGATAATTATTATTTGGAAATGTATCAACGATATGCAGGTTTATGCCATTCGGTGGATCTAAGTATAGGTGAAATTCTCAATAAATTAGATGAATTGGGATTAACGAACAATACAATAATTGTTTTTACAAGTGATCATGGCGAAATGATGGGATCACATACGCTTGACAATAAGTCTGTTATGTACGAGGAAGCACTTCGGATTCCATTGTTAATAAAAGTCCCATGGTTCCAATCAAGTCAATTAAAAATTGATTATCCTACTACCAATATAAACATATTACCAACATTGTTAGATTTATTGGGAAAAGATTCGAAACAATTTTCACAATTACAAGGTGAAAGTCTTGCCCCCTTGGTTAAGGGCGGTTTTGTTAAGAGTAAGAATATCTATATGATTTGGAATCCAACCCAGCGTGCAAAAAGTAAATCTTTTAAAGTTGCAGGAATCACAGCTGTTGAAATGAATAAGTATAGCAATGCAAAATTCAGGACAGTAATAACTCCGGATGGTTGGAAGCTTACTTTAAGCGATGTTGATAAATGTCAATTATTTGATTTAAAAAAAGATCCTGGAGAAGTAGATAACCTATATTACACGGGTAAATATAATTCTTTAATAAAAAAACTAAAAGTAGATATTGCTAATTGGCAAAAGCGGACAGGAGACAATTGCATTTTACCCTTATAATTTAAAATATTAAAATTAAAAACAGTCTATTAATGAAACGTTTAATAATTCCCATCCTTTTTTGCTTAATTGTTAATATCGCATTTTCTCAAAAAGCAAGAAAAAATGATAATTCGAAAATAGAAAAATATGTACAACCTATGAATAGGGTGTTTCAGGTCATCAATAGCAATTGGACATTTAATTATGTGCCGTCAGGGATTGACGACTCGAAATTTGCTTCATCGACGTATAACGACCAAAGCTGGAAAGCAATAGCAATACCTCATACATGGCAAACCTACGAAACCACAAAAGAAGTTCACCCATTTATTTTGTCGGCATCCGAACGCCTTGACCCCTACTGGTGGAATGGTTGGGGTTGGTACCGTAAGCAAATAATTGTTGATAAAAAACTCGAAGGGAAACGCATTTCTATTGAATTTGATGGTGTTCAAAAATACTCTAAAGTGTATGTAAATGGCAATTATATTGGCGACCACAAGGGAGGATATACCAGTTTTTATTTTGATATTACAAAGTATTTGAAATACGGTCAGCAAAACATAATTGCCGTTGCTGTTTCGAATCGTAGAAACGACACACATGGAAATATTCCACCATCAACAGCAGGAAATTTCAATGTTTATGGTGGCATTTACAGAGATGTGCGCTTGTTGGTTACCGATTTGGTTTATATACCTTATCAGGGTTCGTACAAACACGAAGGTGGAACATTTATAACTACTCCTGCTGTTTCGGCCGAGCAGGCAACGGTGAATGTAAAAACATTTATCAAAAACGAAACGAAGGAAACAAAAGAAGTTCGCATTGTAAGTGTTATTACAGACCATAACAGCCTAAAAATCTGTTCAGTCGAAACAACAAAATCAATAAAACCAGACACTATAGTGGCTTTTGTTCAGGCTGATAATATTATAAAAATGCCTAAATTATGGAGTCCCGAAAGTCCATATCTATACATGGTTTATACCGAAGTATATAGTAATAAAAAATTAGTGGATGTATATAAGAGTCCGCTTGGTATTCGTTGGTTCAATTGGGATTATAAAGAAAATAAACTTTATGTGAATGGTAAAAAAATTCACATTCATGGCACAAACCGGCACCAGGAGTACCCTTGGCTTGGCGATGCCATTCCCAAATGGCTTACATCGATGGACTTGAATGATATTCGCTACAATCTAAACCATAATTTTATGCGTACAGGGCATTATCCGAACGATGAGTTTGTGTATGATTACAACGACAAAAATGGTATAATTACCGTTGAAGAAGTACCAAACATTAAACCCATTCAGTTCGACGATGAAGTGCAAGAGAACAATGTACGCGAAATGGTACGACGCGACAGAAATCATCCATCCATCTTTTTTTGGAGTGTAGGAAACGAAACAAAAGATGCTGCCGACTCTAAATGGGTGCACGAAGAAGATACTACACGCCTTATACACGAACGAAAAACCGAAGGTTATGGGAAATTTGTAAACCACGATGCTTCTAATTTAGACATGGAAAATTTGTTACGTGTTACTATTCGTGGGTGGTACAATAAAGATGTAAAAGACTTAGAGCCAACCAACAACGCTCGTATCGAAAAAAGTGGACAACAAGCCGGAACGGAAGAATGGCAGCATAAAATGGCACGCGTGAGCAATGGAAGTATTCGTGGGAGAATTGACGAGGACATTGTTGCATGGCTGTACGAAGACCATGGATGTGATAGAATATATAAAGATGCACCATTACAAAATGTAAATGCTAAAGGCTGGACGGACATGTACCGTGTGCCTAAATACATGTATTATTTATGGCAGGCCAATTATTCGAAAACTCCGATGATATTTATTCATCCTCATTTTTGGCGAATGCAATATGTGGGTCAGAAAAAGAATATACAAGTAGATAGTAATTGCGAAGAATTGGAGCTTTTTGTGAACAACAAATCGTTTGGAAAACTTTTCCCAACCAAAGAGAATTTTTATACGGTTGAATTTCAGAATATTCCTGTAGAAAAAGGTAAAATAAAAGTTGTTGGCAAAAACGGCAAAAATAAAATTGTAAAATCACTTACAATGGCTGATGCACCCAATAAAATTATATTAAGTGCATCGCACAACAATATTCCTGCTGACAGGTCGGGGCTATCAATTATTACAGCTGATATTGTTGATAAAAATGGAGTTCATGTTTATGGAGCTACCCATACGTTGAAGTGGGAAGTAATAGGCGAAGGTAGGCTTGTGGGACATAATCTTTACGAATCGGACACTAACAAAAATTCCGAAAAATCGGGCTCCGGCTATATCGATGCTCCTGTTTCGAATATTGTTCGTTCCACTAACCTACCCGGAAAAATAAAAGTCAAGGTATCAGCGCCTGGATTGCTACATGCCGAAATTGAAATTGAATCTGTGCCTGTGGTTAAAAATTCAAACATCGGAATTATTGAACTCAATTTATTAAACCAAACGAATAATGAGGTAATACGAGATAACAATTTTCAAGATAAAGTAGAATATGTGGAAGAAATGAAAAGGATTGTATCGCCCGAAGTGATAACCGCAGCTACGACCGATGAATACAAAAAAGCTATGCAGAAATTTGTAATCGAACGAAATCCTGAAATTGATAAAAAGAGTATTGAATTCAAAGCATTAATTACTCGCCTTACCGCCTACATCGAAAACGTAAAAGGTGAATTAACCGAAGATGATTACAATTTCATTGC
>JFJP01040624.1_pt1 | contig 13676 bp, 15 predicted proteins | sample 431651 | NCBI WGS metagenome assembly JFJP01 (sample SAMN02602958, study PRJNA72255) | Microbial mat metagenome, whole genome shotgun sequencing project. | biome: fresh water; feature: sink hole; material: water; isolation source: purple microbial (photo- and chemosynthetic) mats found in...
TTTAATTATACACACTCTCTTTTCAAAGGGCTATTTTTATTCATTTTCATTTTGTGGTTTGTCGATGGTCAATATTTCTATACCAGCACTTTCACCAGTTATCTTCAAAATATCTTTATCAACCTTACCAAGTTCTTTATAGCCAGTATTGTAATGATTGACGGTGGTACCAAGGGCGGTACCAAGTTTGTGGTAGTAATCTTCGTATTTAGCAATATGACCGGAGAGCTTTTCTACATTTTTGATAATGTCTTCGGCTTTCTCTTCTATCTCAAGGGCTTTTAGACCCTGAAGCACCGTCTGCAGATAAGCTAAAAAGGAAGTTGGTGAAACAATTATCACTTTGTTTTTCCCTGCCGCACGTTGGATAAGATTTTCTTCTCCAGCTCCCACGCGATTTGATAATAAATCGTAATAGATGCCTTCGTGCGGAATAAACATAAAAGCAAAGTCCATCGTATTTTCACTAGGGCGAATATATTTGGCGGTCTCCGAAATACGAAGCTTGAGATCATTAACAAACACTTTTTCAAAATTCACCTTATCAGCTCCATCATTAGCTTCGGCAAAACGATTGTAATTTTCAAGCGAAAATTTGGAATCAATCGGAATAACTTTTCCTTTTACAAATACCACCGCGTCTACAATTTCCCCATCTTTAAAAGCGTATTGCATTTTAAAACTTTCTGGCGGAAGGACATTTTGTAGGACAGTCTCAAGATAATATTCCCCCAAAATGCCTCGTTGTTTAGGATTTTTTAAGATATTTTGCAACTCCTTTAATTGATCGGCAACCTTAAAAACTTGTTTACTACTTTCACTTACTTCCGTAGTTTTTTGAACAACGTTTCGCAACTGCTCATTCATCTCACGATTGATGTCCTGTATCAGCTCGCGACTTTCTTTAAACTGAAGTCGACTCCCCTCTTGCATTGACTTACTAGATTCAGCCAGCTTATGATCCAAAGTACGTGCTAAATTTTGTAGTTGCTGTTGTATTAAAAGCATAGCTTGACCATCTTCTTTTTTGTTAAATTTGAAAAAAGAAGAATATACCAACAAGGCAAAAATAGCGACTAATAAAACGAGTAAAATAATCAAAATAGGTTCCATAGCTACAAGTGTAGCACAAGAAAGAAAACACTTTTTGTGCTATTATTTATGTCATAACTTATATAAATATGTCGATTCATTCAAATTTAAGAACCAGCTTAAAAGAAGCGATGAAAGCCAAAGACGAGGTCAAGCTCCGTACCGTACGCAGTATTATAACTGCCTGCACCAATGAACTAGTCGCTACCGCCCGTACCCCTCAAGACGAACTCAAAGATGAAGAAACCCTAGCTGTCATCAAGAGACTTGCCAAACAACGAAAAGAATCGATAGTGCAATATGAATCTGCCAATCGCCCAGAATTGGCTGTACCTGAAAAAGCGGAACTGGTTGTACTTGAAAGTTATCTCCCCACTTTAATGAGTCAAGAAGAAATTCATCCTATCGCAGAGACAATAAAAGCCGAACTTGGTATTACTGATAAATCAAAACTGGGTATGCTTGTTGGAGCGGTGATGAAGAAATTACAAGGTCAGGCTGATGGCGCTGATGTCAAGGTAGTAGTCGAAAGTCTCTTTTAGATTTTAAAAATAAAAAACCAGTAGGAACATTTTGTTCCTACTGGTTTTTTAACTTTCCAATCCTTACTTCATCAACGTCACTATGTATCTCCAAAATCAGTCAGTTGCTTGGCGTCTTCTATTTTGTAATCACCAACTTTTGTTCGTCGTAAATTTGCCAAAACAGCTGGATAATTAAGGCGACGACCAAGCTCTTCAGCTAAAGAACGAATGTAAGTACCACTACCTACCTTAAAACGCACAATCAGAAGCATTCACTGTCCTTGTTCGGTTATGACTTTCTTTTCTTCTAGTAGTTCAACTTCGTAAATTTTCATCAGTCTGATTGGCACATCAGTTACCTGCTCTCCTTTTTTCTCAGCCACGCGCGCCCTTTTATACATTGGCACTCCATCTTTTTTGATAGCACTGTAGGCAGAAACTGGTAATTCCAATTCCCCTAGCATCGATTGAAGTTTTACCTCGACTATTTCTTTATTTAAATCGCCAACATAATCCTTCATCTCAATAATCTCACCTTCCATATCTCCGGTACTTCGACGTTCACCAATTAAAATTTCAGCCACATACTCTTTATCCAAACCAACCAGATTAGTGAGTAACTTCGTCCCCTTTTCTACTCCGATTAACATCAGACCAGTTGCAAGTGGATCTAATGTCCCAGCGTGACCCATTTTCCGCACTCCTGTCCTTCTCCTTAATTCACGGATAACGGTAAAAGAACTAATGCCTTTTGGTTTATCAATCAGTAACAACGGCGACAATGGTAATGGCACCATACATCATAAAATTAAATTACGAGCAAAGTGGGGTTGAGGACTAAGATACTTCCGAGTATCAGCATCAGAATACCACCAACAATGAGAGACAATTGAGCATACTTTCCTCCGTGAGCCTCAAGGCGTGAGAAGCCCCAAATTGCCAACCCAAAGACCACCAAATCATCAAACATATAACCAAGAGTATAGACAAGGATATACCATTGCCTCTCGATAAAGACTAAGCCATTGAGTTCCAAAATCTTAGTGTAGGCTTGAGGGATACCAATTGAACAGGCAAACTCGATAATATTGACCGAAAAGGCAATAACCAAAATTGCAAAAATAGAAGTAACAGTAATTGGTGATTCGATAATTTGTTTAAATTTATTGATGGTTTTTGATTGAGTATCAAGATCACTAATGTCACAAACTAATTTGGCATCTTTATTTTTATACCAACGCCAGATGAAAAATATACCTCCACCGATAGCTAATAAGCCCACAAGTGGTGTCACCAATCCATCAAGAGCGACGAAGTCCCAAGTCTTATACCAAACATTTAGAATTAGATTGTACATAATCGCTTCAGCCAACATAAATACAGTCGCCAAAAAAATCATTTTCTTTTTACTACCAGCCTGAGACAGTAAGACCAAGAAAGTAATCAAGACCCACATCGCACAGGGGTTAAAACCATCAATCACTCCCAAAATAACCGAGAGAGAAAAGAGAGAGAAGGAACGTAAATCCACTACACCTAAAAATGGCAACTCAAACACAAATTGGCTATTAGCAGAATCTCCTTCATCACACCTAATACCAGTACAACCAGCCCCAATTTCTACTTTTTGTATTGGTGCATAATTAAGATGATCTTCTATGGTTTTTATGGCAGAAGTTTGTACTGTCTCAAAGGCTTTTTGAATCTGGAGACCAGTAGTCTTTTCACCATTAAAACCGACAAAAACTCTTTCTCCAACTACTGTAATTGGTGTCACTTTTGTTAGCGAATGTTTGGCGGTAATCGCATCATACAGTCTTTCCGCTTCACTATCTTCATTAATATTTAAATAAGAAAAAGGTAGTTTTTCCTTTTCTAAGAAAGCAAACTCTTGTTTACAAAATCCACAAGTATCACGGCCAAAAACGTAAATTACCGCTTCAGTTTCAGACGAAACAGGAGCCTCTTCAGCCTTTATAGTAGCAAAAGGTGAAAAGATACTAAATAAAACCGCCCCCAATGCCAACCAAATAATTGTTAAAATTTTCATATATTTTATAAGTATAACAAAGATATGACCCCCCAGCGAATTTTACTCTACAGTTAAAACAAGTCCTATTTTTTCAATCTCGCGAATAGCTACTATATGTAATTTATAATCAGGTAAAATTTCCTCCACTGCCAACCAAAAAGCTGGTCCGTGATTTAATTCTTTTAAATGGCAAAGTTCGTGCACGATCACGTAGTCACAAAGTTCAACTGGCAGAAAAGCTACTCGATAACTAAAATTTAGATTACCAGCCGAAGAACAACTTCCCCATCTTCGTCTTTGATTTCTGATTGCTACCCGCTTGTAAACCACCCCACATAATGGAGCGTAAAATTGTAACCGTTCGTGAATAACAATTCGAGCAGTCTCCTTCAGACGTAAGTACTCCAAAGTACTTCTTTTTGAAGGCTTTTTCTTTTTTATTTTTCTCTTGATAATTTTAAACCAGTTCATTTAAAAAATTATTCTTTTTTTGATAATGTATGAACCAATCTGACAAGACGGATTAGTATGTATTCGTATTTTTCTCCAGTGGCTACATATAATGGTTTTAGTTTTTCAAACCCCACACTTGCCACCGCTAATAAAATATCTTTCTCGGCTTTTTTATACTGAGGATAAACCTTAATGATTTTAGTAATTTCAACTAACTTCAAATCACCACTCATCGCCAACTCCTCAAGATGGCTAACAATAGTCGCAATTGTAATTCCACGTTTAGTGGCCAATTCTTCAAGTGAAGTTACTATTGGTAAAAGATTTTTGGTCTCAATTTGAGTACTTTCTTTTTTAACATATTCTTCTGATGTCCGTTCTTTACTTAAGTCAGAAGCATTTGGAATTTTACCGCCTTTAGCTTTAACAAATCGTTCGTGCATTTCACCAATTTCTTTTTCCCCCATTGCGACAAAAGTCTCTTCAGCCAATTCTGAATCACTCAGAAAACGAATATTTTGAGTGATTATTTTAGGATCGACCATTAAGGCATTGGCATTCATTCCCAACACCTTCAGTCCAGCCAGTGAACGCACTCGAGAAAGAGCCACGTAGCCCTGCCCATATACAAAAGATTTTGACAAATCCACTTCAACTGCATCAAGAGACATACCTTGACTCTTATGAACGGTAATGGCCCAAGCCAGCCGGAGTGGGTGCTGTTCTATTGAAGCTAAAATTTTACCTTCCTCTGCCACTTCCCAAGAGACTGGCTCAATCGTAATCCGTCTTTTACTAGTTGTCTCAATAATTGGATTTCCGGTCTGTTTTTCAAAATCAACAACCCGAGCAAGAGTACCGTTCACATATCCAGCTTCAAAATTATTTTTTGTACACATCACCATTGCCTCTTCCTTAAGTTTAAGCACTGTTGGCGATAGACAGTTACGCATCAGTGATTCTTGATATACTTTATTTCCGACACCACTCATTTTAAATGTCCGAACCGAACCACTAAGTTCTGCCAATTTTTCAGCATTAACTGCGTCAACATCAGCATTATGAGTATAAAGTCTAGTTGGCTCAATTTCTGGATAAGCAATTTCGGTCTGTTCACGTAATAACGAATAATGATCATCTTCAATCTGTCCTTTGCGAATTGAATTTAGCAAACTCAATAATAATTCATCTTCTTGACGAAACTGTTCAGTGATATAACAAACTAAAGGACACAACCCGTCCCAAGCCCTAGATTCAAAAGCATAACGCATAATTTCTCCTCCTCTAGCGATTGGCGGTAATTGAAAAAAATCTCCAACACAGACTACTTGTATTCCACCAAAAGGCTCCTTATTCTGTCTCATAGTACGAGTAATAATATCAACCATATCCAAAAGTTTGCCGTCAAGCATCGATATTTCATCAATAATTAAAGTGTGAGTTTTCTTAACTCGCTTTACCAAGCGTTCCTTGCCGACAATTTGGTCTAGGTCATATTTTGTTAAAGTATCACGAGTACCAACACCACTCCAAGAATGGATAGTCATACCACCGACGTGAGTAGCAGCAATACCAGTAGACGCTGTCACAGCTACATTTAGACCAGAAGCCTGAAGCCAATTTATGTATTTATTAATTATGTAAGTCTTTCCAGATCCAGGCTCTCCAGTCAAAAAGACGTTGGCACCCGTTTTTAGAATTGAAAGGGCTGTTTCTTGTGTCATATGTGGGAATAAGGGTAGCATATTTTTTGAGATATGATGTAAAATACAGATATGACAAATAGTTCTTCCACTTTAATAAAAATTAAAAGTCTTAATAGTAAGAGCAAAAAACCAAACATTATCAAGCTTAAAAAGCCTAATAAGAGAAAGGTGACCCTTGCTAAAGATATTAAAGTGGCACTCCAAAAAACATCTTCCACCGCTCTTTCAGTTTTAAAAAATAATCGACCCATCATCAAACGTAATCCTCTAGGTCATTTGTTGATTGAAAAGATGCTTCGTGAAGCTGGTTTTCGTGGTGGTATCTCAAGCGATAAAAATGTACTTGAAAAATATAGTACCGACGAAAGTATTTTTCAAATTCAACCTCAAGTAGTAATTCAACCAAAAAATCGCAACGACATTGAAATTGCTACCAAAGTAATCGCTCGTGAGACTAAAAGATTCACTTCCCTTTCTCTTACTCCAAGAGCAGCTGGCACTGGACTTTCAGGAGGCTCTTTAACCGACTCAATCGTAGTTGATTTCATACCACATTTTCATAAGATTGGTGAAGTTAAAGAAACACCTGACGGTGCAATTATCAATTGTGAACCAGGAGCAATGTGGCGTGATGTAGAAAAAAAATTAAAACATCATCATTGTTATATTCCTTCTTACACTTCCTCGAAGGACATCTGTACTGTTGGTGGCTCTGTAGCCAATAACTCAGCTGGTCCTGACTCACTTCGTTACGGACACTGTGCTGATTGGGTTGAAAGCTTGGATGTAGTTTTAGCTGATGGTAATACTTATAACATCAAACCTCTGCTCTACAAAGAATTCAAAAGTCTAATCAAAAACAAACACGAATATGCTCGTATTGCAAGTGAAATATTTTCACTCTTAGAAAAAAACGAAAAAGAAATTTTAAAAGCTAAACCTAAAACTGCCAAAAACACAGCTGGTTATGCTCTTTGGCATCTCTGCAGTAGTGGTGTCGCTGACTTCAAAAAAGGAAAAGGTACTTTTGATTTGACTCGTTTTATCGCTGGTAGTCAAGGCACTGTCGGAATTATAGTCGGATTAACTATGCGTGCTATACCAATTCCAAAAAATACCTCTCTTGTTGTTTTGCCACTGTTCAATTTAAACGAATCGGCCAAAGCCATTATAACGGCACTTAAATATAATCCGATCAACGTTGAAATTTTTGATTCATTAACCTTTGACCTAGCACTAAAAAATCCCGATTTCTTCAAAAAAAATCTTTCTGGTTTAGATTACTATAAAACTCTACTTGCTATGTACACGACGTATCATATTCGTCTCAACCGCAAGACTCCTGAGTTCACTATCCTTGCCACTTTTGATGAAGACACTACCAAAGAAACTCCCGCCGAAGATATTGCTAAAGCAATGTCCCAAGCAGGAACCAAAGCTCGTGTAGTACGTAACAAATATGAAATAGAAATGTATCTCCAGATTCGTCGGGCCAGTTTTTCTTTATCTAAACTACTTGACCCAACCAAAAGACCCGCTGCTTTTCTTGAAGACATCACTGTTCCACCAGAACATTTAGGAAAGTTCTTTATTGAGATAAAAAGTATGCTCAAAGAATTTAATGTTCGATCAGCCATTCACGGCCATGGTGGAAATGGGCATTTTCATTTTTATCCCCTCTTAGATTTTACCAACAAGACCACTCCTATGTTGGTTGAAAAAATGAGCGAACGTTTCTTTAATACCGCTATTAAATTTAAAGGCAACTTTTGTGGTGAACATAACGACGGCATTATTCGCACTCCTCACCTGAATAAATTATTCTCTAAACATATTCTGGAACTATTCAAAAAAGCCGAATCAATTTTTGATCCTGACGACATCTTCAATCCTGGAAAAAAAGTCAATCCCCGTTTTGATATAAAATCCACTATGCGTACTAAAAATTAGAGCTGTAGAAAAACAAAAAAGTAATCCTTCCCGAGGACCGACCTCGGGAAGGAAAATAGGCTTTAGTAAAAAAGAGTGACATAGTTGTCACTCTTTTTTATTTGGCTACAGCGACTGCTTCATCAAGTTTTACTGAAAGTAATTTCGAGATACCATCACTACCCATAGTTACTCCATAAAGAACTCCGGCCCGACTCATTGTTTCACGATTATGAGTAATAAGAATCAATTGCGATTTTTTAGCCAACTCTTCGATCATATCACCATAACGACGACTATTAGCTTCATCAAGTGCTGCATCAGTCTCATCGAGAATAATAAATGGCGGTGGATTGACTTGACTCATAGCAAAAATAAGAGCAATTGACGTCAAAGCTCGTTCACCACCTGAAAGCATTTCCAAACCTTTAACTCGTTTATTCGGTAACTTAGCTACCAGTTCAATACCAGTTTCTTTTTTCTCTTCTTCTACTACTTCCTCAAACCCTTCTTCAGCGGTCTGAATTTTTGCTGTCACTGTTTTTAATTCAGCTTCACCGCCACCAAACATTAAAATAAAGAAACGATTAAATTCTTCAGATATTTTTTTAAGACCGACTCCAAACTGTTCTTCTAATTTTCCATCTAATTCAGTGATCAATTCCCGTAATTTTGCGACTGAAGTTTCTAGATCAATAATTTCGTGTGCTAAAAAAGCATCACGTTCTTTGGCATCATTATATTCTTTTATAATTTCTTCAGTCGCTCCAATTCCAAGTTCTTCTAAACGGATTTTTAGTTTTTCCAGTTCATATCGACGAGAACGTTGAATATCACGACTTTCACTGGCAATAGTTTCATTTGTAACAGTACCCACAGCATCTTTAATTTCATATTCATAATACTGAGCAGCTGCTCGTCCTAATAAAGCAACCGCTTCTTGCAATTCTTGTTTAAATTCCATTCGATCACGATCTAAAATAATCAACTCACGATCAATTCTCTCAATTTCCATCTCCACTTCACGCTGTTCACCAATCAAACGAAAAACTGCCCTTTCAGCATCGCGACTAGTAACAACATCGTTGGAACGTTTGGCTTCAAGTAAAGCATATTCTTCTCGGACTACTTTTTCTTTAATTTGTGATTCAACTACAGTTTTCTCCAGTTTTAGGATTTCAATCTGAAGACGAGCTAATTCTTTTTTATCAAAATCACCAGTGGTGTCTTTCACTCCATTTGAAAGTTCAATAAAAAGTCTTAACCGATGAACAATATCAGACAACGCTCGCTTCAAAAAAACAGTTTCTTCTTTTTGAAGAGCTTTATTAACCTGACTTTCAATATCAGTAATAAGAGTGGTTATATCCTTATACGCAATAGCCTTACCTTCCCCACTACCAACTTTTCTCTCCTGTTCACTGACCCTTCTCTCCAAAAGCGCGATTTGACCCTCGTATTTACTATATTCACGTTCGGACTGTTGTCTAATCACTAGAGCTTGCTGAACCGCTTCTTCAGCTTTAATTAAAGGTTCAGAATCTTGTTTGGACTCTGAATTTTGAAGTAATCGTTTTGCTTCTACTAAATCTTTCTTTATAACTTCAAGTTTATTTTCTGGAGTACGACGCAAACTGGACAATCTATCAAAATGAAACGCAATATATGTATCTTCACGACGTAAATACTCAGCATAAACATTTTTTAGTTGTTTTTGTAACTCAAGTGATTTTTCAATTTTTTGAACTTGTTTTTCTAAATATTTTAAATGTGGTGCCACTTCACGTCGTAGTAACTCTACTTGAGCTACATTTTCAACAGTTTTTACAAGTTTTTTTTCAGCTTCTTGACGTTTGTATTGATAAATTTTTAAACCCAAAGCGTCTTCTATCATCTCCCTGCGTTCTTTTGGAGAGGCAGATAAAATACGGTCGGCCTCTCCTTGTGAAATAATATGATGTCCAGTTGAACCAATGTTTGCTGAAGCTAAAAGTTCTTGAATATCTTTCAAACGAACCACGGAACCATTTAAAATATATTCATTTTGTCCATCACGATGGACGACACGCTCAATTTGAATTTCTTCAAAATCTAGGGGGAAAACCCGTTTTGTATTATCAAGCACAATTGTCACACTAGCTCGATTACCTCGGGCCACAGTGGCTGAACCACCCCAAATCAAATCTTCACCACGTTTACCACGCATTGATTTGACCGACTGTTCACCTAAAACAAAACGAAAAGACTCCGCGACATTACTTTTTCCGGAACCATTTGGCCCGACAATAGCTGTAATTGGTGCAGAAAATCCCAACTCACCTTTTTTGGCAAATGACTTAAATCCTGAAATTGAAAGCTCCTTAAGATACATTATAAATATAAATTTTTACCAAGTCTCAGCACCAAATGAATATACAGCATAGGTATTAGTATTTGCAGAACTGCCACAAGTTGTACTAGGACAACGGGAGAACTCATCATCGACACCACTAATTGGTAGTTGCTCTACAGAATCACGAAACATTAGTTTATAAGCTGTGCCACTAGTATCGGTACGGTAGTAAATACCAACACCGTTTTCTCCTTCACGAGAAGGATCCTCAGGTAATTCTTGTAAATAATCCGGTATTAAATTATTAATATAGGTATCACAAGAAGCAAAACCAGATACTGCAGGACCAGGGCCTGCAAATTCAGTTCCACTACCACATCCTTGGGTTGGATAGCGACCATTTTCAGATTTATAAAGTTCTAATGCTAACTGAACTTCTTTTAAAGTTACCATTCTTACTTTATCTCTAGTTTGTGCCCTAGCGTCGTCAAAACTTAGATAAATGACTGAGCTTAATATACTAATAATCCCCATCGCTACTATCAGCTCAATTAATGTAAAGCCACTATTTTTTTTATAAAAATTAAGTAATTTCATATATTTTATTTACAAATTATTTTAGTCGTATAACGCACCTGTGAAGCACGATGAGATGAACCATCTATCTTTTCAAAACCACCCCAAACAGCAAAAGAATTATCAAAACGTCCATTACCTCCATCTGCTTTTCTCTTACAATGTTCTAGCTGATCATATGAAGTTAGGTCTGACTCTTCTGGTGAGTCACTTGCTGCGTACCGTGTAGCATAGGCACACCAACCAGCGGTATCGATACCATCAGGACCAGAACTCTGAAAACCACCCGATCGCGATAATTTTATAGACTGTGCCATTAGCATTTACAATATAAGCGTAGCCTGATTTTGAAACACTTGTGTTTAATTTTTTATCAACCGGTAAAACTGAAATAAATTCAGGAGCTAGAGATGAAATATATTGACCACTTCCTCCACTGCAGTCATATCCAGAACCTTTTTGTCCAGACCAAACATCTGGTCCATTGCAACCATCTGGATACCGTCCATTTTTTTGTTTATACATTTCAACAGCTGTTTGTAAATTACGTAAATCAGATTGACGTTTAGCATCACGACCTTGTGAACCAACATCACCCATATTTACACTTACTACCGTAGCTAAAATTGATATTACACTTACAACAACCAACAACTCTATTAAAGTAAATCCTGAAAATTTCCTCAAGACTATATTCTTCATAATGTTAAGTATAACATACGAACCAATTGTTTTAAGAGATAAACTGTGAATCAAAAAATATTTTTTGATTCACTTTATTCTTCCCATTCTTTAGTTGCTATCGCAACTTGTGCTGCTTGTTGTTCAGCTTCTTGCTTTGAACGTCCTTTTCCTTCGGCTATTTTTTCGTGCCGTAAAAAGACGCCAATAGTAAAAACTCGGTCATGATCCGGACCGTCTTGGGAGATAGTTTCGTAAGTGGGAGTAATTGATAATTTTTCTTGAGCCAATTCTTGAAAACGACTTTTTGCATCTTGCCATAATCGTTTTTTGACAATATTTTCAGTATTTCCAAACAAACGAGAAGCAATAAAGGTTTTTGCTGTATCGTATCCTTGATCTAGATACATTGCTCCAATACAAGATTCAAATACATTAGCTAAAATATACTGCCTAGCACGACCTTCATCTTTAGATTCACCTTTGGACATTAGTAAAAATTTATTGATACCAAGCAACTCTGAAGCCAAAGCCAAAGAATTAGTATTAACAAGTGCTGCACGCACAGCAGTCAATTCCCCCTCAGGTTTTTCGGGGTATTTTGAGAAAAGGTAATCTGTTACAACCAGTTCCAAAACCGCGTCTCCTAAAAATTCTAAACGTTCATTATGCTCCCAACTAGCTTCTTTATGTTCATTTAAATAAGAACGATGTGTAATAGCAGAAAGTAAAATCAGCGGGTCACGAAAACTAACAGCCAGTAATTGCTGGAGTTCAAGTAGTTCTGTTTCAATATTTCGCTCTAGCATAATCTTTTAAAAAAGTATTATTTACTACGTCTACCCACCAACATTGTAATAGCTTTAGTCACAATTGGTAAAATATCTTCATAGAAATTCAGAGCAAGAATTTCCGAGACTTTAAACCAACGAGCATCATCTAGACCACCTTTTTTTGCAAGCACTAAATCCTGATACGGTGCTCTAGCAAGAAAGTAATGAACTTGTTTTCTAACTTTCCCATTTTCTGGTTGAGTAGCAATATATTCATTATTACCAAGCTCAGCTTCAATTTCGACAGGTAAACCAATTTCATCTTTTAAAGCCCGTACCGCCCCTTGCTCAACTGTCTCACTATCAGATACCTTACTTTTTGATAAAGTCCAATGTCCGAAGATATCGTGTACTAATGCAAAATACATTACATCATTTTCCTCAGCGTATACAACAGCCCCAGAAAGGCGTTCAATTTTCATCTGATCAAAAGGGATATCTCTTTTTTTATGTTTGCTTTGTTCTTCTTTTCCAGGTTCACCAATTTCTTTATAAACAGCACCAAGAACTCCGTTTACAAAACGACTACTATTCTCTCCACCAAATTGTTTAGCAAGTTCTATTGCTTCGTTAATGGCGACCTTAGCTGGAACTTCTGAACGCTCAGAAAACAAGAGTTCGAATAAGCCTAAACGAAGGATGTTACGGTCAACTGGTGAAATGCGTTCTATAGGCCATTCTGGTGCAGCCTTGCCAATTACCAAATCCAATTCTGGTTGTTTTCCCAAAACTCCATTAAGGAGTTTTTCCATAAACGGTCTATCTGAATTATTTTGTGAAAATTCTTCAATATTACGATCAAGAATGTCTATAACATTCTTTTTATCAACCGCGTTTAAATCCCACTCAAAGAGTGCTTGAAGAACGATACTGCGTGAAAGATGCCTATTTGCCATAAAAAATGTACTAAAAAAACTACTATTACTGCTATTAGTGTACCACACTAATTTTTTACAAAGTGCCAGAATCCACAAAAGCCCCGAGTGGGGCTTTTGTTACTTTGTAGCTTCAGTAGTAGCTGGAGTAGTGTCTCCAAACTGTCCAGCGATTGCTTCTCTCTTAGCTTGAAGACGAGCTTCTCTAGCCTTCTTTTTCGCACCTAAATCCATTACCATTCGGCCTTTATAAAAACCACAAGCTAGACACATATTATGTGGACGATGTTGCGCTCCACAATTCTTGCAAACAGCCAAACTAGGGGCTGTAAGAGCGTGATGTGATCGCCTGTTGGCGGTGTGTGACCGCGTATGTCGCATTCGAATTACCATAGTGGGGAAACTATATCAAATCCCCACAAAAAAGCAACTTTTTGCATAACCCCTCCACTACCACTTTAAAATCCCCTATCCTTAAGAATTTCTTTAGCTGTAAAAGTGATTGTTTTACTTTGTGGGGGGGTAAAATAAGAAATTATTATTTAAGTCATTTTATGAAACACATTATTATAAGCACATTAGCTCTTGTTCTAGCTTTTGGTGTAGTAACACCAACACAAGCTGAGACAACTACCGTTGCAAA
>JFJP01024634.1_pt1 | contig 13673 bp, 16 predicted proteins | sample 431651 | NCBI WGS metagenome assembly JFJP01 (sample SAMN02602958, study PRJNA72255) | Microbial mat metagenome, whole genome shotgun sequencing project. | biome: fresh water; feature: sink hole; material: water; isolation source: purple microbial (photo- and chemosynthetic) mats found in...
CCCAAACCCCAAACCCCAAACCCCAAACCCCAAACCCCAAACCCCAAACCCCAAACCCCATCACTGCACACTCGCGAACAGCTGCAAACAAAACGAACAACAACAACAACAGCTGACGCTCACCACACTGCATCGACGGATGCTGACTCTCGAGGAAGTCTGGGAAGTCGAGAGTATTCAGCACTCACCGGACATTAATAATTAAGCAAAATGGCAACTGCAGTTGTGAGGACATTCGAGATATACCAAAAGGCCCGAGTTCAGTTCGTGCAGTCGATCGCAGAACTAGCGACCAGAAAAGAGAACTTCGAAGCCATGCACAACGCAGGTAGACTCCCATGACGCCAGTCGTGCTGCTGCTCTTGAAGCCGCTGCTGCTCGACGTGGTTCCCAGCGTGGCTCAGACTGCCTGCATCGCTCTCGCGAGGATGGCCGACTGCAGTGCGCAGGTCGCAGAGGAGATTGTGAAGTACGACATCTTGCCAGACATCATCGAGCCGATCGAAAAGCAAAACGTACTTTCGCAGTGACAAGCGATTCTTTAAGAAGTGTGCAGCCTTCGCTCTGAAGGCCATCGCGAGGCATTCGAAGGAGCTCGCCCACGAAGTGGTTCGGGCGGGAGGCTTGACTGCGCTCGGCCACATCCTCACCGAGTTCGACCCGTCTGTCAAAGAGGCAGGCTGCTGGGCCATCAGCTACATTGCGAGGTGGGTTCGGCTGACGAAGACACAACGAAGAGCTCGCTAATGCGGTGACGGAACACATCTCGCTCAAAGACCTGGTGCTCTGCATCCAAGAGCCTGAGCTCGGCCTGCGGAGAGTCGCAGCCAACGCGCTGATGCAGATCGCAAGACACAAACCCGAGCTCGCGAGAGTAGTCTCAAGTCACCTGCAGAAAGTAGCAGCAGATGAGTACGCACTGCTTCCGTTCCTCGGTCCATTGATCCAGCACGGCGATCCGAAGCTCAAGCGACAAGCGATCGCGTGTCTGTCCCACATCGCATTCCACAACCAGTCGCTCGCAGAACAAGTCATCCACTACGTCAAGTTCGAGCAGCTGCTCAAGAACCTCAAAGACCCAGACCTCGGCGTCAAGGTCAACACCGCAGAGTGCATCAACAATCTCGTCAAACACAAAGCAGAGTCGGCCAAGTACATCTGCAACAAGGACGGTGCGAAGGCGCTCATCGAGTACATCAGAAGCAATCCAGGCCCTGCGCGCGAACCAGCTCTCTCTGCGATCAGCTCGATAGCGAAGTTCGACGAAGGCCTGGCCATCACGATCATCAACTCCGACGCAGTGCCGACCATCCGAGACGCGCTGATCAACGAGACGGACAACAACATAAAGATAAAAGCCGCAGAAGCTCTTGGCTACCTCGGCGGCCACTCCGAAGACCACGCGAAAGTGTTGGCGGACAAAGGCGTGATGAAGGAGCTGATGAACATCGTGATCAAAGAAACGAGGAAAGAAGAGAACCGGAACGACAAACTCATCCAAGTCTGCAAAGACGCCAACATGCGCATCATCAACTACTGCAAGATCGTCAGCGCTCTCGACGCTCTCATCATGACCGACACCATCGAGACTCCCAAAGAAATCCTCATCCTCGTGCTCAGACAGCTGGTCAGAATCCTCCCCGCCAGCAACCAGTCCAAGAGACGCTTCGCAGAGACAGGCGGCCTCGAGAAGCTGCTTCGATTCAAAGAAGAGCGGACTGGAAGAGAAGACTCGGACAAGACGGTCGAGTCGATCATCGACGAGATCTGCAAGCAGTTCGACAAGATGGTCGTCAACTACTTCACTCCGAACTACCCCATGAAGCGCATGCTGCAGGAAGAAAACGCGAACCCGACCATCGAATAGCCACACCAGCGATCTTAACATTAATTACGAAGCATCTAATCCTCGCTCATGTTCACCAGTAATCTCAGTCAACTGAGTGAAGCAAGCGTGGCTGATTCTTGCAGCGAGTCGAGGATCATATAAATGACTGCTGGAGTGAGGCGGATAATGATCTACGAGGCGAGACACCACATCTCGAAAGCCATCGACGCGTACGTCGAAGCCTCCAAAAGCCCTCTGATGCGCAAGTACCAGTCGATCAAAATAAACCTCGAGAACGCTCGCAACTTCTTGAGTCTGACGCTCGAAACCAGTAGCCGACCCTCACCAGACAAACAGCTCGAGCAGCTGGTGCGAGAACACGACCCCGAAGAGAAGGACCTGCTGCTCAAGAAGACGCTCGCACTGCGCGTGCTGTCCGAGCGCATGAACAACCTCTACGAAGAGGACAACTTGGCACCAGACCCTTCTCCAGGCAAGCTGCGCAACTTCTCCACCAGGCGCTCGGACGAGCTGCAGCCATCCTTCAAGCTCAAGGTCAGTCCCGACACCGAGAACTTCATCGTCAAGCTCGAGACCAGGCAGAACCTGGCCAAGCGTCGGCCTGCTCCGCACATCAGTCTCTTCGAGGCGCGACCGCAGATCGCTCCAGAGGTGAAGCTGAACGACGAAGACTCCGAGTGGCAGGAGAGCAGCGGGCGTTTCTCTCACCAGCACAAGAGCAAGTCGACCCGCTCGAAGCGAGGCCACTACAAAAAGTACAGCCAAGAGCTCAAACAGCGAGCCGTCGACCTGGCCGAGCGGCAAGGCATCCCCTTCGCAGCGAAGAGCTTCTGCATCCCTTCGAAGAACCTCAAGCGCTGGATGGACTCGGGTCTCGTCCGCAAGAAAGGTAGCTCGGCCTAACGCAGGCGGCCGCAAGACGCAGGACCCGCAGATGGAGAGACGGCTGAACACCTGGATCGCGGACTACCAGAACACCTACAAACAAATGCCCACTTCAGGCAACATCAAGAAGAAGGCTCTCGAGTTCACCACGCTCGAAGGCTTCAAGGCGTCCAAAGGATGGCTCGAGAAGTTCCAGCTGCGCCACGGCTACGCGGAGAAGAAGAAGAAGACCGCCCGAGACCCCCCGCACAACATCCTCGAAGACATCAAGTCCGAAGACCGCTTCTACGGCAAGTTCGAAGAAGAACCCATCCAAGAGTTCCCCTCCACCCGCAGACCCGAAGTGCCCGAGTTCGCCCTCGCCTCAGACTTCGCGGGTCAGCTGCCACTAAGCTACTAATTACTCCTCCTCGATGCAATTACTTCAGAGTCGGCAGAGTCGGATCCACCTGCTCGCGGTAGGCCAGCATGCCGCCCTTTATGCTGCTCACGTCTTCGTCACCCCTCTCTACTCTCGAACCCCAAACCCCCCATCAGACCCGCAGCGAGCTTCGAGCGCACGCCTGCCTTGCAGAAGACGAAGACTGCTCAGAGACTGCTACCTTCCGAAGAGAGACTCTCCAGTCCGCAGGCCTGTCGCAGCTCTTCGGCGCCCATCGAGCGCATCTTCTCGAGCGGCAGGTGGACCACTGCGGGCTGCGTGAAGTGCAGGATCGCGTGGTTGCTCGCCGGCCGCACGTCGACGATGCGCTTGTCTTCGACGCCGCTGTTCTGGTCACTCGAGCAGCTACGATGAACTCTGTCCAGGTGAGCTCTTTCACCGGCGAAGCGTTCCCCGGCAGCACTTGACAGCTGATGCCCACGAAGTCTTCGTAGTCGAAGCCGTCCATCTCGAGGAGCGACTTGTTCGGCCCGCAGACGACGCAGCTGGGCATCCTGCCCCTGATCTTGGCCACCTTGAAGGTCATGTTGAAGCCGTCGAAGATGAGCATGCGTTTGTGCAGCGTCTGACCCTGGCCCGTGACGAACTTGAGACACTCGAGCGCCTGCAGCTGGCCGATGGTGCCGGGGATCATGCCGATGACGCCGTTGTCCGCGCAAGACATGACTTGGGTGGCTTTGGGGCACTCGGGGAAGAGACAGCGGTAGCAAGGGCCGTCTCCGTGGTTGTAGATCGTCAGCTGGCCTTCCCACTTGACCGCAGCACCGCTGATGAGCGGTTTCTTAATTAATCGCAGCTACGCCTTCGATCACACATGCGTCGTTCACGATGTACCGAGTCAGCGCGTTGTCCGAACCGTCGCAGACCACGTCGAAGAGTCGCACCAGCTGTCTCGCGCTGTGCCTGTCGATCCTCGACTGGTACGTCTCGACCGTCACGAAGGGGTTGATCTGCTTCATCCTCCGCTGGGCAGACTCCACCTGCTCACCGAGAGCTACCTTCGGCTTGTTGCGCTCTTCTTCGGAGTGGATCACTTGTCGGTGCAGGTTGTTGCAGTCCACCTTGTCGTCGTCCACTATCCCGATCGTCCCGATGCCTGCAGCAGCCAGATACATCAGCAATGAAGAACCGATGCCACCCGCTCCGATGACGAGCACTCGTGCTTTCTTGAGTCTCTTCTGTCCTTCGAGCGAGACTTCGGGCAAGATCATCTGTCGGGAGTACCTGGTTCGCCTCCGCCTACCTGTCGATCTCTTCTGCTGTCAAGTCGAGTTTTGAATCTTCTCCGAGATTAGTTTTCATTTTAGACTTGTGTACCAATGTCAGATATTCTTTTAACCTAAGGACAGGAGTACCTGAGGAAGATCTGTCCGAGCGACATTTGACACTCTCTCTAGGAAAGTGAGGAGCCCAAAACGCCAAAAAGAGCCGCTCGGTTTATAATTGACTGGCACCAGATCTTTAGTATTAACGATTTAGGCAATGCAAAGCAGCCAAGAGGGAAATCAAGCGAAAAAGCACGTCAAAACTTGGGACCACGAGAAAGAAGATCTGTATTTCTACAAGAACAGTACTTCGCTGCTCATGCAGGACAGACTCGATTCAGTAACACCTTCAGGACCTCGCCGGTCTTCCAGGTTTTTCAAGATAAAGAGCGGAGAGACGAGGTCAGACAGAGACCTGAGGAAAAACCGGTCACTGACAAGCCGAACCACATCATCCCAGCCGAGGTATCGAAGAACCGCTACTCTAGCGTATGATCTGCTGACTTAGTCTGTCGACAGAGTGAAGACAGTAAGACAGACTGACTGAAGGAGTTCGAACCATTCCGAGATACCAAGAAGCCATACGAGATGCGACAGAAAGAAATCTATGGAACGACCACCAACGGTACGAGTGACTTGAACAGCCTACGAGAAAATCTTCGGCAAATCTTTCCCCATCCAAGAACATGTGGTCGGCGAAAGCGCACTCGAAAAGAAAGTACGTGCCAACCATGGACACTTGTCCTTCCATCCAATCCAGCGAGTCCAGTCTGCCAAAGCCATCCCGAACTTCTCAGGCAACAACACTTGGTACGACAAACAGTTCGGAGCAGTGGCCAGCGGATCTTTCAACCCTGCAGACTTCAGAAACAGAGACCAGATCTCAAAGATTGATATCGGATACGAGCAGCATCACAATTACAAAGCGAAGCCTGCAGACGATCCGTTCAACGATTCCAGTCACGCCTTCCAAAGGATGAAAGACCAAAACTTCTCTGACATCTTCCACAACAAGTCTACCAACGACTACCAACCCAGACCCAAACCCAACCTGAGGAAACCAGATCTCCTCGAGTAAACCGATTTTACCAGAAACGAAGTCCGAGCCGAGTACGAGCTGCAAGGCGGACAGGTCAGACAGAAAGGCCAGACTCAAGAGTCTTTCTCCAATCCTCTGGTGCAATACAGTAAAGGTAAACCGACCGATCCGCAGTACTACAACAAGCTGTCAGTCAAGGCCATCAAGCAAGCGATTCTTCAGTCGAAGCTCGACAAGCCTCTGGAGCCGAGCGTCCCAGATACGAGGTTTAGAGCGCACAAACATCGCGGTAGTCTATTCGTGAGCAGATCCTGCGCAGTCGACTCCTAAGCTTGCAAGCTACGAGCTGAGAAACGTGTCAAATGGAATAGATTCAGTTCAGATAAAGAAAGAGCTCGCGAAGAAAGGACTGCACGCGCTGGACATCGACATCAGAGAAGACATGTGCAGTCAAAAGAGGTTCGGAACCGCAGAGCTCAAAGTCAGAGACCACGGCATTGGCACCGAAGCAGCGCTCAGGTCAGCCCTCAGCGAGATCGGCATCGCAGTCGAGTCGAAGGCTCCGACAGCCATCTCGAGGTACACGGGTATCACCCGCAGAGAGTTCAACAGAGCTCCGCGCAACGGCGACTGGACAGACAAAAAGCTCGAAGGCAAAGACAAAGAGCTGACGGTAGCCTCCAGTGACTCCAGGCCAAGTACTACAACGCGACAGCGAAGGCGAAGCGACAGACTGAGATGACTTCGAAAGGCATGCTCTTCGGCACGCTGCACTAAACAGACTGCCAGCAGCAGATCAATAATTTATTAATTAGCGAGCCGGTCTTCAATCGCAAGGCAATGCTCTTCAAAGTATATCGGGCCACTGGCTAATTAACCATCTCAATAATGCTGGAGTCACTAAAGACAGACCTGCTCGCTGCACAGACGCTCGTCAAGAAGAAAGCCAAAAGCCCTGCAGCCCTCGAAGTACTCCCCAGTCAACAGGCTTTGGAAAAGTGCTTGAAGAGCATCAGAGAGAAAGAGGCGACCCCCGAAGCGACCAGTAGTCCGAACGTTATCAGCGCTGGACATCACCGACTACGTGGCTGTCTGTTCTCTCATGTCCGAACTCAAAGGAGCGCTCTTCCTCGGCACAGGCGTCTCGCTCTTGCTGAAGGTGCTGCAGATTGAACCCATCCAAGAGGTCAGCTAAGCTGAGCTAGAGCAGAGACCTGAAGTCGCTGATCGGAGTGCTGGACAAAGTGAAGGCAGACATCGATGAAGACTCGGTCACGAAGTACCTCCAGGTCTGCCAGTACCTCTGCTCAAAAGAGATCGTCTCATTCTTCGACATCGACTGCGTCAAGAAGATGACTGAGTGCTGCTACACGCAGCTCAACAGGAAGAATCCCGTCGCCAAGAACATCGCAGCCGCAGTCATGACTCAAACGAACCAGGCACTATTCCACCACTTCTCGAACCAGCTGTACGAGACAGAGAAGACTTCGACTCAAGAAGAGATGACCGAAGACAAACAGTCCAAACCTGCTCCAAGCTTCGCAGAGTTGACTCGAGTGATGCAGGATTGTCATCTGGATCTGCGAGCTGTCACTCAACGTCATCGAAGAGAAAGGCCCCAAGTGGGTCCACAAAGGAGACGACCTCGCCTACGATCTGGGTAGCCGTCCCTCACTCAGCCTTCGACTCGCTTCTGCACTGCATCGACATCATCGGTCACAGACTGCTCGATCTCGAACAGCTCAAACACACCATCGGAAAAGAATACATCTTTTATCTGCAGATAAGTCTGAGGAAGCTTAAGGAGAACCACGAGAGCGACAACTGTAGACCTCCAGTGACCAGTGATCAAGCTCATCAGAGGACTGTACCTCTCCATCAAGAAACTCAACCTCGGCTGGCACCTGTTGATCGACAGCTTCACGTACCTCAAAGTCAAGAAGTACTCGATCCTCACTTTCCTCACCTTCTGCATCTGGAACAAACTAATGGCAGACCCAGACATCGTCGTGCACTTCTACCACCACCTCACCACCAACAACGTTCATTCTTCTGACCTAGAAATTCTACGAAGTCGACAACACGTGCAAAACCATCGCTGCATCCATCTCCAAGCGACTGCAGATAGTCGACAAGTACGTCGAGCCACCCATCAAGTCTGCTAAAGTCTTCGACCTCAACAGCAAGATCGACAAGTCCGTCGCTGTCAGCGACCAGAACATCGCCCAGTCGTTTTGTAACCTTCGAGTAACCAGTCGAGCTGATCAGCACGCTCTTCGAGACGTTCTACAAAAAGGCAGAAAACCTCGGCATGAATCTGGATGGCCCTGTCGAAGAGAGAAACCTCGAACCGCAGTTCAAGTCGATTCTCGAGAACTTCTCGGACCTCTACCTCATGTGTTACGACCTTATCGGAGCGAACATCATGGGCGACTACTACCTGAACACCAGAAACACGAACATTCAGAAGATGATCAAGCTCTCGCTCTACTATGGCCTCGAAGACCTCACCCAGAAGGTCCTCAGCTTCATCGCGAAGGAGTGTCTTTTCCAGAGTAGCCTCTGACTCACCAGTGAACTGCAGCGACGACGTGATCCAGAAAGTCATGATGACTTCGAAGATCGCCATCAACATCGGCCAGTGTCTCCCCGAGCTGCAAAGCATCAACACATGGTACAGCATCCTCGAGTTCTTGGAGAGTCTGAACCAGAACCTCAAGAAGTACCAGAAACACATCTCACAGGCAGACAAGTCGCAGAATACCGCATCGAAGGTCATCATGAAGAGCCAGAACACCTTCAACGCAGACGTCGGCATCACTTTGGGGTCGATCACAAACCTCTTCGAACTCAGTCAAGGCTTTTCCGACAAACAGATCGTCTTCCTCATGAACTCGCTCGTCCGAATCGTCACCGAACACCTCGAAGCGAAACATAAAAGAAACAAGAATGAGCTTCCTTCGGAGAATGAGCTCATCAGCCAGCAGAACCTCTGCGTCATCTGGAAAGCGAACATCAGGAGAATCGAACTCATCAGCTCCGAAACGAAGAACATCCTCACCGCGTACCTCTGCCACAACCGCATACCCTACAAAGAGTACGGCATCGTTCGCGTGCTCGAGCTGACCAAGCTGCTGCTGGCGAGGAAAGAAGAGTACGCTGAGATGACCGAGAAAAATCATCGACTTCTCGATCTTGATCTTGGACATCGTCAAGTCGCAGATCCTCGCAGACGAATCTTCGAAGCTCTTCGAGTTCTTCCTGAACGAGCTGAGCACCTTCTTCGAGAACCTCACGGAAGAGTGTCCGCAGCGGCTCTGGGAGCAGATCCTCTCATTCTTGACCGTAGGACTGCAGAACAAAACAGTCACATCGAAGCACTACGACAAGCGTACGCCCAGCTGACCCAGTCTTCAAAATCGTCTCCACGGTCGGCAACCACAAGATAAGAACGCTGACCAAGTCTGCCACGATACTGTTCGTCGAACTGCTGGATCTGTTCCGTGCAAAGTCAGGTATGCGCGGATCACCGAGACAACAAGAACTACAGCTACACCTGCATCGACATGCTCTGGTCGATCTCCGACACCGTCATCCACACCGAAACTCTCAAGTACGAGACCGAGATCTGGATGCAGATCTTCAAGAAGCTCTGTCTCGCAAGCACCAGTCCGGACTCCCAAGCGAGACACTCCGCTCTCCAGAACTTCTCCGACCTGCTCTTCAACTACGGAGACGAGTTCACCGAAGAGCTCTGGCAGTATGCGCTCTACGAGCTCTTCTTCAGACTCTTCGATGACGTGATGGAGATCTACCTCAATCTGCGGCTGCAGAAAGGCGGAGACGCGGAGCTGGCGACTCCAGAAGCCATCCAGAACATGAAGTCGAACTTCGAGAACCAGAAGGTCAAGCGCGATAAGGGGAACATCGAGAGGATGATTAGCCACCACTCAGGAGAGAAGCTCGACATGCTCTGGGAAGAGACTTTCCAAATCGTCATCAGGTCTTTCTCGAAGATCGCCAAGAAGTACCTGGCCAAGTTCGGCAGCAAGGTCGAGGAAGGCAAGAGCCAAGCGATAACCAAGAAGATCTTCGACTCCATCTTCTTCACCCTCCGACTCACCGAGCGAGAGATCTTCAACGAAGGCATCCGCGGCCTCAAAGTGATCCTCTCCTCGAACTCTGAAGGCCTGGTGCTGCACAAGAAAGATCTGCTGAACATCATGGAGCAGATCCCCAAGTACCTCTCGCGAGATGTCAGCGAGGCCGAGCTGACCAAAGTCAGGCAGCACGTGGTCCCCGAAGTCTACACCATGCTCGAAAGCTTCGTCGACTCGGCCAAGCTCTTCAGAGACGAGACCATGACCGAGACCTTCTTCAACATCTTCTACAAGCTCGTCTTCTTCCCCGCCATCAGCTTCGTCGACAAGTTCAAGATCTTCTTGGAAGAGAGGTACATCTCGCTGCTCATCAAAAAGCTCCCTGAAGCGCTCCTCAAGAACGGCTCGATCTTCGCAGACCACTACTGCCGCTTCATGGCTCGCGTGCTCGATACGAAGGTTGAAAACTCGATGGCTAACGTGATCATCTGCAACATGATGAACAAGTTCGCAGACGTCTTCAGCCACTCGAGACTGCTAGCCGTCCACTTCCCCGCGCGACTCCACGAAGTGACCCAGAAGATCTTCGCGCTGGCTGACAAAGTGCGCGACAAGAAGTACGTCGAGCTGGTCAAGGGCTCCAAGAACTACAAAGAGATGATCTGGCTCTACGCCATCCAGTGCTTCGCCGCAGTCGTCGACTCCACCTTCAACCAGCAGCACTATGACGCGCATCAAGCCACAACCATCTTGTCTGACTACCAAGACTTCTCTGCGAAGATCCGCTCAGAAAGAGTCGAGTGCTTCGACCTCATCAGACAGGAGAACTCCAAAGAGTTCGCCATGTACCTCATCCACATCCCCAAGACTCTGCAGAAGATGGTCATCCTCACCTCGCAGATGAAAGACAGACCCACCGAAGAAGAGCTGCTGCGAGCCACCGACGAGATCCAGAAGACCGAAGACTACTTGCAGACAGGCATCTTCGAGATGTACAAGTTCGACCAAGAGTGCACCAACCTCTTGGCTCGCTACTGCAAGACTCTCCTCGAAGCGAACCACAGAATCATGGCAGCCATCTGCAGCGACCACCAGAAGGCTTCCGAAGCCTACTCGCAGATGATCAACAAGTACAACCTCACCTTCCTCGAGTTCCTCAGACAGACGTCGAAGCCTCACACCAAAGCTGAAGAGTACTATCGCTTCACCTAGAAACATCCGAGAAGACGTCACCAACGCTCTCGCGAACCTGGCAACCATCAAGATGGAAGCTGAAAGAGCGCTGGTGTTCATCAGAGTGGCAGGCCTCGAACAGAAGCACCTGGACAAGTTCGGCAGCAACTTCTGCTTCGTGCCGATGATCATGGACAACCTGCTCAACCTGATCAAGTCAGACGACTACACCATCAGAGAAGCAGCTGCGAACTTCTTGAAGGAGCTGTTCGCAGTCTAAGGTACTCCTAACTTGCTAAGAATCTCATCTGCACTCGCAGGTGCTTTCGGTGCGACTTCAAGGAACGAATTAGTTAGTGCGAGAGCTTCCGACGACGAACACTTTGAAGCCTGCCTCTCGCGCTGCCTGGCCATCGATGACTGCTCGGAAGTCGTAGAGTCTGGCGGGTCTTTTGACCAGTTTGTGGATGGCTCTCCAGTCGAGAGACTTGAACTGGTCCCACTCGGTCAGCACCACGATGCAGTTCGAGCCAGCTGCTGCATCAGCGACTGACTCGAAGAAAGTGACGCGTTCGAGGTCGGCCTCGCAGACCTGTTTGTTCGGGTGGTAGTTCGAGTACTCCTGAGTGAAGTGAGCTCGAGGGGTCTGAGGGTCGAAGACCTGCAGGCTGGCTCCTTCCTCGAGCAGGTGGCTGACGACTGAGAGCGCCGGCGAGGCTCTGCAATCGTTGGTATCTTTCTTAAAAGCCACACCAAGAATAGCGATCTTCTTGCCGTTGATGGCGTTGTAGTGGTCTTCGATGATCATCTGAGACAGCCGTCGCTTTTGATGATCGTTGAATGTCACCACTTGCTGCCAGTAGTCGGCCACTTCTCGCAGTCCCAGAGACCTCGCCAGGTAGACCAGAGCGAGCACATCTTTCTCGAGACACGATCCTCCGAAGCCGACCGATGCAGTCAGGTACTTGCTTCCGATCCTCGAGTCGCTGCCGATGCACTTCGAGATGACGCGGACGTCCAGTCCTAGTCGCTCGCAGATCGGAGTCAGCGAGTTTATAGACGAAACCCTCTGGGCGAGGAACGCGTTCGCCACTAGCTTTGATAGCTCACTTTCGTAGGTGTTCGTCAGGATGATTTTATCTCGCGGAATGAACCGAGCGTAGAGAGAGGAAAGCGTCTCGAGCATGTCTTGCGATAGTCGGTCCGGCCCTCCCCCGATGATGACTCTGTCTGGCTGCTTCAGATCTCTGACGGCCACTCCTTCGGCGAGGAACTCAGGGTTGGAAAGCACGCAGACTTTGCTTCGATTGGAAGGAAAGTCGACCTGCGACTCGAGGAAGAGCTCGCTGATCATGTCGCAGGTGCGTGGGCCGACGGTCGACTTCTCCACAATGGCGATCGGCTTGACCATCTGTCGTTTGGACCAGTAGTCTGCGATGTCTCTCGAACAAGCTTCGACGAAGCGCAGGTCGTGTGCTTCTCCTCTGCCCAAACCCGCGGACTTCGAAGGAGTGTGGACGCAGATCAAATAGAAATCTCCGTCTTCGAATGCGAGGTCTCTGTTGTCGGTGAAGAAGAGGTTCTTGCCGCAGACTTTCCGGATGATTTCAGGCAGTCCTTGTTCGTAGAAAGGGGGTTCGAGGCTGTTCCACTTGTCGATCTGTCGCTTCGACACGTCGAACACATAGAAGTCGTGTTCGGGCCAGTGGTCTGCCAGCACGGCCGAGGTCAGGCCGCCGACCCAGCCAGCTCCCACGAAGACGAGCTTGAGCTTGCTGCTGTGTTCTCTCTGCGTCTCCATGCAATATGACCGCGATGATTCTCGGTTTATTGTTTATTTGAGATGGAAAATCAGGAACACGCCAGCCAGAAGAAAGTGGACCAGACCTTCGGCATGCTCTGGACCGACGAGCACAACTCGAAGTGCTTCGAGTGCGAGAAGTCCGGACCTACCTGGGCATCGGTCACGAACGGCATCTTCATCTGCCAGGAGTGCGCAGGAATCCACCGAGGCTTCGGCGTGCACCTGAGCTTCGTAAAGTCATGCAAGATCGATGGCTGGTACTCGCTGGTCACCCAGGACAGACCAGTTTCTAGAGACCATGGAGATGGGCGGAAACAAGCGCTTGCGCAACTTTCTGAACAACTACGACATCCCGCACCTGCCCTACAAAGCCAAGTACGAAACAAAAGCTTGCCACTACTACAGAGAGATGCTGGCCAACCTCGTGGCAGGCAAAGCTTCGAACCCACCTCCACCGATCGAGGAAGGCAGGACCGTCGTCAAGTACGAGCAGAACTTCTCCAGTAGCAGCGAGTGACTCAGACAACTACGGAGCAGTCGGCTCATCAGACAACGACGAGCAAAACCCGAAGCCCAAGAAAGACTTCGAAGGCAAGGCCAAAGATGTCGTCGGCACCATCGGAGCGTTCTTCAAGAAGGGTTGGAGCACCGTCTCGAAAACCACTTCGGAAGCAGCGACGAAGATCAGCAACTCGGATATCGGCAAAGGCATCAAGACAGGCATGGGCAAAGCAGTCGACGCCACGAAGCAGGGAGTCGTCTACGGCTACGAGAAGTCGAAGGTGCTGGGCGAGAAGATCGCAGACGGCACGGTAACACTCGGCCACAAAGTGAAGGAAGGCATCGTCATCGGATACGTAGAGCAGTCTCACTCAGGAAAAGACCGCAGAGGTGACAAAGAAAGGCTTCGAGAACACGAAGCAGTTCATCGGCAAAGGCTCCGAAGACAAGAAGAAGAACGACTACTTCGGTCAAGACAACCTGCAGCCCTCGCCGCACAAGTAACGCCTCCAGTGCTCGGTTGTCCTCTTGTAATAATTGCCGGTGTCTGTCCGAGTCTATACTTGTGATTTATGGGGTTTGGGGTTTGGGGTTTGGGGTTTGGGGTTTGGGGTT
>JFJP01034258.1_pt1 | contig 13673 bp, 14 predicted proteins | sample 431651 | NCBI WGS metagenome assembly JFJP01 (sample SAMN02602958, study PRJNA72255) | Microbial mat metagenome, whole genome shotgun sequencing project. | biome: fresh water; feature: sink hole; material: water; isolation source: purple microbial (photo- and chemosynthetic) mats found in...
TTGGTGGCCATGGGCTTGGCCCGCAGCGACCGCGAGGTGGTGCTCGCCATGCTTCTCGAGGAATCGGTGCGCCTTGTTCGGTCTTGATTCTCCCCTGCCAGAAAGCCGGGTGGGTCTGCTCGAAGACTTCGCCGCCGACGCCAGTCCCCAGCAGCTCTGGGACGCGGTGGGCACGCTGCACGGCCGGGCCTTTGCCGAGGGGGCTTCGCCCTACCTGAAGGTGCGCGCGCTTTTACAGGCTTCGTACCTGTGCCACTACGCCCTGCCGCGCAAGTTACCGCAGGGCCGCGCGGGCCGTGTGCCGTTTGAAGTGGTCACGCTGATGCGCGACACCCGGTTTGTCGACGCGCTGAGCCACGTTCGCACCCGCTGCCTTGAGCCGGGAACCCTGCCCGACGACGCGCTGCTGAGCGTTCTGGCGGCCGCGTATTCGGGCCACGGGTTTCAGGTGCTGGCGCTTCAGGTGCAGACCTGCGTGCGTATGGTCAGCGGCAACCGGTGGATGTTCCGCCTGGGCAACCCCCACGGCTACAACCTGAAAATCCGGCCCGAATTGCTGGTGGCCGACCCCGCCACCGGGCTGTACCCCGTACTACAGGAAAGCACGCCCGTGCGCATGGACCTCAGCCATTCGGGTTGGAGCGATATTTTCTTTCTGGGTATGGACTACCCCGAAGGCGCGCGGGTTCTGAACATTTCCGTCAACCTGGGCGTCCACGGCCGCGACGCCGAGCCTCAGCCGCCCATCCGCTCGTGGCTGCGCGTGATCGGCGAACCGGTGATCCGGCTGGCCTGTCTTGACCTGGGCGCCTCCACCGTGGCCACCACCTTTGCCGACGTGTTCGACTTTGCCCGTGATTACACCGGGCTGCTCAAGGCGGCGCTGGTGGCTTCGGGTCTGGTTCCGCAGGGGCTGGAAGGCACCACAGGGGAATTGACGCAGATTTTGGAGCCGTTGGTGGGCCCCGGTCGCGGCATCGAAGTGGTGAGCCTGGTCAACGATATTCCCAAGGGAAGCCGCCTAGCGGTTTCGACCAACCTGCTGGCCAGCCTGATTACCGTGTGCATGCGTGCCACCGGCCAGGTCGACGCGCTTTCGGGCTCTTTGACCGAGGACGAGGGCCGCATTGTGGTCGGCCGCGCCGTTCTGGGGGAATGGCTGGGCGGGTCCGGCGGCGGCTGGCAGGACTCGGGCGGCATCTGGCCCGGCATCAAGGTGATTCAGGGCGAACGGGCCCAGCCTGGCGACCCCGAGTTTGGCCTGAGCAATGGCCGGTTACTGCCCCGGCACCGCCTTCTGGGTCTGGACGCGGTACCTGCTTCGTCGCGGCAGGCGCTGCAAAATTCGCTGGTAGTGGTGCATGGTGGTATGGCGGCCAACGTGGGTCCCATCCTTGAAATGGTCACCGAAAAACACCTGTTGGGAGACCGCAAGGCCTGGAACGCCCGCCAGGATCTGCTGGGCTCGTTCGACAGCGTTCTGGACGCCCTCCGCCTGGGCGACATGCGGGCGCTGGGAGCTTTGACCACCCGTCTGTTTCAAGGGCCGCTGCAGGACATCATCCCCTGGGTTTCCAACCAGTTTACCGAGCGCCTGATTGCCGAAACCAGGGGTCACTTCGGCGCCGCGTTCTGGGGTTTCTGGATGCTGGGCGGTATGTCTGGCGGCGGCATGGGGCTGATTTTTGACCCCGCGCGCAAGGACGAGGCCAAGGCCTGGCTGGGCACGCGCATGAAGCAGATCAAGGACGAGCTGCGCACGGCGCTCCCCTTTGCCATGGACCCCGTGGTGTACGATTTTGCCATCAACGACCGTGGCACCCACGGCGAATTTTTAGGGGCAGGGCAGGGTCTGCCGACGCCGCGCTACTGCCTGCATCATCTGCGCGACTGGGTGATTCAAGGCGACGCGCTGGCACACCCTCACCGCCACGAGCTGGCGCAATTCGGCCGCCGCTGGTCGGCCCAGGTGACCGGCGAAATTCTGGCCCGGCTTCTGCCCGGTACCGAAACCGCCACCACGGAAACCCTGGCTACGGTTTTGGAGCGGGGTGGGTTCGACCCCGTGGCCCACGAAGCCGTCCGCGCCGATTTGAAGGCCGGCCGCATCGGTCTGGCCCAAAACCGGCTTCCTCCCGACACCTTGATTGAAGACGTGCGGCCTGGCGATGTGTGGGTGCGCAACGAGCTGGACGCCCAGTACCGGGCCCGGGGCGAACAGGCCCTGCGCGAGGGCCGCGTCATGGTGGTCACCCTGGCTGGCGGTGCCGGAACGCGCTGGACGCAGGGCGCCGGCACCGTGAAGGCCCTGCATCCCTTTGCCCCGCTGGGGGGTTCCTACCGCAACTTTTTAGAGGTACACCGCGCCAAGTGGCGACGGGTGGCCCAGCAGTACGGCCGCGCCCCTCTGCAGGTGATCACCACCAGCGAACTGACCTTTCCCGCCGTTGACCCGCTGGTGCAGGCCTGGAATCAGCAGGAACCCGGCTTACCTATCTGGACCTCGACGGGACGAAGCCTGGGCCTGCGCATGGTCCCCATGGTCCGTGACCTGCGGTTTTTGTGGGAAGAGTCGGGCCAGCAGCGTCTTGAGGAACGCAAACAGAAGGTGCTCGACAGCGGCCGCCGCGCCCTGATGGACTGGGCACAAAGCACAGGAGAAGGGTCAGACTACCGCGACAACCTGGCCTCGCAGTGCGTCCACCCCGTGGGTCACTGGTACGAGCTGGCCAACTTGCTGCTCAACGGCACCCTGCAAAAGGTGCTGCAGACCCGTCCCGAAACCGAATGGATGGTGCTGCACAATCTCGATACGCTGGGCGTGGTGCTCGACCCCCTGCTTTTGGGTCACGCCATGGCGCACGGCCGCACCTTCTGCTGGGAAGTGATTACCCGCCGTCTGGAGGACCACGGTGGCGGGCTGGCGCGCGTGAATGACCGGTTGCGGCTGGTTGAAGGCATGGCCTTTCCGCGGGAGGAAGACGAAGCGCGCCTTTCGTACTACAATTCTGCCACGTGCTGGATTCACATTCCTACGCTGCTGAACCTGTTTGGTCAGGGGCTGGCCGGGGTAAGGGCGCTGGCGGCCCGCATGCCTTCGTACGTGACCATCAAGTATGTGAAGCGCCGGTGGGGCCAGGGTCAGGAAGACATTCTGCCCCTGTCGCAGTGGGAAAAGCTGATTGGCGACATGAGCGCCCTACCCAACCTCGAAACCGGGTTCTACCTGGTCGACCGGCTGCGGGGGCAGCAGCTCAAGGACCCCGCCCAGCTCGACGCCTGGGTACGCGACGGCTCGCGTGATGCCATAGCCGCGCTGTGTGATTTCGGGGGATAAAGAGGCATGCACCGCTATTTGATCACCGGGGCCGGCGGGTTTGTGGCGCCGCACTTTTTGAACCTGTTGCGCCAGCGCGGCGAACCCTTTGAGGCTCTGGGAGTCGACCTGGCTCCTCCGGTGTGGACCGGCCCGGGAGTGAAAACCGCCGCGTTGAACCTGCTGGACCGGGCTGCGGTGGAAGCGTGCCTGGTCGAGTTCCGCCCCACCCGGGTGCTGCATTTGGCCTCGGTGTCGAGCGTGGCCGTCAGCTGGAAGAGCCCGGTGGAGAGCTTTCAGAACAACACCAATATCTTTTTGCATTTGCTCGAAGCTTTGAAAAACAACAATCTGGCAGCGCGGGTACTTTCGGTGGGCTCTTCGGAGGAGTACGGCCGGGTCGAGGCCAAGGATCTACCTCTGACCGAACAGCACCCCCTCAACCCGGGCAGCCCCTACGGTGTGGCGCGGGTGGCGCAGGAACAGCTGTCGAAGGTGTTTGCCGAAGGTTACGGCACCGACATTGTCATGACCCGCTCGTTCAACCACCTGGGCCCGGGGCAAAAGGCGCAGTTTGTGGTGTCGTCGTTTGCCAAACAGATGGCCGACGCTCAAAAAGCGGGCCACAAGGCGTTTACCCTCACCGCAGGGAATACCCAGGTGGTGCGAGACTTTCTGGATGTGCGCGACGTGGTGCGGGCCTACCTTTTGCTTTTGGAACGGGGCCGCTTGGGCGAGGTGTACAACGTTTGCTCGGGGGTGGGTCGCAGCCTGGACCAGGTTTTGGCCACTCTGGCCCGCCTCAACGGGCTTGAGCTGAAGGTCGAAGTGGACCCCGCTCTGGTTCGTCCCAATGAACTGATGGAAATTGTCGGTTCGGCGGCCAAAATTCACCATGAGGTGGGTTGGGCTCCCGAAATTCCCTTTGAACAGAGCCTGAAAGACTTGGTGGACTCTTGGAAAATGTAGTAATGTATGTACAAGCGAGGGGCTATGAAAGTTGTCACCACCTTGAGCAGCCGTGAGTTTAATCAGCATGCGAGCGAAGCAAAAAAAGCCGCGTCGCGGGGTCCTGTCTTCATTACTGACCGGGGGCGGCCTGCCCATGTTCTTCTGAGCATGGAAGAGTATCGCAGAATCACCGGACCCACCCCGTCGATCGTTGAGCTTTTGGCAATGGACGAAGAGGTTTCCTGGGAGCCCCCGAGCTTACAAGATCGAGCCCAAGCGGCGGACCTATCCTAATGTTTCTTCTCGATACCAATGTTGTTTCAGAGTTGCGGAAAGTTCGCCAAGGGAGGGCCGATCCGTCGGTCGTCCGCTGGGCCCAAAAGCAACAGCCGACAGAACTGTACCTCTCCGTGATCACCATTCAAGAACTTGAGATTGGCGTTCTGCTGGCTGAGCGGAAAGAACCGGTTCAAGGAGCGCTGCTGAGGCACTGGTTGAACGAACAGGTTTTGCCGGCGTTTGACGGAAGAATCCTTCCGGTAGACCTTGGTGTGGCCCAGAAGAGCGCCGCACTGCACGTTCCCGATCCCAAGCCGATCCGTGATGGGCTGATTGCAGCCACGGCGCTGCAGCACGGAATGACTGTTGTAACCAGAAATGTCGAGGACTTCAAAAATACCGGGGCAGCCCTCCTCAATCCCTGGACTACGGGAGTATTGGAATGAGTGAAATAAGCAAGGACGCAAACGAAGCTTGGGACCTGGTGATTGAGCCCAAGAACCGGTTCTTCCGGTTTGATTTGAAGGAACTGTTTCAGTACAAGTTTCTGATGTTTCTGTTTGTGCGCCGCGACTTTGTGGCGCAGTTCAAACAGACCATTTTGGGGCCGCTGTGGTTCATTATCCAGCCGGTGATGACCAGCGGCATCTTCACCATTATTTTCAGCGAGATCGCGAAAATTCCCACCGACGGGGTGCCACCGTTTCTGTTCAACCTTGCTGGGGTGACGCTGTGGAACTACTTTGCCAGCTGCCTGACCAGCACCAGCAATATTCTGGGCTCGAATGCCGGGCTGTTCGGCAAGGTGTATTTTCCCCGGCTGGCGGTGCCCATCAGCACGGTGATTACCCGGCTGTACACCTTCGGCATTCAGTTTGTCTTTTTCCTGATCGTCTATTTTGCCCTGATGGCCGGGGGAGCGGTGCTTAAGCCCAACTGGTACCTGCTGCTGGTGCCCGTGATGGTGGCGCACTCGGCCCTGTTGGGTCTGGGAATCGGCCTTTGGGCCTCGGCCCTGACGGTGAAGTACCGCGACCTGAACCAGCTGATCGGTTTTGGCGTCAGCCTGGCCATGTACGCCACGCCCATTTTCTACCCGTTGTCGGTGGTTCCTGCCAGCCTGAAGTGGCTGGTGGCCATCAACCCTATGGCCCCCGTGGTCGAAATTTTCCGTTTTGCGTTTACCGGCACCGGCAGCCTCCCTGTGGTGGAGTACGGGGTCAGCCTGGCGGTCACCCTGGTGGTGCTGTTCTTCGGTCTGGCGCTGTTCCATCGGGCCGAGCGAAACTTTATCGATGTGGCGTGAGGAGTGAGGTTGCGATGGCGAATCCCAGCAAGGTTTTAGCAAAGGTTGAGCAGATTGATTCGAAGGGTGACGGGGTCTACCAGCTGACCTTTTCGGTCCCTTCCCGGTATACCAAGTACCTCGCCGGTCAGTTTTTGCATCTGACCCTGGAAGAGTTTGACCCCACCACCGGGTATTGGCCCGAAAGCCGGGTCTTTTCGATTGCCAGCAGGCCGCGTCAGGAGCACCTGATTGTTGTCTACAGCGTCAAAGGCGCTTACACCAAACGCATGGAAAAGGAACTGGCGGTGGGGAGCGAGGTGTGGCTCAAGCTGCCCTACGGCGACTTTGTGATCGAGGAATCGCCGGTGGGTTCCCCTCCGCTGGTCCTGGTGGCCGGCGGCACCGGGGTTTCACCCTACATTCCGTTTTTGCTTCAGCCACGCGAAACCTCGGGGCCGGTGCACTTGTACTACGGGGTGCGAAAAGCCGAGCATCAGCTGTTTGCCCGCGAACTGGAGCAGCTGAAGGCCCAGCCGTGGTTTCACCTTCACCTGGTGGTGGGGCAACTGCTGACCCTCGACCAAATGGCCACCGACCTCGGGGCCGCCTTCGCCAAGGCGCACTTTTACCTTTCCGGCCCGCCGGTCATGATCAAAACCTTCCGGACCCAACTGGCCGAGCGAGGCCTGGCCGGTCATCAAATTCATATCGACGAGTGGGAGTGAGAAATCCGAGAGGGGCCGAATTAGGCATCCTCAAGCGTTAGTACGGAACTCCGGTGGTTGGGGTACCGTTGTGCCAGTTTCACCAGGGGAACTTCTTCGCGGTTTCGGTTGGTTTCGGTGAGTTCGACGGTGGCCTGGATGAGCTGGTCCTGGGTCAGGAAGTCTACCTCCCCCTCGTCGGACTTCCAAAACTGGATGGTCTGATTTTTGCGCCAGAGGTCGACGAGGCACTGATTTTCCCACAGCTTGCCCCAGTCCGGCCGGTCTCGAACCCGTTGGTACAGTCCGTTGTCCACCAAGTAAATTTTCTTGTTCCCGCCGGGTGCCGCGGCGTTGCTGATCAGCTCGCGGAACAGCATGACATCGAGGTAGGAGTCGAGGAGGTTTCTCTTCAGTTCGACCCGGTCTGCCAGGACGACTTCGGGAAAGCCTCCCCAGGTGAGGTATTCCTCCCAAAGGCCCCTCCGATGGGCTTTCTGAGCTGTTGAACGAGGCCCAGCTTCGGGTTGTATGCCCCGGAACAGGAGAAATTCGTTGAACGAAAGGGGGAAAAGGAAATAGGTCAAAACCCCTGGTTTTGAAGGTACTTCAAACCAGCCGCGAATTCCGGAACTTCTTGAATTTCATCGAGGAGAAAGAGAGGCGCTTCGCCGCATCCCAGTTCCAGAGCGGCTACCCAAAGGTTCTGCCAAAGGCTTCCCTGGCATCAAGGATAAAAGTTCGACTTTTAGCAAGATGAAAGGGTTGCCGTCTGGTATTCCTGGTGTCATACTAGTGGTATGAAAGCAGCGATATCCATCCCCGACAAATTATTCCGTTCGGCCGATGAAGCAGCAAAAAACCTAGGTCTTAGCCGAAGTTCCCTTATCCAGAAAGCAATCATTGAAAAACTCAATAGGGTCTACTCGAAGGTAGATTCTTCAGTTCCACCCCCAATTCAGAAGTATCAAAAAAGCCTCATCCAAGCCGAGGATTGGTGATGGAGCGGGGAGAAATCTTCTGGTTGAGAAGACAGATTCCGGGCTCACGAAAGACTCGGTGCTCAACATCTCCCAGATCTACACCATCGACAAAGCCTCTGTCGAAGAAAAGATAGGTCGACTTCCCGATCGGTATTTTCCCAAAATCGATACCAGCATTCGTCTGATCCTGGATGTCTGAGTCTCCGATCTAGGCATCCTGAGGCTTCATCCCTTCCAGACCAGCCGATTCAACGGCTATTCCGTGTCGATCAACCTGTCATACCGCATTTGATTTTGGTCAATGTGGGAGATCATCAGGATATTTACGGGAAAAAGTGAACCCGCTTTCATTGAAAATAATGGCTACAAGGACTATATTAACGGAACTATGATATCTGTTGGTGTCCGCGACCTAAAAAATCAGCTTTCTCAATACCTCCAATATGTTAAACACGGCGAAAGGGTTTTCATCACGGAGCACAATAGAATTATTGCTGAAATTTCACTGCCGAGAGACTCGACTGAAGACAGAAATACGGAACAATTGCTAGATGGTCTTGCGAAGGAAGGTAAGGTTCTTAGGGCTAGTCGGAATATGTCAGTGGCAACGTCAAGTGAAAACCCAATTGAACTGAATTGGATTGACGTGTATCGAGACAATCGAGACCAACGCTGATGGTCTGCTATTATGATTCCAGCGTGGTTCTAGCGATCTTGCTGGACGAGCCTCGCAAAGTTGAAGCCAAAGAACTTTGGTCTTCTGGCAAAGCTAGGGTCAGCTCGCTTCTTCTGAAACTTGAGACAATCACAGTGCTTCGACGTACCTATGAGCAGAACAGGTCAAAGCTTGACTCTACGTGGTTGACCAAGAAAACGATAGAGCTCAGTGAGTTTATGAAAGAAGTGAATTTGCGAATCATTGACTCTGAAATTGACCAGATCCTTGAGTTGCGAAAAGACCTAGCGAGATGCCGAACGCTGGATGCGATTCATATGGCTACCGCCATTGATTTGAAGAAGTCAATGACTGAAGAGCTTTGTTTCTTTTCATTTGACAGAGATTTGCTTGGCCTGGCTCAATCACTCCGTTTCAGGACCAATACTATCAGACCAGAAGAGGCCGTCTAGCAACGAGGGTGAAAGCGAACACTCCAAAATTCACGCCGTTATCTTGACTTCACCTCCAGTATTCGAGATCATTTTGGGATGAAAAGCCGGTTTTTGTTGTCGTATGTTCAGAAAGAGGCCGCTGGACCCAACGGTCGAATCTTGGTGTTCACAGGAGCCAGGCAAACAGGCAAGACGACGCTCAGCCGCCAGGCTTTCCCCGACTACGCCTATTTGTCGATTGAAGACCCGGTCACCCGCAGCGATTATCGAAGGTTGACCTCGGCTCAAGCCAACTTCTTTTACTCGACAAGGTGCGCGAGAGTCTGGCCGGTCGATGCCAAATTGTCGAAATGTTCCCGCTGACCCTTCCCGAACTCAAGACCCAATCTTGGGAAGAACCGGTGGAGTTGTCTTGTTTTCAGCGGTGTCTTCGTGGCGAAACCCCGATTTGGTATCCAAGCCTGAGCCTTGATCCGGCCGCTGCCATCGAAATTTGACAAAACGTCTGACCAAGGCCAGCAAGGTTCACTTTCTTGACCACGGGGTATTGCAGGCGGTTCTTCGAAAGCGGGGAGGAACAACCGGGGGAGAGTTTGAAAGCCTTGTTGTGGCAGAGCTGTACAAGCAGGCCCGTTCGATTGGTTGCCAGGCTTCTTTTTTTCATCTGCGGACACAGGATGGCCTGGAGTGACCCGAGACTTGGGAGATGGGATTACCGGTCTTCATGGAGCGAGCCTGCTGGGTTGACGATTGAGTCAACGGCCGTCCTCAAATACCAGCTATTGGAAATTGGTATTTGCTTTCTCAGTTTGCCGTGATAGATTGCTATCTACTAGTTCTTAAAAATTGGTAGGAGTTTGCAATGAAGATCCCCATGACCCCGCCAAACGACTCCGGATACATAGATAAGTTCCTATCAGACAAGGAGAAGTTTCGACTTGTTATGAGAAACTCCTCTTCGGTTGATGCTTCTGGTAGGTACCTGCACTGGGAAAAGCTTCGATACTTGGAGCCCCCAGAAGGACTAACCAATGAAGAATGGTGGGTTGCAACCAAATGGGCTCGGGATCGTATCCAGAAAACATTGTCTCTTCGAGGTCTTGATGGCAGAAGTTTCAAGTACAGCGTACCGGATTCAATCCAAGAAAAACTCCACTGGTTGGATAAGAACGCCTCGGGTTCCATATCCATTGATCAGCCGCTCCTGAACGGCCAAATGCGAAACACCTATGTCGTGAGCTCTTTGATTGAAGAATCAATTCGTTCCAGTCAGCTTGAGGGCGCCACGACAACTAGGCGAGTGGCAAAAAAAATGATCCAACAAGGGCGCACTCCTCACGACAAGAACGAGCAGATGATTCTCAACAACTACAGGGCAATGATCTTTGTCAAAGAACTGAAAAACGAAAAGATGACACCTGAAATCATACGGGAAATTCATCGAATAGTTACCTTGAAAACCCTGGATGACGAGTCAAAGATTGGAAACTATAGAACCGAAGACGACAAGGTCCATGTTGTCGATGAAACCGGGGAGGTCCTCTTCTCACCTCCGAATGCTAGCGAAATCGAATCCAGGATTTTCGAGATTTGTAAGTTTTCAAATTGTGAAACAACGGAGAATCACTTTGTTCATCCCGTTCTTCGTTCTATTATCCTGCATTTTCTAATTTCCTATGCCCATCCTTTTGTTGACGGAAACGGTAGGACAGCGAGGGCTCTGTTTTATTGGTCAATGCTTCGACATGAGTATTGGCTCGCAGAGTTTATTTCGATATCCAAAATTTTAAAGCAGGCGCCAGCACAATACGGCTATTCATTCTTGTATGCCGAGACCGACGACAATGATCTTACATATTTCATTGATCACGAGACGTTGGTCATTCAAAAAGCTGTTGAGGAATTTTACCGATATATGCAAAAGCAGCTTCAGGACATAGAGAAAACTAATGAGGTCCTAAGCGAACATGATGTAAAAGGACGATACAACCTTAGGCAGTACTCTATTATTAAGCACGCAATTCGACATCCCGGATACGTCTATTCGATTGGCGAGCATAAGACAATACATGGAATTGCGTATGATACGGCAAGGAAAGATTTGCTCGGGCTTGCTCAGACCCCAGAAATATTGATCAAAGTGAAAGATGGAAAAGCGTACCATTTTCTATCGCCATCCGACATTAATTCGAGAATTGAGAAGATGAAATAGGTAGTTTGTCACACCAAGGATGTCTGCCAATTCTTGACTGCCACGTGTGTATCGAATTGAGGAGGCGTGAAAATGGACAATCAATTCCAGGACCAAGGCGTTTCAGACGCGGTAACCCCGAGGGCAGTCCTCAAGAAAGCCTTCGAAGTCGGTCTCGTAACCAATGGACGTCTGTGGCTCAAGGGTCTGGAAGATCGAAATCTTACGTCAAATACTTACAATGAAGTTGTCGCCGAACGAGTGGTGGAACTCGTGAGAGAGTCGTACTACCCACTCTTTCAAGAATTGATAGGTACCTTGGGAAGTCTCAAGAAATGAACATACCGGGATTGAGTCCAGAAGACATGCAGGACGTTTGTCGAGCCATTGAGGCCACCCCTGAGATTGAACGGGTAGTCTTGTTCGGTAGCCGAGCCAAAGGAACCGCAAAACGGGGTAGCGATGTTGACCTTGCTCTTTGGGGCAAGTCGTTGGACCGGAGTGCCCTTTTGGATCTCAGTGTGCGCCTAAATCAAGAGGGCTTATTACCGTATCAATTCGACCTCGTTGACTTTCAAACAATTGACAATGTCGCACTAAGGGAACACATCGAGAGAGTGGGAATTGTTGTCTATGAACAATGAAATGGGGTCGGATCGGGCTTGGGTTCACCTTCAGTAGGGGTTCAAGAATTGACAATCCGGCCCGACCGTACTACGGTGTGTACTACGAGGTTGTTATGACAAGCGTTCGCCTGCCTTCTGATATGGAAGAAAAGCTTCAAATGCTTTCAGTATCCAGACACAAGTCAAAATCGGACATCATCAAGGAAGCGCTGGAACTTTTCCTGAAGACAGAGACGGAGGAGAAAGACTCCTATGAACTCGGGAAGGATCTCTTTGGTCGATATGGTTCTGGTGGAATTTCCGGTGACTACAAATCGAGGGTGAAGGCCAAGATTCGTGCTAAACACAATTCTCATTGACACCGGTCCGCTGGCAGCCTTGTTTGACAAGGATGATAGACACCACTTAAAAATGGTGGAATTCATCAAAGGGAAACGTTTCAGGTTTGTCACCACAACGGCCGTGCTGACCGAGGTCACGCATCTGCTCGATTTCAGTGTTGAGGCGCAAGTCAATTTTCTTCAATGGGTTCTCAACAATGGTGTCGAGATCGAAGAGATCGGCATTCCGGACATTTCGAGGATCATCGAGCTAACCAAGAAGTATTCTGTTAGACCCATGGATTTCGCCGATGCCACCCTTGTGATTGCTGCAGAACGAACGGGAATCAAGAAGATCATTAGTATTGATTCCGATTTTGACATTTACCGACTTCCTGGAAAAGTGAGGATTGAAAATGTCTTTGGCTAAGTTTCCCCGTTCAAGAATTGAAGGAATTCTTGGGTTGAAAGTACAGGGGGCGATTCTCTAGCGGATACTCGACCGTTTGCTTGCCCGTTGCCGTCATGATTTCGGTATGGACAACTTGAGATGAGGGGCGGTTGAGATCGAGGCGGAGAGCTCGGGCCTGCGGATGGCTGAGCATGAACTGATGAAGGGACCGAAGTGAGCCCATCGTTCCTGATTTCACCTCGATGGCGAGGATTGAGCTTCCTTGAGCGATCAGAAAATCCACTTCCGCATTAGAAACCTTTCCGTCTCTTTGCCAGAAATGTAGGCTGGCCCTCTGATCCCTTGGTTGGTGAGCCCAAAGGTGCTGAGCCACAAACTGCTCGGCTAACGGCCCCTCGTTGACAAAACGGCTCTCCAGAAAGTCCTCGAGGGTTACCAGGGCATTGCCATTAGCGGTACCTACAAGGCCGATATCTAAAAAAAACAGCTTGAAGACGGTGGGGTCTTCGTCGGCCCCTAGTGGCAACCCTTGGGCGTGGGAATGGGTGACCGGAAGAGCCAGGCCTGCCCGTTGCAGCAGCTCCAGACAGCGACGGATATCCTGAGCTTTCCAATCCGGATGAAACTGCCGGTACTGAACCTTTCTACCCAGGACTCTCGGCAAAACCTCAAACACGCGGCGGAGCTTTTCTAGTTCCGCGCCATGGCTGTATTTGGAAAAATCGTCCCGGTAGGTCTCAAGGATGGATCGATGAACCTCGACAGCGGAAAGGAAATCTCCGGTATCCAAAAAGGCTTGGACCGCTTCAGGCATCCCTCCTACCAGGAAGAACTCTCTCAAGCGCCGACAAAGCCTCTGATGGGCCGCTTCAGAAAATTCTGTTCCTGTTATCCAGCCTTCGCAGTACTTCAAGGCCTCGGTTTCACCGGCCCCTTCCAGAAACTCAAAAAAGGTCAGCGGCCCCAGCCAATGGTATTCAACCCTGCCCACAGGCATGGAATATCCTGCATCGGCCAGGGTAAATTCCAGCAGAGAACCCGCAGCCACGACTGCCAACTCGGGCATTTCTTCATAAAAGTAACGTAGGCACGCCAAAGCTGCAGGAGTTTGCTGAATCTCATCCAGAAACAAAACACCAGGGCCTTTTCCAACGTTGGGCCGATTCAGAACCAAGGAGAGCTCCCGCAAGACGGTGCCGGGTTCAAAGGTGGCAAAGACACTGTTGAGACCCGCGTGCTTCTCGAGATTGACCTCCCAAAGCGGCAGATTTCCAAGCCGGGCAAACTCACGGACCAGGGTGGACTTACCGACTTGACGGGCACCCCTCAGGACCAGCGGTTTGCGGTTGGCCTTGCGAAACCACTGGTCTAGGCTCTTGATGGACTGTCGATTTACCAATATGACCTCATTAACGCACCGCTAATAAACTATAATGACCCCATTTTGGTACTTCTTGCAAGAGATTGCTATTCCCTGCTTGGGCTCACCTTCA
>JFJP01005720.1_pt1 | contig 13671 bp, 7 predicted proteins | sample 431651 | NCBI WGS metagenome assembly JFJP01 (sample SAMN02602958, study PRJNA72255) | Microbial mat metagenome, whole genome shotgun sequencing project. | biome: fresh water; feature: sink hole; material: water; isolation source: purple microbial (photo- and chemosynthetic) mats found in...
CCGACTTCCAATTCGTGTGCCAGCAGCGTCGGTGTGTCAGGGTCGGTCGCCGCATCTTCTGGCAGAAACTCAAAAAACATGGCATGAATGGCCAGCACCCCAGCCGAACTGGTGTCTTCAATTGGAATGGTGAACAGCCCTTCGCTGGCCCCAAAGCCGTATTCCCGAAACACCACCCCAGGCGGGCAATGGTCTGCCAGTTCGGCCAGAAAGCGGCTCATCAACCCGGTTTTCCAGCACAGGATCAAACGCAAGTCGGGCCAGGCCGTGCGCACCGACAAAGCCCCTGCCGCCTGCAATGCAGCAGCACGTTCGGGGTTGGGCTGCAGGTCGGTCGTCAACCGCTGCCTGAGCTCATCGGGCAACGCAGTCGGCGTTGACAGGCCACCAGTGCGAATGTCGTCAATCAGGGCTGCGGCCTGGGGTGCAAGGCGATCAAAGAGTTGGCTGAAATTATGCGGATTGTTGCCCACCGCCAGCCGCACATCATGCGCCAGCGCCATCCGCAGCATGGCATAGACCCGGCTGGCCGGATCGCTGATGTCGAGCACTGCTGGCGGATAAGCCAGGCGCTGCGCCAGGGCTGCTGGTGGCCGTGCCAGCGCTTGACCCGAGGCTGTGCCATACGGGATGCCACCGGCGGTGTAACCGCTGACGGCCGGGTTGGCCAGCGGCAGTATTCGTCCACCCAGCACTTCAGGGTGATCGCGCAACAGCGCAACCAGGCGCAGGTTCATGGTGACTGCGTTGGCCTGTTGGCTGGCTTCATTGGCTGGAATCAGCTTGGGCGTGCCGGTAGTGCCACTGGTGTGGATGAAGCGCAGTACCGGTTGCGCAACGGTCAAGGCATCTGCCTCACCTTCAATCAGCGCTGTGACATACGGCTCAGTGTGGTTCCAGTCCTGTAGCGCAACCTGCTGGCGAAAGTCGGCCAATGTGCGGATGTTGGCAAACCCGTGTTGCTGGCCAAAGCGGCTGGCGGCGTTGCGCTGCACCAGCGTCAGCAGCAGTTGTTCTTGTACCGCAGCGCCATCCTGACACAGGGCGGCAAAGCGTTGCCAAAGGGCCGGGCCGTTGAGCGTGGCCAATTCCTGGGCGGCTGTCATGCTTGGTGCTCCGGTGATGCTGCGTCTGCCTGCAGTGTGACAGTTTGGTAGTTGGGGTCCTGGCGGCGCACATAGTCCAGCAAGGCGAGGCTGTCGGCTTCGGCCAGCTCAATGCGGTCATAGTCCACCGCGCAACCCAGCAGGCAGGTCATCAGCAAGGCATCACCATCGCGCACACCGCCGGGCAACACACCGGTAAAGAAAAACCCGACCTGTTGCAAGATGGCCGCCACCGTGGGCGTGGCCGCATCCAGCATGTTGAGAAAACAAAACACCACCGGGGTTTTGTTCAGGCGCAGGCCAAACAGCCGCGCCTTGAGCTGCGCCAGCAAGTCAGTGCCAGCCACCTGCACCGTGAGCTGCGCCAGATTACGCTCACGCTCGACCACCATATCAAGCAAACTGGCGCAGTCGGGCAACGCGGTCAAGGCGCTGTTAAGCTCGGCGGGCAGCTCGCAGCGCTGGTACAGGTTGGCGATGAAACTGGCGTGCTCGGCTGGCACATGCAGGGTTACCGATGCCCGCTCGGCCAGTGTCTGGAACACCAGCAGGGTCGAAATTCTTTGCGGTACCTGGTCGGTAATGCCTTTGAACTCAACCGTTTCCGGGCTGCGTGCCGGCAGCAAGCCCACCGCCACGCCCATGCCCTGGCGATTGACCCGTTGCGATGAGGTGTGGGCGGTGGTGAAGTTGGCGTAAATGCCGGCCAGCCCAAGCTGCTCGACGGCAACTTCCAGGGCCGCCTGCCCCACCTTTTCGGCAAGACGATGGCCCCGCGCCTCTTGTCGTGTCGCGGCCAGACCTATTTCGGCCAGCGTGGGCATATCGGGGGTGCGCAGCAGCGCGATGTGTGCGGCCACCGTGCCATTGCCCAGCACGGCGACAAACGAGTGCATCTGACCCTGTTCTTGCAGGCGGCGCAGCCGGTCGGGGTAATACGGTACGTCCGACATATAGGTATAACGGTAGGCATCGTAGATCAGCCGCGACACCTCGACCGCCTCGGCAGGCTGCATGGGGCGCACTTGCAGCGCAGCAAAATCGGCAGCGCCGGGTGCTGCCGTGGTGTGGCGAAAGTCGGCCTGCTCGGCAGGTGGTTGCCAAACGCCCTGCAAGCGCTTGACCAAACGTATCTCTTTGCCCCGACCGCCCAGGTTGCACACCTGAAACACATCAACCAGGCGGGCAGCGAGGTACTGACCCAGACCGGCCGGCGCATCCAGCGTGTCAGGGTCGATGCCGACAAACCCGCTTAACAACTCAGGGTCAAAGGGCCGACCCTGGTCACGAAAAACAATCTCCAGTTGCTCCGGTGCCTGTACGCATTCCACCTCAAAGCTCACCGCTTCGTTGGCCGCGTAGGCGTGTTGCAGGATGTTGGAGGACAGCTCCTCGGCAACGATCTCCAGGTGCGTCAGTTCGGGCTCGTGAAAACCCATGCCGAGGGCACAACTCTTGATGAATGCCTGCACCACCGGTATCGCATGAAGCGCATTGGGGGCCGACAGATGGAAACGATTGGCAGGCCAATCAGACGCTTTGGACATGGTGGAAGGTACTCAAGTAGGGACGGTCACGCTATTTTGACTGGATTCTATTTTTCGGTTCGTCAAAGGCAGGCTGGATTTTCAGCAGACAGATATTTTTTCACGGACACCAATTTTACCGGGGCAAAACCCAGCCCGAGCTTTGACCTTGCTGCGCCAGCGTAGAGCCCGGCGCTATATGCCAAATCGGCCTCTAGCCCAAGCAGGACAAGCGCTAGCAGCTACTAATTAAATTAATCATCCCGCGCCGTTGGCGGGGTGTCGGAACGGGTGATGGCTTGCGCTGGCCGCCAATTCAAACCTAAATGGCGGACTGCCTGGTCACAGGCCCAGGCACTGAGTTTCCGGGCCACCGCTTCGAGGCAGGACGGCGCTGCGCAAGAAAGAAAAGTCTGCGAGGTTTCAACGAAAAAGTGTGCAAGAAAACCAAACGCACCATAGGCGACAGTATGCGCAGCATCATTGCCTGTCTTTAGGATATGGTCATCAATAACTTCTCCATTCCTCGCGGCGAAGCTTGTTCAATTTCCGGCTCGTCCGGCTTAGGGCTGTGCCCCTAGCGGCTGTCTGGTAGCCCGGCCACAATGACCGTATGATCGCCACTCCCCCCAAAAAAACCAGCCGCCACCTCAGCTCAACTGACCTGCGCGCCGCCACCTTGCTGGCCCTTGAGGCCACCCACGCCATCACCCGCATGACCGAGGGCGTGCACCAGTCGGTCTGGCGCACGCTGGGCGCGCCCAGTGGCGAGACCACAGCACAGACACGTGGACTGACCGGGCTGATTTACCAAAGCATTCAAGCTGCCACCCGGCTGGTGGGGCAGGGTGTGACCGGGGCGCTGGCCCGGCTGGAGCCGCTGCTGCAGCGCGTTGAAGGCACGGCCGATGACTCGCCAGAGCGCATCGCCTTTGTCGCCGCCCTCAATGGCGTGATGGGCGACCGGCTACAGGCCAGCGCCAACCCGCTGGTCATGTCCATGACGCTACATATTCAAGAGCTGGTAGCGCCTGACAGCAAAGCGCTAGAGGCCAATTTACCTCTAAAAGATCAGATGTCGGGTGCGACCTCCAGGCTGTTGCTGGTGATCCACGGTCTGTGCATGAACGACCTGCAATGGACCACGCAGCAGGGCGGCCAGCGCGTCAACCACGCCCAGGCGCTGGCACAGGCGCTGGACTACACCCCGGTCTATCTGCGCTACAACACCGGCCTGCATGTGTCGCAAAACGGCCACGCGCTGGCGACTGCGCTGGAGCAATTGGTGCAGAACTGGCCTGTGCCCCTGACCGAACTTAGCGTGCTGGTGCACAGCATGGGTGGGCTGGTCGCCCGCAGCGCGCTGCACTACGCCACAGAAGATGGCCTTCAGTGGCCCGCGCTGCTGAAAAACATCGTCTTCCTGGGCACGCCACACCACGGTGCACCGCTGGAGCGCGCTGGCAACTGGGTCGATGTGATTCTGGGCAGCACCCCCTATAGCCGACCGTTTGCCAAGTTGGGCCAACTGCGCAGCGCTGGTGTGACGGATTTGCGCTACGGCCACGTGCTCGATGTCGATTGGCAGGGCCACGACCGCTTTCGGCGCAAGCCAGACAGCCGTCAACCGGTGCCGCTGCCCGAGCATGTGGCGTGTTTTAGCGTGGCCGCCACCACCGCCGCGCAACGCAGCAAACTGGCCGACCGGCTGGTCGGCGACGGCCTGGTGCCGCTGCACAGCGCACTCGGCCATCATGATGACCCGACACGGCAACTGCTGTTTGCGCCCGAACGACAGCATATTGTTTACCGCACCAACCACATGCAACTGCTCGGTAGCCCGGCGGTGACGCAACAATTGTTGCGCTGGTTGACACCGCAACAAGCCGCTGATGCGGCGTAAACTGCCCAGCCTTTACAACCTGACTTTTTTCAACCGTATGCACACCCTGCCCGACCTGCCCTGCTATTTGAACGGTGAATTCACCACCTTGCCGCACGCCAAAATCAGCGTGATGGACCGCGGTTTCATCTTTGGCGATGGCGTTTATGACGTGGCGCCGGTTTATCGGGGGCGGCTGTTTCGTTTTGAGCAACACCTGGCGCGGCTTGAGCGCAGCCTGCGCGAATGCCGCATCGCCAACCCCTGCACGCGTGCGCAATGGGCTGACATCGCAACAAAATTAATAGCTGCTTACGCTGATTCCACGCAGGTTCAAGCCCAAAATACTGACCAACTTATCTACATTCAGGTGACGCGCGGCGTGGCACTGCGCGATCATGTGATGACCGAGGGCATCACGCCCACTGTGTTTGTCATGACCAACGGCATGAAGCCGCCCAGCGCCGAGCAGCGCAGCTTGGGCGTGGCCTGCGTCACCGCTGACGACTTCCGCTGGGCCAAGGCGCACATCAAGGCCACCAGCCTGCTCGGCGCGGTATTCGCACGCCAGATCAGTTTTGACGCTGACGCCATTGAGACCGTGATGTTTCGTGACGGGTATCTAAGCGAGGCCGCCGCCTGCAACGTCTGGGTGGTCAAAAACGGCAAAGTGCTGGGCACGCCCAAAGACAACCTGGTGCTGGAGGGCATCCGCTACGGCCTGATCGAAGAAATCTGTCAGGCCCAGGGCATCCCGTTTGAGCTGCGCCGAGTCAGCCGCGCCGAAGTCCTGGCAGCCGATGAAGTCTTGTTGTCTTCGGCCACCAAAGAGGTGCTGCCAGTGACCTTGCTCGACGGTCAACCGGTAGGCAGCGGCGCGCCCGGACCGGTGTATGCCAGGCTCTACGCAGGCTATCAGGAGGCCAAGGCGATGTGATCGCCAGTCAGTGGGCATTGACGCGGCTCACCGCGTCAATGTCGGGATTGGCAAATACCTATTTCGCGTCGTATGAACCCCGATATGGATGGGTATGGATATGGGTATTTCAACAAGTTCAATGGGGTAGGGCACGGGTGCGGTGCAACGAGCGTTAACGTGAAACCCGGCATGTTGTTCTGTAAGAGCTGCGCCCCAGCAACGAACCAGCGCATGCTGGTAACACCCAATTCACGGTGAGGGCGATGTTCCTGCAAAGCTTCGTTCTTCGGGGTGGACTTTTCGCCCATGACAGTTGGAAACCTCGGCGAGCACGAAGGTTTGAGCAGGAAACTACCTTTGGTCACAAACCAGTCAAGTCTTTGGAATTTCCGAGAAGAACCAAGAAAGTCACGAAGTCATGAGCTTTTTGATTTGTATGAGCAACGTCGGCTTTGGTTCAAGCGTTACATAAAAAATGTCCGCGCAAGCCAATTGCAAAAAGCGCTAACAGTTACAACGTTAGTAGCAATACACAGGCTTTGCCGACGGCTGTCATGCGCCCTATATGACTGCGTTGCCCGTGCTGCTTGACCACCTGGTGTTCACCGACGATGACTTCACCGTGGAATGTGTGATTCTCAACGGGGCACGGGTCTGGCTGCATTTGAGCGATGCCCGTGTGCTGGTGCTGCGCCTGCCATCAGGCCAGCCGCGTCCGACACTGCACGATTGCCGACGCCTGGCTGCCGCGCTGGCCAATGACCGGCGCGGCATGCAGTTGCAAGTCCATTTGCCAGCACCGCTGCCGCTCATGGCAGAACTGGCCTACCGGCTCTGCCCCGACCCCCGGCTGGAACTGCCGATACCGGCGCACCTGGCAGCGCAGGTGGCAGGCTTTTGCACCACGCTGGACGGCGAAGTGGTGGCGCTGCTTGGTGACTTGCCAACGCATGGCGGCAGCACCTGGGCTTCGGTACGCAATTACAACCGCCTGGTGCAACTCGCTGAACCCCTGCGCCAGCGCCGCCTGCAAGCCTTGCAGCGCTTTGGCGCGCTGGTAGCACCGGTGTTGCTGACCGCGCACCGTGCCGGAGATCGCCGGGGTGCACGCGATGCCTGGCGCGAGCACGACGACGAGGTGCTCGCCGCCATTGACCAGGGGCGGGATTTGACCGGCACGCTGGCGGCCCATTACGGCATAGGGCGCGCACTGGTGCGTGCGCCGCTGTGTCACCAGCCTTTGCCGCAGACCCCACTGGCGCTGCCCAGGCTGCTGGCGCTGATTGACGGCATCGCGGCACCGGCGCGCCCGTCCACTTTGGCCGAGCTGGCCCTGTGCCTGCCGTATCTGGATGCCTTGGCCGAGCTGGCCGGTGGCAACACGCAGGCGCTGCACGCCCTTGGGGCGGCGGTATTTCGCGCTGGCTGGGTCAGCACCTGGGCGGCGCTGCTGCGCCAGCAACAAAACGCCCCTTGGCTGTTGGCGCAACGCCTGCACGACCTGCGTGACTTTCTGGCCGCCACGCAGCGCGCGCTGCAAGACGGCGGGCAGATCGAACCACTCGGGCGGCCTGACCTGCCCGAGCCGCAGGCGGACGATGTAAATGCCAGCATAGCCACCCGGCTGGCGCTGCTGTGGCTCAAGGCGCGGGGACTGGCCAGCCTGCTGCGTGCCAGCCAGCGCTGGCACGACTGGACGCAGCAGGCGCACCCGCTACCGGTCACCCCAGGACTGGACTGGCCGGCCTTGCTGGGTCAGTGGACCCAGGGCAACGCCAGTGCGCTTGAATGCTTGAGTGCGGCCGAACTGACGCGCGAAGGCCAGTCCATGGGCCACTGCGTCGGCAGCTACGACGTGCCCTGCGCCCAGCATGGCCACCGCATCCTGCACCTGACGCTGGCCGACGAACGCGCCACACTGCAACTGGCCCCGCGCGGGCTCGACCCAAAACAACGCTACTGGCAGGCCGAACTGCTGGGGCCGCACAACGCGCCGGTCAGCCGAGCCATGCGCGGCTGGGCGCAGCGCGTGCTGCGCCGTGTCAACCTGGCCGCCCATCTGGCGCAGCGCCAGGCGGTGTTGGCGGCAGCCGCTGTGGCGCGGCAACACGCAACGCAGCCCCGACCCGATCAACCTTCCGTGGCGCGGCTTGACCCGGTCAGCCACAGCGCCTGGCTGGCGCTGCTGACGCATGGCTTACCGATGCAAACCCCGCGCTGGCATGTCGGTGCCGTCCTGCTGGACTGCGAACTCGCGGGTGTTGATCATCACCAGGGCGCTGCATGCCGGGCCGAGCTGGCCGTCGGGCAGTTGCTGACACTGGTGCGCGAGCCGACCAACCGACATGACGCTTTGGCAGTGCGGGTGGACAGCGTGCATGGCGTACTCGGTTATGTGCCGCGCCCGCGTAACCAGCGCATCGCGCAGGCACTGGACGACGGGCTGGCGCTACAGGTACGCCTGACGGGTCTGTCCGACCTTTACGAGTGGCGCTTGCGCCTGTGGGTGCGCATCAAGTGCCGCCATCCACAACCCGCTGATACATGGCCTGCAAATCGGTGACCAACCCCAACAGCGCTGACATAAGGAAAATACTGAATAAAAACAATGTATTGTGCAGGTCGGGTTAGCCGCAGGCGTAACCCGACTTTGGCAACGACCAGGGCATATGTCGGGTTACGCGCTTCGCGCCAACAGTATCTACTGCTGCGCTGTCGGGCCGTGGCTCATGGCAAAGACAGACAACCACGCTGGCCAGCTTGGCCCGCTCGGCAGCTAACGGGCTGACAGCGCGATTTGGCGGCTGCAAGCACCCAAAAGCCGGATTTTGCGTTGTTGGACAAGCCGGCTTTGTTGCATTTGAATCAGAAAAAATAACAGCCTGTGCGAAAGTTCTGCAATATGTAGCGTCAGTAGCCCGGCGATGGCATTACAGTTTGGGGGTGTGGCGGCTCTGCGGCTTGGGTGCTCGTTTTGAAATCGATCATCAAACCGTGTCGCCAAACATCCGACAGATTTGTGCCAGTACTCCCAACACTTATCAGCCATGGCCAATAAATCAAGCTCTTTTCTGCGCTCCGACGGGTTTGCGGGCGTACTCGCTGTGCTTTGCATTTTGCTGCTGCATCTGGGCACCGACGTGATCAGCACGCTGGAGCGGCGTTTTTACGACTTTGCCAGCACCAGCACGGCGCGCCAGCCATCCCCGCAGATTGCGGTGATTGCCATCGATGACCAGAGCATTGCCAACATCGGGCGCTGGCCTTGGCCGCGCGATGTGCATGCCCGCTTGATTGAGCACCTGGCGGCGGCCAAAGCCAAGACGATTGTGCACACTGCCTTCTTTTTTGAACCGCAGGTGGACCGTGGTTTGGGTTTTATTCGCCAGATGAAGGATTTGTTGACGGCAGATTCAGCCGCTGACAGCAGCTTTGCCACGGCACCAGAACGGCAGCGCCTGCTTGACCTCATCGGCCAGGCACAAAGCCAGCTTGACACTGATGGGCAGTTGGCGGCCAGCTTCAAGCGCGCCGGCAACGTGCTCACAGCGGCGGTCTTGACGCTGGGCGAGCCCAAAGGCCGCCCGGACGGTGGTCTGCCCGCCTTCATCCAGCCCAGCCTGATCAATGAAACCAGCGGCTTTTCTCTGGCAGCCAGCAAACTACAGTTGCCGCTGCCCGCCTTGGGTGCGGCTGCCGCCGGCATCGGGCATTTGAACAAGCTTCAGGATGTTGACGGCGCCGTGCGCGAGGAGCCGCTGTTGGTAAGCTACCACGGCCAGGCGCTGCCGTCGCTGGCCTTGCTGGCCGCAGCCAACAGTCTGAATTTGTCAGTCGCTGACATCCGGCTCAATGTGGGCGAGTCGGTGCAGTTGGGCAAGCTGGTCATCAAGACCGATGCCCAGGCGCTGATGCTGCCGCAGTTTTACAAGGGCCACGACGGGCAGCCGGCGTTTTCGGTTGATTCATTTTTTGATGTGCTCAACGGCAAAATTCCCGGCAACAAGTTTGAGGGCAAGATTGTCATCATCGGCGCTACGGCGGCCGGCGTTGGCACGCAGTTTGCCGTGCCGGGGTTTGCCGCCTTGTCGCCCGCAGAAATTGTGGCGCACATCACATCGAGCATTTTGAGCGAGCATTTCATCGTGGCACCCGCCTGGGGTTTGTGGGCCACACCGCTGATTTTTCTGGTGATCAGTCTGTATTTGATTCTGGCGCTGCCGCGCCTGTCGGCGGGCAAGGCCGCACTGCTCACGCTGCTGTTGTTCGTCGCCTTGCTGGGCACGGAATTTGGGCTTTTGTCGGGTGGTGCGCTGTGGCTCAAGCTGACTTTTCCGGCCACGGTGCTGCTGCTGGGTCATCTGGCGCTGACCACCAAGCGCTTTTTGATGACCGAAGCCGGCAAGCTCAAGTCCGACGAGGAGTCGGCTGAAACCAATCGCATGATGGGCCTGGCGCTGCAAGGTCAGGGCCAGTTTGACATGGCGTTTGACCGCTTTCGCCGGGTGCCCCTGAACGACGATGTGATGGGCAATTTGTACAACCTGGCCCTGGACTTTGAGCGCAAGCGCCAGTTCAACAAGGCGCAGGCGGTGTATGAGCACATGGCGACCTTTGATGCCAGCTACAAAGACCTCAAGACCAAACTCAACCGCGCCAAAAACCTGTCTGAGACGGTGATGCTCGGCGGGGGTACTGCTCACCCGGGTGGCACCATGCTGCTCGATGATGGAGCGGTCTCCAAACCCATGCTGGGGCGCTACCAGATTGAAAAAGAACTGGGCCGTGGTGCGATGGGCGTGGTCTATATGGGCAAAGACCCCAAAATCGGCCGCGTGGTGGCGATCAAGACGATGGCGCTGAGCAACGAGTTTGAGGGCGCGGAGCTGGTCGGAGCGCGCGAGCGCTTTTTTCGCGAGGCCGAAACGGCCGGGCGGCTGCAGCACCAGCACATCGTCACCATTTTTGACGCGGGTGAAGAGCATGACCTGGCCTACATCGCCATGGAATACCTCAAAGGTCGCGACCTGACCGGCTACGCCGTACCTGAGCACTTGCTGCCGGTGCCAGTGGCCCTAAGCATCATCATTCGCGTGGCGCAGGCGCTGGCCTATGCGCACCAGCAGCATGTGGTGCACCGTGACATCAAGCCTGCCAACATCATGTACGAGCCCGATGCCGACACCGTCAAGGTGACCGACTTTGGCATTGCCCGCATCACCGACTCAAGCAAAACCAAAACCGGCATGGTGCTGGGCACGCCCAGCTTCATGTCGCCCGAGCAACTCGCCGGCAAGAAGGTCGATGGACGCTCCGACCTGTACTCACTGGCGGTGATGACGTTTCAGTTGCTCACCGGCGTGTTGCCGTTTCGGGCCGAGTCGATGGCGCAACTGCTGTACAAAATCGCTACCCAGGAAGCGCCGGACATTCTTGAGCTGCGCCCCGACCTGCCGCACAGCCTGGCGCTGGTATTGCGGCGGGCGTTGAGCAAACAGCCGCAGGAGCGTTTTCAGGACGGCGAACAATTGGCCAAAGCGCTGCAGGCAGTGCTTGACGAAATGGCAACGGGCAAGCCCGGGGACATTGAGGGGCTGATGCCGCCTGCTGCGAGCCCCGCAGCCGCTCCTGTGGCCGCATCAGTCGCCGCATTGGCCGCAGCGCCAACGCAGGCCTCGCCATTTGAAAGAACCCAGAACATCGCTGCCACCAGCAGCACCCCGCCAGCAGCTCCAGGCGATATACCTGATTTTGAAATAGAGTGAAGCCCACCATGAACTACACATTCTTTGCGCAAACTGATGCCGGTTTGGTCCGCTCAAACAACGAAGACTCGGTGGCCTTTGATGACACCTGTCAAGTAGCGGTGCTGGCTGACGGCATGGGCGGCTACAACGCCGGCGAAGTCGCCAGCGGCATGGCCACGACCTTCATCAAGTCCGAGCTGGTGCGCTGGTTGTCCGGCCAGACAGCGCCGGCCAATGCGCAGCAAGTGGCGCGTTTTATTGAGCATTGCATCGTCATGACCAACCGCTCCATCCTGAATGCGGCCATCTCCAACGTGCAATATGCCGGCATGGGCACCACGCTGGTAGCGGGTGTTTTTTTGGATGCAACGCTGGTGCTGGCGCATGTGGGCGACTCACGCTGCTACCGCCTGCGCCAGGGCCGCTTTGAGCAAATCACCAAAGACCACTCAATGCTGCAAGAGCAGGTGGATGCCGGTGTGCTGACGCCCGAGCAGGCGGCCGTGGCACCCGGCAAAAACCTGCTGACCCGCGCGCTCGGTGTGGAAGACGTGGTCAAGGTGGATGTCCACCGGCATCAGGTTTTGGCCGGCGACCTTTACCTGATGTGTTCCGATGGTTTGACCGACATGCTTGATGTGGCCGGCATTGCCGCCATTGTTGGCAGCAGCACACCGCTGTCTGCCATGGCCGCCGAGCTGGTCAACCAGGCCAAAGCGCATGGCGGGCGTGACAACATCACGGTACTGCTGGCACAGGCAGGCGATGGCGTGGCCAAGCCTGGCCTGGTGGCGCGCTTTTTTGGCAACCCGTAAACCCCATATACTTGCCTAACAGGAGGATGCCATGCCCAAGGTATCGGTGATTTTGGACGGACAGGTCATCAAGGAATTCGAACTGACGAAAGAGCGCACCACGCTCGGGCGTCGGCCGTACAACGACATCGTGATTGAAAACCTGACCGTCAGCGGTGAACATGTCGCCTTGACCATGGTCGGTGACCAGGTGACTGCTGAAGACCTCAACAGCACCAATGGCACCTACATCGGTGGCCGGGCCATCAAAACCCAGGCGTTGCATCATGGCGACATGCTTGAGGTTGGCAAATACAAGGTCCACTTCGAGTCGGAGCCCGGCGGTGAAGCGTTTGAGAAAACCATGATTTTCAAACCAGGAGCGGCTGGCATGCCGCCGCGCCCGCCCGCCATGGCACCCCGCCCGCCACCGCCACCGCCACCACCGCCACCACCACCCGTGGTGCATCCCGAGCTGCATGGCTGGATCAAGGTGCTGTCAGGCTCGGCCGCAGGGCGCGAGATGGCGCTGACCAAAATCGTCACCACGGTGGGCAAGCCCGGCGTGTCGGTGGCGGCCATCACGCAGCGCCGGCACGGCTTTGTGGTGCACCATGTCGAGGGCATTGACCGGTTGCTGCTCAACGGTGCACCGGTCAGCGAGGAGCCTACCGAGCTGAAAAATGGCGACCTGATTGTCCTGGCTGGCACACAGATGCAGTTTTTTCTGCGCTAATGGTCCCACGTGCGTGCCAGCACCAGGCCTCTGTTTCTTGCCATCTTGATTGAGCCATGTCCATGAACACCGTTCTGCGTCCGTTGCATCCCGAGCGCGCGGGCATGACTTTTGAGGCGTTGTTCTACAAGCAGTTGCAGCACGTCACGGCGCGCATCCATGAGACCGACAACATTGAACAAATCATGCTGGAGGCCAGCGCCGACATCTGCAAGCTGTTCAACGCCGACCGGCTGACCCTGTATGTGGTCAACGAGGACCAATCAGCCATTGTGTCGAAGGTCAAAACCGGGCTCAACAGCAGCCGCGACCTGAAACTGCCCATCTCGCCGCAAAGCATTGCCGGCTATGTGGCTTTCAGCCATATGCTGGTCAACCTGCCCGATGTGTATGACGAGGAGTCGCTGAAAAAAATCCACCCGCAACTGACGTTCCTGAAAGAGGTGGACAAACGCTCGGGCTACCGCACACGCCAGATGCTGGTGGCCCCGATTCTGGAGAGCGGCACGCTGTATGGCGTGTTGCAGGTGATCAACAACAAAGGCAACCAGCCGTTTGGCGACCTGGAAGTCGAAGGCGTGTCGCAACTGAGCAAGACGCTGGCGACCGCCATTCGTCACCGCATACACGAGGCTGAGGAAAATTTGCGCCGCATGGTCACCAAATACGATGGCCTGGTGTCTGACGGCATCATGACCGCCGGCGAATTGCAACAATGCCTGCAAAGCGCGCGCGAGCAAGGGGTGACGGTAGAGCATGTGCTGCAAAACAACTACCAGGTTCGTCCGGCGCAGATTGGTCCGTCGCTGGCCAAGTTTTTTGGTGTGCTGCATGAGCCGTTTGTGCCTGGCCGGTTGCGCGCCGAAGCGCTGCATGGTGCGCTCAAACGTGAATTCATTGAAGAGCAAGGGTGGATTCCGCTCGAAGATTCGCCCGCCGGGCTGGTCATCATGTGCCTGGA
>JFJP01012287.1_pt1 | contig 13671 bp, 5 predicted proteins | sample 431651 | NCBI WGS metagenome assembly JFJP01 (sample SAMN02602958, study PRJNA72255) | Microbial mat metagenome, whole genome shotgun sequencing project. | biome: fresh water; feature: sink hole; material: water; isolation source: purple microbial (photo- and chemosynthetic) mats found in...
TTGCTTAATAATGTTTTGATGCGATCCAAGCCAAAGGATTCTCCGCGTGTGTCGCGGCAATCGGTCATGCCGTCTGTGTATAAAAGCAGCGTGGATCCGGGGGGCAATGAGATCGTGCGCTCATCGAGCGTAACCGTATCCCAAAGTCCAAGCGCCATGCCCGGGCTGTGAGGGATGCGTTCCACAGTTCCATCAGGATGCAGAAGCAGTGGTGTCTCATGTCCGGCGCGCGCATAACTAAACATCCGAGTTTTCAAATCAAGGATGCCATATAACACGGTAACGAACTGGGTGGATTTTTGCAGGCGGGTGATGTGACGATTTACCAGTTGGAGCACTTCGCCGGCGGTGTTGCCAATATCAGCCTCTGCCATGATGAGCGCGTGCGCGCGAGCCATGAAGATGGCAGAGGGTACGCCTTTGTCGGCTACATCGCCAATCAACACGCCCACCAGACCATCTTTGAGAAGGAATACGTCGTATAGATCGCCGCCCACCTGACGCGCAGGCAGGATGCGCGCGCCGAAGTCAAACGCGTCAATCTGGGGCAGTTCGTCGGGCAGGATGCTTAGTTGAATGTCAGCGGCAACTTGCAGTTCGCGTTCGAGGCGTTCTTTTTCAATCAACTGCGCCTGTGCGGCTTTGAGTTCATCGTATGCGGTTTGGAGTTGCCGGTTTTTTTCGGTAAGGTCGCGGAAGGTTTGGGTGTTGGCTGCGTCAAGGCGTTGACTGAGAACACGCACCATTGAGTGGGAAAGTTCGGGATATTTTTTGGTCAGGTCTAAAAATTGGAGGCGGCTCATGGAAAGCAGGGTGGCATTTCCGCGCGCACGCACGCTTGCGGTGCGATGTCCGCCGGGCATGATCAGGCTCATTTCTCCGAAGTACTCGCCCATGCTTAACACGTTTAGCAGCATTTCTTCGGTCTTGCCTTCAGCCATGAGTACTTCAAGTTTGCCGTGCGTGACCACATAAAAATGTTCGCCCGGGTCGCCTTCGTGAAACAAGATATCGCGATCCTGCATTTCTTTCACGTCCAGCACGGTAAGGATATGATCCAGTTCGTTTTCAGGAAGGTCGGCAAATAAAGGAATTTTTGAGAGCAGGTTAATGGGCATATTAAGCTACTTATGGGTTAAATCCATGACTTCTTTTCCGGCGAGTTTATCCTGAATGCGTTGTGTAACCAGATCCAAATGTCCGGGCTGGTTGACGTAATCGAGATCGTCTGTCTGGATGGTTAAGACGGGGCAGAGGTCAAAGGCGCCGAGCCATTCATCGTAAAAGGAATCAAGCAGGGTAAGGTAATCGGAAGAAATACCCGTTTCCATGTTGCGGGCGCGCCTGCGGATGCGTTCCATTAGAACGGGAACGGGCGCTTTCAGGTAGATCAACAAGTCGGGGCGGGGCAGCCCGTTGACAACGACTTCAAACAGACGGCGATAGGCAAGATAATCACGCTCTCCCAGATTTCCCATGTGATGCAGGGCGCGGGCGAAGATAAATGTATCTTCATAAATGCTTCGATCAAGAATGGCAGAGCGCGCGTCGCGTGCTGCTTCAAGATATTGATCCGCGCGATGCCCGAGGAAGAAAACCTGCAAATGAAAAGACCAGGCGCGCATATCTGAATAAAAATCAGAGAGGTAGGGATTGTCTGATACAGACTCGTAACCTGTCCACCAGCCCAGGCGGGCGCCGATGCGTTCAGTGAGGGTGGTCTTTCCGACACCAATATTTCCAGCCACTAAAACCAAGTGTTTTGCCATAGTGGTTTGTATTTTATCATGGCAAGGGTTTGCAGGTATAATTTGAAAAAGGATAACCACTACACATGAAAATACGCGATGCCTCTGGCTGGACCATGTTTATTTTTGGAGTTCTTGCTTTTTTACTTGGATTGACAGGACTGATTCGCCCTGAAATTCTTCTTTCCATTCTTGGGTTTGAGGTTGTAGAACGCGCCCAACGCGCTGCCAGTGATTATACGATCGTCTTTATGACGGCATCTTCAATGGCGTCTTTTAATATGGGTGTTTATTATGTGCTTGCGGCATTGAATGACGTAAAAGCTTTTTATCGCTGGACAGTTCCGTTTCGCGTGGTTACGTTTACCGTTTTCACGGCGGTGGTCATGGCGGGGATTGCGCCCAAGCCCTTTTTTGGCGTTGGGGCATGGGAACTTGCTGGCGCGCTTGCCACGGGATTTGCGCTTCGAAATGAAGCCAAAAAGTAAACAGAGGTTGGTATGAAATCCAAATGGATCGAATATAACGGCAAAAAAATTTTGTATCAGGATTTTTCAAATTACTTTTTCAACACAAATGCTGTCAAGGCTGAGTTGGAAGAAGTTCAAGCAATTGTGCTGGGTGAGCCTAAAAACTCGGTTTTGGTTATTTCGAATTTTTCAAACACAGAAATCACCAATCAATTAATGCCAGTTCTAAATGAGGCATCGAAGTTAACAAAGTCTCATGTTCGTAAAACCGCGACAATTGGCATTACAGGTATGAAGCGTACGTTGGGCGATCTTCTTTCACGAATTACCGGACAACCGCTGATGTACTTCACAAATGAGGCGGATGCAAAAGAGTGGTTAACGCAGGAGTGATCCGGTTTTTGATAAAAATGAAACCGTCCCACAGTTTTTGACTGTGGGACGGTTTTTATGTGTTGAACCTCGATCCATTCAAATTAAGGCGGAGTGGGGCTGTTTACCAGATAACTGGTAAACACAAGCCAGTCATATATTAGGTGATTTTCGGCAATTCCGCCGTGCCATTGGGATTGAAGCTCAGGGATGCGATTTTGGTAAGTTGGAGATAATATCCAAACCACACTTTTGCCTGGGCAAACCTCTGAGTTTAGGGCAACGGTATCAGCAGGCACGACTACAATAGTGCGCGGCCAGCCAAGAAATTTTATTTCTTCCTGATTTATAAGGTACTCATCTGTAAGTCCGCAGGCGGTTATGTCATCGGGCAGGGCATCGAGGTATCGTGCAATATGTACTTCAGGGCGGGTTATGCTTTCGTTTCCAACATCTCTTAGGTAAATTTTCCAGTCTGTTACGGCCAGTACGCCCAGAAACAGAGCAATGCCCAATAACAGCAGTGGAACAAACGGCTTCAAATAAATCCGCTCGAATATATTCACAAACTCATCAAGCACCAGCGCCATCATTAACGCCGTTAATGGGATGATGCCAACGAGGCGAACCCAGGTGGGGGCATCGTTCGTCAGAATGCTGCCTACAACCAGAATAAGTGAAAATGAGGAGATCACAAACAGGTATTCCAGTTTTTTCCAGCGGTACAGACTCATAGTAAAACCCAGAATTAATAATGGGGATATGAGAGAACTAAACATGGGGTGTGGGTATGAAAATTGAGCGCTGCGATCTGTATAATAATTGAATTGCAGTACAGAACGCTTTATCTGTTCCCAGACCACCATCCACGTTGAATTTACTTCATAAGTGTATTTTAGATGCTCAATATTTCCGGGGTTGAAAATAATCACTTCGCGCGAGCGCTGCATATAAACAGACCAATCGGTAATAAAGTAGATCAGGTTTGGTCCAAGCGCAGCCAGAAGTCCCAGCGCCATCCAGATTAAACCGCCGTAATTATCGGTTATCCATTTGCGTTGATACATCCAGGCGCAAGCCAATCCAATGACAATCAGCGGGATGATTGCTCTGCCTGACGGGTAGGATACAAGCGTAAATCCGGTAAATATGCCGGCGATTGCAAGCGAAACTTTTCTCCGTCCCTTTAATCCATCCAGGAAAAAGAAAAGACCGAAGAAGCCCAGGAACCAGGGATCCATATAACTGGTAATTCTGGAGAAGTTGATGTGGGCGGGGTTAATGGTCACAATCACGGCTGTTAAAAGCGCCAGACGGTGGCGGTCAAATAACCTCCACACGAACAGGTAGATTCCCAAAATATTAAGGGTTCCCATGATGACTGTGGCAAAATACAAACCAAATAAATTATTTCCAACCACTGCCATGCTTGCGGCGTAGGGGATAAAGGTGATGCGCGGCATGTAGTACCAACCGGTGCCAAAAATACGATGCTCCACCCCAAGCAGGTATTCGCGCGCGCCAATGCCGACAGATGCCATGTCGGTGCTTAGGTCAAGTGGAATATCGTATAGGCGATAAACCCGTAGGTAAAAAGCCAGAATTAACAGGAGAAATAAAATCAGCGCGTGAAACCAGCGAAAAACTGGAGACTCTTCTCTGGGCGTTGCTGTGTCAAACTGATTTTTTACAAAAAGCGACGCAAGAAAAAGACCCAGCCCAATCAACCACAACCAGCGCGCCAGACTATTTTCACCAACGGTTGCATAAAAAAACATGGCGCTAACCGTGAAGAAAATACTCACGACCTGTATTGGATTGATCGCAATTTGTTGAGAAATTTTTCCGGTTTGTTCCAGGGGCGTTTTGGTTATTGCTTGTTTTTGATCTTGCTTCGGCGCAGGAGTGCTTTCGCGGCCGGTTGTTGTAAATGTCCAGATCAAGGCGGCAATCAGGAAGATGAGGCTGGAAACTCCTAAAAACTGGCTTTCTGTTGACAAGTGCAGCCGTTTCACAAAGAACTGTAATCCATTGCCTGCTTGAGAATCCAAAGCCGCCTGTGCAAGATATGCCAAGCCTACTGCGCTCAGAGAGAGTAAAGTTGAAATAATTAACTTAAAACTGACAGCGGGGAATCTAAATGAAATAATTTCGTTGTACCATTGGTTTAGTTCCGTGTAGGTAACAGTAAAAACATTGCTGGGTGAAGCAGGGGTCGTGGATTGACGAGATATATTTTGGTTGACAGGAGCAATTTTTATTTTTTCCCGACGCCGAGGTAAAAGAGTACGGTATAGAACCAGTACAAATAGCCCAGTCAGGAATCCATATAAGATTACAGGAACAATAAAACGGCTTATATCATTGAGAATCTGCAAGGGCGGTTTTGGCGCAATGCCCGATTGAGCGGCAGGCGGAACGGCATCAGCAGGCAGGGAAGTAGGCGGAACCGCATCGGTAGACAGGGGAGCAGGCGGAACAACGCCAATCAGATAGAACGTCAGTGTGTAATTAAACTTGGCGAGGTAACGTTCCTGTACAATTCCGTTTGGCCAGCGGGCGCGAATGGCGTCCAAGCGATTTATATTTTCAGGCGAAATCACCCACACAATGGATGACCCCGTGCAGGTATCCAGGGCAGAGTCGGGAGCATCTGGCGCGATGTCTATCAGTTTGTGTGGCCATGCAAGAAAATAGGTTTCACGAACATTGAGTGGTGGACCGCTGATTATGCTGCACGCGGTGACATCTAATGGCAGTCTTGCTATGTACCGTCCAGTTACGGTGGATGGGGAGCCGCTTTCCTTTACTGCGAGGTAGTATTGATTCCAATTTTGGTAGCCAGCGGTTGCCAAAAAAATGGTAAAGATTGCCGTGATCAAAATAACTGATTTGAAACCAAAGTTTTTTCTGCCAATTTCAAGAATTTGCTCAAGCGCCACCGCTGCCAGAAAAGCCGCCGGCGGGATAATACCAACCAGCCGAGGCCAAAAAGGCGCGTCAAGCGTTAAGACGCTTCCCATGACGGCCGTTAATCCCAGCCAGACAAGAATGAAAGTCATTCCTGCATCTTTCCAACGGCGCAGAGCGAAGCCTAATCCGAGGATGATTAAGGGTGAGAGAATGGTACTAAACATGGGATGCGGAAAGCCAAACTGAGAACTGGTATCGCTGGATTGGTTGAACATTAACAACGACAGTTTGAGTTGCGTCAGCAGGACAACAAATTCAGAATTTGTATTGTATTTGTTGAGCAGGTGAGCCATTACGCCGGGTGAGAGAAGAAAAACTTCGCGGCTGCGAGAAACAAACGCATCCCAGTTCATCAGGTAGTAAATCAGGGCGGGACCCATGGTGATTACAATCCCGACGATCATCAAAACAAGTCCGCGTTTATTTTGGATGAGCCATGAACGCTGGAAGAAAAGTGCGTATAGGAAAAAGACAATGATGATGAATGGCAGCGCGCGCCCTGATGTGTACATGAGCAGGCTGAACCCAAGAAAAACCCCTGCCAGCCCAAAAGAGGTGGAGCGGCGGGCTTTTAATCCATCTATCAATAAGAATATGGCAAAGTTGGATAGAGGCCACGGTTCCATATTAAAAATGCGCGAGAAATGAATGTGGACAATATTAATGGCAACCAATGCCGTTGTTAGAGCCGCCAATCGATGACTGTTGAAAAATCTCCAGATTAATAAATATACGGCGAGCAGGCTAAACACCCCGCCAATTACCGCCGCCATTTGGAGCCCAAAGATATTGTTTCCGAAAACTGCCATCGTGAGGAATGCGGGCAAAAAGCCGATGGTTGGCGTGGCTGTCCAGCCAAATCCAAAGATGTCATGCTGAATGCCTAAAAGGAAATCTCTGGCCACCAATCCGTGTGAAGCCATGTCTCCGTGAAAATCATCAGGGATGGTGGCTACCTGATAAAAGCGAAGCCAGAATCCCACTGCCAGAATAATTGCCAGGACAAGCCAGTTTTGCCATTGAAAGCGGGGAGATTTTTCTGCTTCAGGGTGCGGAGCATCCAGCCCTGCCCAGGGGATTTGAGAGAGAATAAAACTTATTAAACTAACTCCCCAAAGGATGCGAATAAATCCGGTCTCTCCGCCTGTTTTAAACAACAAAACAGATACAAAATAAATGCCAATGCTGACAGACAAAAGGAAAAATCGAATCGAGGGATAACCGTTTTTTTGCGTGTTGGAAAGATCGGGTGGGCTGACTATTCCGCTAATTGATTGTATGGCGGGAGCGGTGAAAATCCAAATCAACATGGCGATTAGATAAACCCCCGATCCAAGCCACAATCGGTAGGATTCAGTTTGGCTGATTAACCATATTGAATTTCGAAAAATTCCCTCCCCTGTAGTTGAATCAAAAATACCCTGGGCAGAATACGCAACGATCAGCGCCAATACTGCGCCGACGGTGGACAAGGCGAATTTTTTTATTTGTTCCAGGCTTATCTCAGGGAATGACCATGTATTTAATGAACGTATCTGTTTTATGACGGGATTTTCATTTTGTTCAGTTTGCCTGATGTTTTCAACGGACGTTCCAGCAGCGGGTTTATCTTTTATGCCGTCGCGTTTTAATTGGACTGGCTGTGTGGTTTTACTGTCTGGCGTTGGTTCGAAGGATTTGGCTACGCCTGGCTTTTTTTGCCACGATTCCGGTTTTGAACTTTTCTTTTTTAGGAAAAAATAAATCAGGGATACCAATGAAGCCAGCAACAAAATAAGGCTGGTGACAAGCCAGAGCGGTAATTTTGCCAGGGAGGTAAAAGTTGAGTCTGGTTTTTTATCAACCTGGGGCTTTGCTTCTTCAGTTGCTGTGTTCGGTTTCATGTTAAATTACTCCGTGATTATTTCTTTACTTCCGTAACTTCAAATATCGTGGTTGTGTTGAGGCTGTTGTCTCCAAAGGCTATCCGTATCACGCCCTGATCAACCATGTCTTGAAATTTATTTAGACCATTGGCGTCGTAATAAGCGCGTTCAAGATCGCCCACGATAATATATTGAACGTGGTGTTTGTCTAAAAATTGTTTGGCTGCTTCAACGTCCCCGGTGTTGTAAAAATTATTAACGTCATCAATGAGCCTGTCAACAATGGCGCCATCCAATAAAGAGTTGTGCTGTCGGACATGCCAACTCCAGCCCACGACAGATGGCAGACCGGTATAGATTGCGAAACGCGATCCCCAGCGGTATTCCTCAGTGTGACCTTCCACAAATACAGGGGAACCGCCAATATGATCTTGCATGTAAAGGATTGCGGCATAGTCATGGCTTAGGTTTAACAGGCGCCCATTATCATTGTATATGGCGGGGTTGAAACTGTTGGCGTCGCCCATCATAAACAGAGCGCCATCCAAAGCATGAGGCGGATTTAGAATTTCAGGCCAACGATCGGTCATTTTCTTGTTGGTGGCAATTAATGGATAACTGGCGGCGAAGAGAACTAATAGACCAAGAATGAATCCCCATGACAATTGGGCTGGACGCCTCCAGGCGGGAAAGTCGGTCAATAAATCTATCAGCGCAAGGCTTGTTGCCAGTCCCAGAATAAACCAGGCTTGGTTATAAAAACGGAAAACTGTATTTGCTCGTCCGCCGTCGCCTTTTAGCACGAATACTTCTACAAACATGGTAATGGAAAATCCAAGCCCAAAGAGCAGCCAGGTGATCTGTTGTGACATTGGCAGATCGCGTTTGAAAACAATGAGGTATGCCATGCCGATCAGAAGCGGAATTCCAAATGCCAGTGTTTGATAATCTGACAGCCAAAGTACGCTTAAGGCATAGAAAGAAATTAAAACAGCCAAATACCATCTAAGGTATCGCCAAGTGAAAATATTTACGAAGTGTTGTTTAGAGGCGAGAATCCAATTTTGATATGCGGTTTTCAGGTCGGGGGCCAGTCCTCGAATTAGGAGGCTGATCGCCACGAACAAAAATAGTCCAAAGACAAATAGATAGTCGGTTAAGGGTGTCCTGAGTCCTTTCCAAAGTTCAAGAGATGCGTATTCTGTCTTGAACCAGTGCGTAAATGGCCAGTATAAGGCAACCGCAATTCCAACAAATGCCACTTCGTAAAGGACAAGGTCCTGAATATTTTTTTGAATGGAGTTTGTTCGGGTACGCCAAACATCCCAAAGGATGACCAGCGCGCCCATTCCAATGAAAGTTGGAAAGTCCCATGTGTGGGCCGCGCGGAAGCTGCCGAAAATAAGTCCGGCGGCGATTAAGCCTGGGATTTTACCGGTCCACTTTAGGCGTGAATTTGGGCGCAATAGCAAATTCAGCATCCAACCCAGCGCCAGCGCATAAATCGGCATGACCAGCATGTGTGGGTGCATATCGCCATACAGGAACGTAAAGTATGGAAACTCTGCAATTGGTGTGTCTGGACCGTCGTGCAGGATGGGGCGTGATGCTTCAAAATACCAGCGTCCGTTACCTCCGGGGAGGGTGGCTTGTCCGGTTATGATTCGGAGCGCACCCCCCAGGACTGCGCCTGCGCGCTCAACTGGAGTGGTTATTGCATCGGCTCCGGCAATGGTTGCTTCTGGCAGGTAACGCCATAGCACAGGAATTTGATAAAGATTTCCAAAAAGAAGCACGATGATTAAGGCGAATCCGCCTGCCAGATAGGCTGAGTTTTTGGTAAATCGCTGTTTATTGAATAGTTGAGTCCAGAGCGAGCTTTTTTCTTCGGCAGGGTTTGGATCAAGTGTTTCTGAATTTTTACGCAAGCCCGCCACCAGGTTAAACCCGACAGAGAATACGCCGATTCCGGTCATTGCAAACCAACTGGGCAGGATCAGGTTATAGGCGACGGATGGAATAAGTCCCAGCAGTTTGGTTGGGATTGCAGCCATTACATAGCCGTAATAATAGTAATTAATATAGTGACCCGAAAACCACGGATGTTCGGGCGGAAAGTAAACCGCCTTAAGAACCGCATTGAAGAATGCAAAATCCATGGGCTTTTCGCCGCCCAGCCAGGGGTTCCACAAGTCGGGGTTGCCAAGTCGAATGGAGAGGCTGAAGAGGAAAAGCAAAAGGAAGAGCGCTTCTGTCTTGAGGATATGCTTCCAGTTTTCAGAAAAATAATTGGATAATGCTTCGCGCTGGCGGTATGCCAACCCAACGCCAAGCAGCAGGAGTAAGTCAATACTCAGCCAGAGGGTCAGTTGTGAAAAAGGCAGGATTTTAAAACTGCCGAGGAACCAGGCTAGCCAGGCGACGGTAACGATTCCCGCCATTCGCATCAACGGGTAGCCGTGGTCTGGAAGCCAGGAAAATACATTGTAAACAAATGGAAATACGACCAATCCCAAAAAGAAAAGCAACAGATACCAGATAATTCCCCCCGCTGTTTGATTGACATTGAGGAATGCGTTTCGATCAAACATGGAAGACCAACTGCCGCTATTTCTTTGCGCCAGAAGACGGTCTGCGGGAAGTTGCATGGCGGTGGGGGAGCGCATATATTCCGTTGGGATTTGGAAAACCACTTGATTCAAATCCACTTCATTCAGAAGCGCCCTGACATGCTCTATCGAGAAATCCTGTGACTTTTTGAATATCATGACCTTGGGATGATCATAGACGGTGAAAGACTCATCTGCGGATTGGTCGGGGAATGTCAAAAATCCCAAAGTGGGGGGACTTTCAAAGGTGGCTACCAGTTCAAAGCCAAGCGGGCTTTTGAATGGGGGCTTAAGTCCATAGGCACGGTTTTCAAGAGCATCGCCGCTGCAATTGCAGTCAAATAATGCCTGATAATATTTTAAAGCCAGCGGGTAGCGCAGGGGCAGGCGCGGCATGGCATCGTATGCGCGGTTGGAGGGGATGACAATATAATTGCTTTCTTCAAGAATCTTGATCATTGCCTCCCGTTTTTCGGGAGTATCGGGTTCGTACAGTTCAAGATTCAACGGCGTGAAAATTCCGCCCTGAACGTCATACTTGTTAATATTTAATGGCAAAGCATCATCCCAGGAAGTTTCGAGGGTAAAACTTTCGCCAAAGATGCGAAGCGGAGCGCCGCTGGTGATTTCGTAGCGAACCTGATAGGTTTGCTCGCCATACAATTCGACCGGTGAGAAATTAAAAGTTGGCTGTAAACGCAGCCCAGGCTCTGAAAATGACAGAGTCTGCGAAGATTCAATAAGGGGTTTGCTGTCGTCGCCCTCTTTATAGAGGCTTACTTTTAAGGTGGTTTCAGACGGTAAAAATACCTGTTGAAAATTTCCAATTTCCAGCCGGTTGAGTGTTAAAGGTTCCCGAGGCGTTATGGGAAGTGAGCCTTGTAACATGCCCGACTGGGATTCCATATTTAAATCAACCGGTTGGACGGGCATACCCTCATCCACATTTTTTAATGTAATATTGGATGCGGAAAATTGACTACTGCTTTGTATTCGATAGTGGAAATAATACGTCTCGTTTGGGTTTATATTAATATCGCCAAAGGAGATTTGACGCAGTTGATTTTGATCGTCATCATTAATCGCCAGCCTGCCCTCTGTGATAATTTCATCCCCTTCCTGATCGTGCGTTAAACGAAAATAGAAACTCACACCCACCTGACGAACATCAGTGGTGGTGATGCTGGATGCAGTTCCATGTTGCAGGACGTGAACGTTGGCTGATGCCGAATAACCAGGCTCAATCATCTGACGACTTACGGCAACCGGATAGGATTTACTTCCAAGTGGAGATTCAACAATCAGGTTGAGCGGGGCGGAAATATTTTCCAGCATCCATTCAGAGGCGGCAATCCGTGTTATGGGATGGGTGTAGATTTGGATAAAAGCCAAAGCGTAGACGTAGGTTCCCACCAACACAATTCCAGATGCGAGCAAACCCGCCGCGCCTTTCCAAATAAATTTCCAGTCTGAAAATTGCAGGGCAAAGTTGCTTCCATTAGACAACAGACGGGCGCGGCTTTCTTGAGTCTGGTCGTAAATTTCAATCAAAGCCCAGGCGGCAAATAAAACGATGAACGGATAGATTGGCAGGAAGTACCGCATATAACGCCAAAACTGCATGTTTTGCCAGATGAAGTAACCAGCAACCCAGATAAACGGCAACAAATGGCGACGCCAGTCCCCGTTCCAGATGCGTTTTGCCGCCCATGCCCATCCCAGCCAGCCGGCTATGCCAAGCGGCACACCCATGCCCCAGACCACCATATTGCTCCAGGCATAAGTGATTGATCGGTTTGTCCAATGGGTGTTGGGCGGCCAATCTGAATTTCCCGCTACTTGATTGATAACCTCTTTCATGACCCTGAGCCAGTTTTCGTTAAGCGCGAGTCCAAAAAAGCCTGGACCGGCAAATGCGTAGGGTTGGAAGACTCGAAATGCGAGAAAGGCGGCTAGCGCCGACAGAACCCACCCGATACCGATTACTTTTAGCGTGGTGGAAAAATTTGGTTTTTTCCAATCGGTTATGATTCTGACAATGCCTGCCAGCGCAATAATTCCCAAAACAGGCAGCGTGTTTACCTTGCAGGCGCCAGCCAACCCAATGATAAAACCGAACAAGCCAAAGTAAAACAGATTCGACCAGGAAATTTCCTCATCGGGAGCATGGATGGGAACTGCCAGTGTTGAAAAATAAAATCCAGCGACAACAAATACTGTGGAAAAGGAATCTACTGCAAAGTAGTGTGAAAGTTGAATGGGAAGAACTGCCGCCGCGCCCAACGCCGCCGCAAGCAATCCAATACGCTGGTTGTATAAGCGTTTCCCCAAAAGGTAAAGCATCCAAACCGCAAGCAAATCAAACAAGCCAGACATGGCCCTGCCGACCAGTGTGATGGAGTCATAATCAGCCATGCCCACCCATTGCGCGACCAAGCGGGTGAAGAACAGCGGGAACATTCCGTAGGTATAGGATCCGTTTTTTAAGGGATTTAGCGTGCTGTTAACCGTGTCAAAATACTGGGAAATTCCGCTGACCCCTTTGATCTCATTAGCCACCATTGAAACGTATCGTTCATCGGGGTGTTGATGCTGTCCCTTGTCCCAATTTAATCCGGTAAATCGAAAATAAGCCCCGATAAACAGAATTAATACCAATAGCGCGCTTACTTTCCAGTTTTTTTTCTCAGTTTTGATCGACTCCAAAATGGGAGTTGTTGTTTGAGTTGGCTCCGGTTTTGTTGCGAGAGGTTTTGTTTCATAACGCGGCGCAGTTTCTGGCGGAACTTGGGTGGCTTCCAAGTCAGGCAGCGTCTCCTGTTGATCAACATCGATCAACGATTTGATGCGCTGCAAGACAACCGGATCAATGCCCCAAACTTTATTAAGTTGATCAACTGATTGGTAGGGGCGCAGGGCGATAATGCGTTTGGTGACCCGGCTTGAAATATTTAACTTTTGCGACAGAACATCCTCGCCAGCGGTATTTAGATCGGTGAGCGAAATGGGTTTGTTGGTCATAAATAATGCCTTAAGGGGAAGTGTATAGGATAAAACAAATCATCTTGGTCAGACAATTTTCTTAGTATATCAGCAATTTTTAGTTTTGATATTGCTTGAAAATTGCAGCCCTTTTGAGGCAAAATTCAAACACTGCGCGTTCTGATTTTGGCAACAAAACCAGAACGCGCAGTGTTTGAATTGGCTGATCAGATAACGTCAATCAGCGGATTCATTCTATTTAATGGAAATCATGGACAAAACCGCTTGCAGGTTTTGCATCACCGCATCGCGGTTGAAATCGGTCACTGTGCCGGGCGTGTAATTGCTGGTGTTGGTGAAGTGGATGTAAAAAATCACTTCATGGCAGGCATTATTTTGAACCGCGCGATAAATTTCCTGCTGATAATAATTTCCCGCGCCCGCGCCTTCTGTGGCGCTGTGGACAAAGGTCAACCCGTTGACTGTTTCCTCGCCGACAGGATTTTCAGGTCCGCCGCCGCCGTTTAGATTCGGATCGGTGCAGGTGGCGACAATTCCCGCGTCGGATGTGGAGCCGACCATCAAATAGACTTCGCTCAAATTGGTCTTCTCATAAAGTTCCGACTCAATCAGTTGCAGGGTCAGCGCGGGT
>JFJP01039373.1_pt1 | contig 13671 bp, 11 predicted proteins | sample 431651 | NCBI WGS metagenome assembly JFJP01 (sample SAMN02602958, study PRJNA72255) | Microbial mat metagenome, whole genome shotgun sequencing project. | biome: fresh water; feature: sink hole; material: water; isolation source: purple microbial (photo- and chemosynthetic) mats found in...
ATAAAAATGGGTGCCTATGGTTTCCTAAGATTTTCCATGCCCATTCTTCCTGAAGCCACTTCTGCGATGATGATTCCCATGCTTGTCCTTTCCCTCATAGGAATCGTGTATGGCGGGTTCATTTGTCTGGCCCAGAGTGATCTCAAACGCCTGATCGCTTATAGCTCAGTGAGTCATATGGGGTTTGTGACCTTGGGGATTTTTGCCCTGAATACCCAGTCCGTTGAAGGTGGCATCCTGCAGATGATCAATCATGGTGTCGTCACCGGGGCTCTCTTCCTTGGAATCGGGATGGTCTATGAACGCACTCATACCCGGAAAATCAGTGATTATGGCGGCCTTGCCACAAATATGCCGGTCTTTGCCTCTTTCTTCCTGCTTTTTACCCTGGCCTCTGTGGGGCTTCCCGGTACGAACGGATTTATTGGTGAGTTGCTGATACTTTTGGGAAGTTTTTTAACCAGACCCTGGGTGGCACTCATTGCCGCCAGTGGTTTAATTATCGGTGCCTGGTATATGCTGTGGCTTTACCAACGGATCTTTTTCAACCCTGTGAATGCCAGATGGAATGGTATCAGGGAGCTTGGGATGAGAGAGATCGTAACCTTTCTCCCGATGGTTGTTCTGATCTTTTGGATTGGGCTTTATCCAAACTCCATGCTGGATTTCATGCACGTCTCCGTTGCCCATCTTCTTGATCAGGTAACCGGCAATCCGGCAGGTGTAGCAAGTGGCGTCCAGTTCGGCGTGGATTCGGCTGTCAATATCGTGCCCCATGTCCCACAGGTCAGCCATTAAGAAGAATATCAGACTGATATTAAGCTTTTTCAGATTGCTTGATTCCGGCGTAGAGCTTCTTTAAGAAGCTGAGTTTTATATCAACTTACCGGCACTTTATTTGCGTACATTTTTATTAAATTTCATAGATCCCCCTCCTTTCTATGGAAAAAAACGATGTTAAACGAGGATATGGTGCTGGTGATTTTTTTCGTTACTCAATGTGTTTTGATAAGCAATAGAAGGATTTAGCATGATTATGCCATTTACGCTGTCTACACTCGTTCCCGTTCTGCCGGAGATATTTCTGGCCTGTTTGGCAACTATTCTTATCGTTGTCGACTTTCTCTGTCCTCGAAACAGAGAGATGTTGGCTCAGTTGGCCTTGTTTGCTGCCTTTGGGGTTATTTTCTTTCTTTTTTACCAGAAGCCGGGGCTTGCCTTTAACACCATGTTCATTGCAGACTCCTACAGCGTCTTTTTCAAGGTGATCTGCCTCTTTGGCATGCTCATGACAACCCTTTTGTCCGGACAATATTTGAAGGTCGAACAAATCCGGCAGGGTGAATATTACAGCCTGATGACCTTTTCAGTGGTTGGCATGATGTTCATGGTCTCAGCGGCTGATCTGATTGTGGTGTATTTGGGTCTGGAACTGATGGCTCTTTCTATCTATTGCCTGGTTGGTTTGTTGAAATCAGACGCTCGTGCCAATGAGGCCTCGATTAAATATTTCCTGATGGGGAGTTTTTCATCCGCCATCCTTCTGTATGGTATTACTTTGCTCTATGGTTTAACCGGTACTACTGATTTTGCTGGAATTGCCAAGTATTGTTCAGAAACTGATATCTTGAAAAATCCGGCCTTGTTAACCGGTTTCGTTCTTATCCTCTGTGGTTTCTTTTTCAAGGTAGGCGCTGCTCCCTTTCACTTCTGGGCACCGGATATCTATCAGGGCTCACCAACCTCAATTACCGCCTTCATGTCTGTTGCTCCAAAAGCCGCCGGCTTTGCGGTGATTGGCCGTTTTCTGCTCATGGCTTTCCCTGAATCCCATGAGCAATGGGGCTCCCTGCTGGTGATTATCTCTCTGCTGTCCATGGCTGTAGGCAACATCATTGCCATTTCCCAGGAAAATGTGAAGAGAATGCTTGCCTATTCCTCCATTGCCCATGCCGGGTACGCCCTTCTTGGAATATTGGCTGGAACCAGTGAAGGATACTCAGCTACCATGAGTTATCTGCTTATTTACGGCTTTATGAATATGGGAGCCTTTGGAGTTGTGATTCTCATGTGTTCCAAGGGGAATCGCCGTGAGTCTCTTGAGGATTATAAGGGCCTTGCAAAGTCTAATCCGATGGCAGCACTTCTAATGCTGATCTTTATGTTTTCTTTAACCGGAATCCCCCCGACAGCAGGATTTGTCGGAAAGTTTTATCTCCTGAAGGCAGCCCTTGCCGCCGGCTATACCTGGACAGTCATTGCCGCCGTTATTTTCAGCGCCATATCTGCCTATTTTTACTTACGTGTGATTCGGTATATGTATATGGATGAACCCCAGGAGGACTTTACTACCCAGTATTCCCCGGGGTTGACAGCTGCTTTGGTTATTTCGGCAGTCGGCGTACTGGGAATTGGTATTCTCCCGGGCTCAATTTTTGACTGGGCAGCGAGATCACTCGTTTGTTTTTAAGGTACGTAGGCTTTAAAAATCAATCAGCAGCTTTTATTAGATGATTTTTGAGTATTGAAAGTGGCAAAGCTAAACTCTCTTTCTTTTAGAAAGAGAGTTTAGCTTTCTCGTGGTGTAAGATCAATGCAATCCATCTTTTAATGGCTTGGTATCAATATTCCAGTTAAAATTGTTTTTTTATGCGTATGTCTCCGGCACCAAAAGTTGTCTTTATTCACGAAGAACCCATCCGTCTGGGACAATTCCTCAAGCTCGCCAATCTAGTGCAGGATGGGCTGGATGCCAAGAATGTGATTCAGCAGGGGGAAATACAGGTGAATGGTGTTTTGGAGACAAGACGGGGAAGGAAGCTGGGACATGGGGATCAGGTAATACTACAAGATGGACTGTATTTGATCCAACTTGTTTCGAATAGAGAAATAAGAAAAAGTTAAGAAGGGCAGGGGAAACTGATCCCACCTTTTGTAGATGTTTCTTTAGGGAATAATAGAGTAGATTTGAACAGTTTTTTCCAGACCACGCAGAGATCTGGTTTTTTCTTCCTGAATGGTACATTTATCAGTCACATTGCTATAGACTGAGTCGGTAATAAGAATCTGCCCGGCAGTGGTTTCCGAAGCCAGCCGTTGTGCTATATTTACATCAGCCCCGATAACCGTATAATCAAGTCGACGACGTGAACCAACGTCACCCAGATACATGGGCCCACGACTGATTCCTATCCCAAGGCCAATCTCCTTAAAACAATCTGATTTTAACGCCCACTGATTTCGCAGAACCTCAAATCCTTTTTGAATTTCAAGGGCAGCAGATACTGCTGACATGTTGGGAGAAGTCAAAGGTTCTGGTGCGCCGAAGAGCGCCAAGGCGGCATCTCCGATAAATTTATCAAGAGTGCCGTTCCATGATGCTATTATATCAGCAACCATATCAAAGTAATTCGTTAGAAATGCCTGCGCTTCCGTGAGTGGTAAATGCTGAATCAGGAGGGTGAAATTTCTTATGTCGGCAAAAAGTACTGTGATTTCTAGCACTTCGCCTGTTGCTTCGGAGGGGTTGGTCTGACGATCCATCAGAATTGACGTGACTTCCGGGGACAGATATCTCTCTAAGAGAGACCGCATCTGCAGAATCTGTTTTTGTAAAACATTACTTTTCTCCCGGAGTTCCGTTTCTTTTAACGTGGCCTGCACCATCTTTGTCAAAGTCGAAATTTGTAACGGTTTGGCCAGGACTTTACTGAATCCTTTTTCCATGGCCATCATGATCATGTTTACATTCAGTGCTCCGCTTAAAAGAATCCCCTGTGTATGAGGACATATCTGTTTTATGATTTCAAAGGTTTCAATCCCGCTCATGCCAGGCAGCATAGCATCAACAATAGCTAGGTCATAGCACGTTTCCATAGCAAGATCCACGGCCTGTTCACCACTGTAGGCGCAACAGACTTGATGGCCGGTATGAGTAAGAATGCTTTTGCTAACATCTGCCACCATTACTTCATCGTCAATGACTAAAATTTTTCGACACTGCATCTGATTTTTCTCTACCATTTTGTTTTCATTTTAGGAAAACAAGAATCAAAATTTAAGTTAGTTAATATTATTGATAGAAATACAATAAGATACTACCATTCACAACTCTTGGTTTCAAGGGGTAGTAAGATTAAATGATCATAAAATGGAAAAATGCTTTTTTTCATTTTATGATTAAGTTCGCAAGGAGTCTTGTTCTGACAGAATGGTGTCTGAACTCAGGGCCAGCCTTGGCCTGGGTAATTCAACTAAAAAAAGTGGAAAATCTATATTATCTTTTATTTGGTCATTGAAGCAGCGTTAAAAAAAAATTGCGGCATAGGCAGAAGAAGAGTGTGAGACTGAATGCGGAAGCTTTACGAGGATTGCAACATTGTTTTTGATTACCACAGGTCATACGCCATTCGGGTTGCCACAGTAAATAATATCAAGGCGAAGACAAGTTTCAGCCGATCTACTGGAAGACTGTGAGCCAGGCGTACTCCCAAGGGTGCTGTTATGACACTGGCGCAAACAAGGCCGAGCAGAGCTGGAAGATAGATGAATCCCAGTGAATATTCCGGCAGACTGCTGACATGTAAGCCATTAAAAATATAGCCGATGGTTCCGGCAACGGCGATGGGGAAACCAATGGCGGCAGAGGTTCCAATAGCCAGATGAACAGAAAGATTACACCAGATCATGAATGGCACAGACAGCGTTCCCCCGCCAATCCCAACCAGACTGGAAAAGGCCCCGATCACATTACCAACCCCAAACATACCGTACACACCTGGAATCTGACGGCTGGGTTTTGGTTTACGGTTCAGCAGCATCTGTGTGCCGACATAGTATAAGAAGATGACGAAAAAGCCTTTCAAAAAACCCGTCGACATTTTAGCAGCCAGGCAGGAACCAAGAAAGGTGCCAACCAGAATCCCCGGGACAATACGTCTTACCAGCATCCAGTGGACGGCTCCCCGTTTGTGATGGGCCCAGAAGCTGGATACTGAAGTGAAGAGAATACTGGCCATGGATGTTCCAAGGGCCATGTGCATGATGACTGGATCGGGTAAATGCTGCCAGCCAAAGGCGAAAACCAGCATGGGAACAATGACCAGGCCACCGCCAATGCCGAGCAGTCCTGCTAGGATTCCCGCCAGTGCACCAAGTGCAGCATATATTAGAAAAAAAGATGACATTTTAGTGATATCCCTAAAATTTGAGTGGTTAGCAATCTGTACGACTCTTTACCAATGCATTAGAATACCATGATTAAACCAGCCGTCAAGTTGCAGCCTTAAATGAATTTTGAATCTCTTTCTCTCGACTTTACTCCCTGCGTTGGGTATGTCATGCATTTAGATGCATTTCAGCTCATTGCAGTTGACAGTTGATTTTTAATAGGAGATATGTCATGCCGACAAATATTACTACTTTTACCCCATATCCTTTTGTCATAGGTGAAAAGATTCATATCTCTCAAGGGCCTCGCCATGGAGACTGGATGGTGGCTGGAGTGGATGAGAGGAAAGTTACTTTACGCTGTCCATTCAGCGGCAAGGAGTATTCCTGGGACAGATTTTGTTACATAGTGGAAAAAAACGAGCAGGCATGGTCGGCAGTCGAGAAAAATATTGAAAATCAGGGGTAATCAGCCAAACATCTCGCGGTTCTGTTTTGCTGTTTTCTGGCATGCCCGAATGATCTTAAGAAGAACAGGGCGCCAAAAAAACTGTGACGGCCATTCCCGGTTCACGCTGTTAAGAATTGACGATTCATTCAAGAGTATTGGTGGAAGACAACGACATGGAACCAAGCATTATTCCAGGGCAAATCTGTAGCCTTGATAATATCTGTGCATGCACAACGGTGGGCGCACTTGATCCCTGCGCCATTGTCATTTTTGGGGCATCCGGTGACCTGAGTGCGAGGAAATTAATCCCCGCCCTCTACCGGATGTTTTTGAGCGCGACCTTGCCCGATCCGGTATCCATTATTGGATGCAGCCGTACTGCCTATACCCATGACACCTTTCGCGCCTTTCTGCTGAGTGCCTGTGCCGACAATGCCGGCAATACAGGGCTTGATATGGCACGTTGGCATGAGTTTGCGGCCCGGATCTTTTATTTTCCCCTTCAGTACGATGCGTTCCAGGACTTTCAGGATTTAGCCGAATTTCTAGCATCGTCCGATCAGCAGCGAATCGCTAAAGGGAACTATCTCTTTGATCTGGCCTTGCCCCCATCGCTCTACACTCCCGTCGCCACCATGATTGGTCAGGCAGGACTGGCCAGTCAATTTGAACAGGGCCGGGGCTGGAGCAGGATAGTGATCGAGAAACCCTTTGGGCGCGACCTCCAGTCCGCCCTTGCCCTGGATCGGGCCTTGCATCAATATTTTACGGAAAAACAGATCTTTCGAATCGATCATTATCTGGCCAAGGAGACCGTGCAGAATATTCTGACCTTCCGTTTTGCCAATACCATTTTTGAGCCCATCTGGAACCGGGGGTATGTGCAATCAGTGGGGATCATGGCTGCCGAGAAGCTGGGGGTTGAGCATCGAGCCGGATATTATGAGCAGGCCGGAGTCATTCGCGATATGTTCCAGAATCACATGCTCCAGCTTTTGTCTCTCATCGCCATGGAATCGCCGTCCCATTTTGAGGCGGAACGGGTGCGGGATGAAAAGATTAAACTGTTCCGTTCAATCGCCCCACTGCATGACAATGAAGAAATAATCCTGGGGCAGTACGGGCCGGGGACTATGGATGACCAGGAGGTCGCAGGTTATCGGCAAGAACCTGGTGTTTCCTCCAGTTCCTTGATCCCGACCTTTGCCATGCTGCCCGTGCGAGTGGAAAACTGGCGCTGGCAGGGCATACCCTTTTATCTTGTCTCCGGGAAACGAATGGCCCGAAAGGAAACCCGGATCGTGATCCAGTTCAAGGATGTGCCCCACTCCCTGTTCCGAGACATCCTGGGGACAAGGGTTGTTGCCAATCGTCTGGTGCTGGGGATTTATCCTAAAGAGTCAATTAGTCTGAGTTTTCAGACTAAGCATCCAGGTACCAAGATGTGTATGCAGACCATGACCATGAATTTTAACTACGATGATGTCTATGTCCAGTCCTCCCCTGATGCCTATGAGAAGGTCCTGCTTGATTGTATTCAGGGCGAGCATATGCTCTTTTGGCGGCAGGACGGGATTGAACAGTCCTGGCGTCTTCTCACTCCGCTGCTTGATGAATGCGAAAGCTGTCAGGGCCGAGCTCAGCGGCTGCATGGCTACGCGGCCGGAACCTGGGGGCCTGAGAAGGCCAGAGCCATTGTTGAAAACATCATTGCATGAAGAAAGACGACACCAAGAGTCGCGGGCGTCTTCTCCGGCTTGCCACCTATGCCTCCGTTGCAACTGCTGTTCTGCTGGTAGCAGTCAAATTTGCCGCCTGGCTGGTCACCGGTTCCCTGAGTATCCTCGCCTCGCTGATTGATTCCCTCATGGATGTCATGGCCTCGTTCATCAATCTGATGGCGATTCGCTATTCCTTGAGCCCGGCTGACACGGAGCATAGTTTTGGTCATGGCAAGGCCGAGGCCCTGGCCGGTCTGGGGCAGGCCAGTTTTATCGCGGGTTCTGCCCTGATTCTTTTCATGCATGGCATAGAACGACTGAAGACCCCTGTTCCGGTTCAGTCTATGGGGATAGGCGTTGGCATCATGGTCTTTTCAATTGTCGCCACTCTGGTGCTGATTGCCTTTCAGAAGGTGGTCATAAAAAAGACCAACTCCACGGCGATCCGGGCTGATTCCCTACATTATACCACTGATCTCTTGACGAATGCGTGCACAGTTGTTGCCCTTTTGCTGACCCGCTGCAGTTGGGGGCAGAGTATGGACGCCGTCTTCTCCATGATCATTGCGTTGATAATCTGTTCCAGTGCCTGGAGGATAGCCGAAGAAGCCGTGGCTCTCCTGATGGACAAACAGTTGCCAAAGGATCAACGGCAGAAGATACGGCAGATAGTCAGTTGTCATCCTCAAATCCTTGGCCTGCACGACCTGCGTACCCGACAGTCCGGGCAGATTGCCATCGTCCAGTTTCACCTTGATTTGAATGCCGATCTTACCCTTGCCCAGGCCCATACCATCGGCAAAGAGGTGGAGAAAATGATTGTGGAACAATTCCCCCAGGTCGATGTGACTATTCACCAGGATCCAGTGCTGGTTTCAGTCAAGGGTACTGAAGATGAACAGAAAAACCTGTCATTGTAACTGCTTGGGCTGTCTAAAAGAGTCTTTCTTGCAGCTTGTTCTGTGAATCATGAAAATGGAGAGACATCGGCGTCTCTGGAATGGGCATGGGATTTTCTATGGAAGGGCCAGCATTCATATCGCACTCTTAAAAGTGTGCACTGTAAAGGTTTCCTGTGGGGTTGGATTCCGTTTCACTCTCTAGTCAACGTATGAAAATAGAACAGGAAAAGAATGAAAATCAGCGAAAACTTGTTGGAGATACGGGAGCATAAGCTTTCAGGCTATAAGCCGCTTGTTGATTTTGCCAGTTGGCGGGTGGCAATTCTTAATTTTAGCGACGACCTGCGCTCGGAAAATATCAGTACCCTGCAGCGTCATAACGAAACTGATGAGGTCTTTGTCTTGTTGCGTGGTCGCTGTATTCTTTTTTTAGGGGAAGGGGATCAGGCAGTTACCGCCATTCATGGGCAGGAGATGATGCCGCATACCCTCTATAATGTTAAAAAAAAGGTCTGGCATTCCCATACATTGAGTGAAGATGCGATGGTCCTGGTCGTGGAGAACCGGGACACCACTTATGACAACTCACCATTCTGCGCGCTTACACGGGATCAACAGGATTTTATCGTGGCATTGACAACGAAATTATGGCTGGCATAGATCCGGTAGCGGCTGAAATGTTTAGAAAGCTGTACCGGTTGTCGAAGGAGCGTACTGTTACGGAGTTGAGCAAAAAAACGGCTCTACTCCGTAACGGCAGCTAATATTCTACAAATCTGCCTTGCAGTACATGCATTTGTGGGCCTGTGCCTTGATGATTTCAGCACAGTGGGGGCACTCTTTTTTGAAGTGGGCCTGGAGGATTTCGCTGATGATCAGATTGCACGCCTGGGCAAGAGAGGTGTCGTTGAAAGTGTGATTTCTGATGGGATCAATACAGGCAATATCGTTGATCTCAAGCAGGCAGCCAACCGCCTTTTGCCGGTTGGCAAGGCTGGCCGCTTCATCAAGGATCAGGGTGAGAACCGGTCCAAGATCATGGGTTTTCTTGCAGGTTTCAAGGGCAGCCAACGCGTCCTGTTCCTTGACATAGCGGATGTTCTGCAGTTTTGCGGCTTCAACATCAATGGTACTGCCGGTGAAGGCGTATTCACTGGCAACCATCATGACGTTTTTTTCATTGCTGCCGGGCAGTTCCATGCAGCGATACGATCCCTTGTGGCCATATTTGAGTTCAATGTGCTGCCAGCCGTTTTTAAAGGTGGGACATTCATTATTCAGGCAGATAAACAGAACCTCAGAACCCCAGCCAAGGCCGTCACCAACGTGAACAGGGGGCGCTTCGCAGCAGGACATCGGGGTTTGGCAGCTCGGACAGATATGAACTTCATCAAGATAACTGCAATTACAGGTAAACATATGGTTTCCTCCTCACTGGGGAAAAAGATTGATGAAAAAACAGAGAAATAATTATTTGCCGTTGATGTTCTTTGGTTGAAATGATTCGGGAAGATCGCATTGACTTCCTTCAGACCGAAGGATGGACGGACCTCAGCCGGGGCCCTTTCCACCGAAAAAATAAAGAAAAATGAGCCAGCAGGCAACGATCAGAATGAGTACCATTCCGCTTGGTCGTTGTCTCTCTTCGTTTAGTTTTTTGTCATCTGTCATCTGTAAGATCGTCTTTATTCGATTTGGTCAGGATTTCATCCACAGCCTTTGCCTGCTTCATCCTGGCGCCAAGAAAAGCCGGGGTGAAATATTTGCGGTTTTGATCCATCAGGTCACAGAGTTCTGAGATTTGCCCATTTTCGGCAAGATCAATGATCTGATCAAGATTCTTTGCAAAACTGCGGACAATCTTTTTCCCGTCTCCGGTGGTCGCCATGATTTCGGCATAAGTGCGGGGATTCTGATTGTGGACTCGAGCCATGGCCAGGATTCCGTAGAGCGAGGTGAGGGTTGAATGGCTGCCGATGTCCTTGCAGTCGATCCCATGTTCTCTCAAAGCAGCGGCCATGGCCACGGAGATGATGGTCGGCAGTTTCTGGCCGACTCCCATGAGCAGATCATGTTTGTCCGGGGTGTCCTGAAAGATGTCGGCGCCGTGTTTATAGAGAAAGGCCTCAAATTCGGCACAGAAACTACCGCTCCGAGGAGTGCGCACCACCGAGGCATTTTTGTCTTTCATCGTGACCGCCTGGGGGCCCCAGAGGTTATGAACCAGCATAATCTCAACACCTTGGCGAGTTGTCTCCATGGCCGCCTGCAGGGTCTGTTCGGACTCCCCGGCCAGAAGGATGAGGGCCTGTCCGTCGCATAGCAGGCTGCCATATTGGCGGATGGTGTCAGCGGTGACGGAGATGGGGACACAGATTACTACCACGTCCACCTGGGGGATCATCTCTTCAGGTCGCAGGGTGGTGGCGCGGCCGGTGATCAGGGTGCGATAGCCTTCATTCTCAAGGCGATCGGCAAACCAGGTGCTCATGGCACCACTGCCGATAAAGCCGAAGGTCTTGATCTTTTTGACCCGCATGTCAACCCGGGGGAAAGAGCCGAGAAGTTTCAGCGCTCCTTCCTCCTGGATGACATTTCTTTCAATGCTTTCCAGGGCGCGTCTGAGCAGTTCGTCATTTATATGCCCTTCCACTTCGATATAAATCTGCAGCTTCTGGGTCTTGATGTCATTTTCTGAACGCAGGTCGAGGATGTTGATCCCGCGGCGGGTAAATTCACCCAGGATATCAACGAGCATTCCCACCCGGTCTTTCAGGGGGCGGGTGATCAGGGCAGTGGCATCATAGCCGGTCTGCCTGGCCAGTTCAGAACCAAGGATGGCGAAACGGGTACGGTTATGGGGGACAACTTCCCGGGCGAGGAGCTTCAGGCCGTATTGGTGCAGGAGTTCTTCCGACTCGATGACGGCGTGATCGGTAAGTTGACGTTCTCGGATGTCGGTGAGAGCCTGATCAATATCCTGAACGGTCATCAGGGTGGCTTCGGGGTAGTTTTCGGCGATATACTCTTCGCACTGGCGGAAGACCGAGCCCCGGCTTACGATGATCTTTATGGCTCTTTTGTCATTTTCATGGGCATTGCCCTGGCTGCTGTCCGGAGCAAGGACGCCGATGGACAGGTGGATGGGCAGGACAATGTTGTCAATCCAGTAACCCTCTTCCAGTTGCTCCATAAGGCGGAAGTACTCTTTATTCTCACCTTCCCTGGTATTGTAGATGGGGAGTAGGGCGAGATCGGTGTCTTTGCGGATGAAGGCGTTAACAATATCCGGAATCCGGTTGTACAGGTGAAGGGTGGCATCAGGTGCGAATTTTCTAGCGGCCTGACAGCCGTCAGAGCCATTGGGCCCGAGGGCGGCAATACTGATCATGGTAAATTCTACCGGGTAGAGATGATAAGCCGTAGGAAAAGAATATACTTGTGACTTTTTCATGCAGGACATCTTCCCTCGCTTAAGTACCGGTGATGACCCTTGTGAGGCACACACAGTCTTTGGCTCGAGAAGCGATTGATCCTGCATCGATGAGTTATTTCAGATCGGCTTTTAAAAATGAATATGATCGAAAAATCGATGTCTTGCCTTCTAAAGGAAGGCAGAACGGAGTCTAGCCACAAGTCACTTTTTGCAAAGTAAACATTGTCGGTGGTGAAGGCAAGTTTTTAGCTGATGAGAGGGAGGCTTGGCAGCATGGAGAGGAAAAAAGGAAAGTGCGGCGTTGCGGCGCTTCATGACGCTCCGCCGCACTTGAGTGCGGGGTTAGATGTATAGAATCAAGGCCAGAGGAGGGTTTTGCTGATCCAGCCTTCCGTTCCTTGGGCATGTTTAACTTTAACCCAGTCGCCCTTGGTGGAAATTTTGGTCAGGACAACTCCGCGTTCGATATTGGCGACGATAGCTCCGTTGGTTGAAGGTTCCGATCGCATATTGATGGTTTTCTGGGCATTGACGATGACCGTGTTTCCGGCTCCTACCAGGCTCTTGTTGATCCAGCCGGTATCATTTTCAAAATCAGAAACCTTGATCCAGTCCCCTTTCTTTTCAACAACTTTCAGCGGATATCCTTGAAAGAGCTCCATGGCGATTTGATCATTGGTTGATGGGCCGGTGCGAACGTTGGCTCCATCCTTCAGGACGCTGATGGTCTCTGCATTCAAGGTGGAAGCGCTTAAGAGGACTATCGCGCCACAGGTGAGGATGCTTCGGGAAAAAAAATGTGAGAGTCGGATTTGAATGTTCATGATGTGTATGTTCCCTGATTGAAGCTGATTTTTAATGAATTTTACAGAAAAGCAATATTTTATAGTCGTTGAAATCCTGTCACTTTTTGTCGGCTTTAGAGCGAATTCCTGCCGCGCCATCCATGACGCCTTTGAAACTGAACTTCATCCATTCCTGCATTAAAAATGGACAGGAGGATCATTACTATGTTGCGATGGTTTCAAAATTAGCGAATCTATTTATATAGCATTATCTTCTTTTGAAGTCAAACCGCAAGTCCTTTTTTTTGAATAAAAAGTAGGTATAGTTCTGTTATCATTATTCTTTTAGACGGTTTAGCTGTGTCCAGGTTGTGATGTTCCTTTGAATTTTTGGTTTATGGTTGATTTCTAAGAGCTTACCGTCTTAAATGGTGCCTGGAGTTTCAGTCAGGACTCAGCATGAAGGCATTTAATAATAAATGAATCGCCATTTTTTTGGTTAACATTATGGTTTTCTTAAAAATAATTGCCAATTACTTCCAAAAGATTGTTGTGGATAACAAAAGTCGCAGCAATGTCTCTGATATTGTTATCGGTCGCGCCTGGACGAATTTTCCTCTTGCTGTCATTCTGATGAATATTCACAGGGCCTGGCGAAGGGTAGGTCAATGATAGCGCGCTTGGTTCTTCTTCGACATGGTCGTACCGGGCTGTCTGGCCGCTATGTCGGTTCAACGGACGTGTCTCTTTCCGAGGAGGGGCGTGCTCAGATGGTGATGTTGCGGCCACCGCTTGCGGCCATGGGGATTGATACTGTGATGACAAGCCCTTTGCGTCGTTGCACAGAGTCCCTTGAACTGCTGGAGTTGGGACTTCCAGTGCTCCTTGAGCCTGATTTGCGGGAGATTGATTTTGGCCGTTGGGAAGGCAAGACCTTTGCCGAAATTGAGACCCAGGACCCAGGCTTGGTTCAGGGCTGGGCGCAGGGTGGCAGGGATTTTTGCTTTCCCGAAGGTGAGAGCGTCGCTGGATTCGCCGCTCGCATTGAAGCCATCAGGACTCGCCTTGTGGCCTTGGAAGATCAGACGGTGCTGCTGGTAACCCATGGTGGGGTAATCCGCTCCTTGATCTGTTCTTTACTCGGCTTGTCTTTGGATAACTACCTCCTCTTTCAGGTGGCGAAGGGACAGTATAGTACGATCGATCT
>JFJP01043226.1_pt1 | contig 13670 bp, 20 predicted proteins | sample 431651 | NCBI WGS metagenome assembly JFJP01 (sample SAMN02602958, study PRJNA72255) | Microbial mat metagenome, whole genome shotgun sequencing project. | biome: fresh water; feature: sink hole; material: water; isolation source: purple microbial (photo- and chemosynthetic) mats found in...
ATACAAACAACGAAAGGGTTCTCAGAATCTGCTCCATCTGAAAGTAATGCTTCAAACGCAGATTTATCAAGATTTGTTTCAATCGTTGTATCACAACGAGCGCCTTCAAAAGGATCTCCTATTGGAGCAACTCCTTCGTTTTGAACGATGCAAGAAGTAAGAACAAAGAGCATGATGAGAGAAAATAATTTAATCATAATCACCTTAAAACATAAATCCATAAGTAATTCCCAACGCCGATAAAGACATTTTGTAAGAAGAACTCAAATCATACTTATCGCCACCACGTGACTCTTTGGAATAGGTAACAGTAGAATAATCTAGGCCCCAATAAAATCTTCCGCCTGGACGATAAAGCAAGGCAATCGAATAAGCTTTTTCTGGGGAAATATACGACACCTGATCGTCGTACTTACTTTTATTTGAGATTTCAAATTCAGATTGAAAATGATGTTTATATATTACGCAAAATTTGCCCAGTGCCAGACCTGCAACCAAGGAAATATTTTTTTGTGTTCCAGAAAGGTTGGACCCATTCCTTTCATCAGGGTCTGTCATCTGGTACCATTTGGCATATTCTCCACCGACCCCTAAAATTAATGCATGCCAACTAATTCCAACGGCACCATCTACTGATATAGCATTCATACTTCGCTTTTCAGAATCCCCTGAGCTGGTTGCACCGAAGTCGCCATGCTGTAATTTTAGGCCAGTAAGTAATCTAAATTTTATTCCGCTAGAAGACCCGCTCGATGAATTTTCACCCAGCGAGCTGCCTACCCATTTTGCTTGTGCATGAGATCCTGTGAAAATGCAGATCAAGAGAACGATTATTTTGTAAATTTTTTTTACAATATTTTGATTCATTTACAACCTTAAAATCTTGGGAATTCTTCTTAAAAAACAATATACTCAATCTTATCTCGAAAGTGCTTATTTGCGAGTAGGTAAAAAGTAACGGTAATTAACATCGGAATGGCTAAACCTCTCAGCACCCAATCTCACCAAAATGTCGTAAGAATTTTAGAAAAACTCGTGTAAGGCCAGATATCTATGTAGGTTTGAAAGTGGCGGGAGAGACGGGACTCGAACCCGCGGCCTTCTGCGTGACAGGCAGACGTTATAACCAGCTTAACTACTCCCCCGGAGTGATAATGTTCAGTAAATATAAAGACACTCCGTGCCCTCGTCAAGCACCAAATCCCTAAAAAATCGTATTTTGCTGCGCGACATTTGTAGTTACCTGTTGGGTTACATGTTACTATTTTCTGGCTCAAAGGAGATTCATGAGAGCTGTTTTTATTACTGGTGGTACCACTGGAATCGGCATGGAACTGGCCAAAAACTACCTCTCACAGGGGTGGAAAGTTGGAGTCTGTGGGCGCGACCGGCAGAAATTTGAAGAAAACTTCACGGCCCATCGGGATAATATCTCGTTTTACAATGTGGACGTCTCGGAAAGAAATGATTTGAAAGCTGCTATCGCCGACTTTTCTAATAGTATCGGCCTTGATCTTTTAATAGCCAATGCTGGTATCGGCTATAAGTTTAAAACAAAAATTCCTGATTTTGAGTACAGCTACAAGATGGTTCACATTAATCTTCTTGGTGTCATGTATGCTTTCGAAGCGGCTTTAGATGTGATGATTCCAAGCGGGAAAGGGCAGCTGGTCGCGATATCTTCCATTGCTGGCTATAATGGACTCCCAGGTGTTTCGGCTTATAGTGCAACGAAGGCAGCGGTTCAAAAATATGCTGAGTCTTTGCATCTGGATTTAAAACAATTCAATATTGCTGTGACTACCATTTGTCCGGGATTTGTGGAGACACCTTTAACTGATACAAATCGCCATTCAATGCCCTTTATTATGAAAGCTCCCCGAGCTGCAGAGTTGATTGTTCGTGCAATCAAGAAAAAGAAAATGATTTATGCGTTCCCGTTTATTTTTGCCGCAATAGTTCGTTTGATAAGTATGCTTCCGAGAACTTGGTACCGTTTTATTATGACCAGAAAAACTTTTAATTACAGTAGTAAGGAGTAGATATGAAATTGTTAACATTGATTGGACTCATGGCCTTCACTTTGAGTTGTAATGCTGAAACTAAAAAAACTCTGCCTGTGCCTAACTTTGATGCCAAAAAACTTGAAGCTGCTGTTAAGGCCGGGACTAATGAATCTAAAAAAGAAGAAGATTGTGATGACAAGGCCAAGAAGCCTATCGAGATTAAAGAAGAGTCGATTTCTTTGACGGGAAATACCGGCTGCTCTTTAGAAGAAGTTAAGTAGATTGGGAAGGGTGGGGAATTTTTCAATCAATAGGTGATAAGAAAAAACTCCCATCCAAATCACTGAGCAGGTAATGCTTAACCCGATGATCACAAGAAAGATGTCTTCTTCAAGCAAACCCAGACAAATTAAGGCAATGCTAAGTGCCGGCACAAAATTCGAAAAGGGAATGGGAAGCGGTAGTGATAAAAAAGCCGAGGAAAGAACAATCGAGAGGCCACAGATAAAATGGCTCGCCCTTGAATTAGTCCACGGGTGACTGAAAATGGAAATCTTGCCCGCGAAATGAGAGAATTTTTCTGCTGCTTTAAAAATCGTCTCAAATTTTTCATGAGAGATTTTCACTTCCTTCATTTTTTTAGTCAGAAGCGGTCTTCTGAAAAGCATCAAACTAACACCCTGTAAGAGTGAGATTAATCCCAAAGCGGTAGATACACCCGGAAGTGGGATGGGTTGCATAAAGGGTATAATCGAGATTAGACAAATCACAACAAGTGCTTCATCTTTGAGACTATCGACAAGCTTTTCCAGCGTAATCACTGGAAGTGTCCTGACTTCAGACAAATGGGTAATCAGTTTAGAACTCATTTTATGCTTCGATTTTGTTCCGAAATGTTTTGATTAAGGGTCCAGAAATCGTAGAGCCATCCGAGAGTGAAAAGCCCGCCTGTGCAAAGCCAGATAATTCCTGTGATCCACTTGCGCATATAAAAACGATGCACACCAAAGATTCCAAGATATACGAGGAGAATCCAGGCAATATTATAATTGATGGGGCCGTCTTCATACTTTAGATCAGCTTCGCGGTCCATGGTGGGAATGAGAAAAAAATCTACAATCCAGCCAATGCCAAGTAGACCCAAAGTGCAAAACCACAATGTTCCGGTTAGGGGCTTGCCGTAATAAAAACGATGGGCCCCAGTGAATCCGAAAAACCAAACAAAATATCCAAAAGGTACTGAGTGGGTGTCTTTACTTAATTCCAATTTAACTTCAGACCATCTTTTTTGGCGTAAGGAAGTTCTTTAGGAGTAAGCACTAATCCTTTCACATTATCAAACTGAGCTTTCGGAGCACACGTTGTAAAATCATTTGAATACTCAGTATAAGTTCCATATGGTGCCACTACGGCCCCACCTTGAGGAGCTGATGCCGGATCTCTTTGTGTCACTGGTAGGAGATGATATTGATTCTGTTGATCAACCCAAGCAAGCGTCCAGTTTGAAGCCTTGGCCTGATCAGGGGATACATCTTTGGTTTCAAGTTTAATATCAAAGCAAACTTCCTGATTGCTGATGCGTTTAACTGCGCTGGCCTTTACATTACCTAAAGCCATAGAATCATAAGCTACCGGGTTACCATCAACCGAAGCTGGTCCACGTTTATGGGCACAACTTGCTAAAATAACTAAACAAAGAACCATCATAATTTTGGTCATATTTCCCTCCTGGATCATCCTTAAATAGTCTATCACGTTTCATATCCATTAGGAGGCGGGACACTTTTTCCACAAAATGTGACTCCTCATTTCTGGATTATTTTGATACGGAATAGGAAACAATTTAGGAGCATTTCATGCGAAACAAGTTACTTGCGGCTTTGTTGGGTCTAATGATGGGAACGTCAGCTTATGCTGTGAGTGTTTCACTCTTAAAAGGCGAGGGTTTTCGTGATGATTTAGGCTACAGAGAAGATAAGACTACTATGACCATTGAGAATTTTTCAATGTGGGAATTAGGTACTGTCTTTTTCTACTACGATATTACTGAGCCCACTACTGATGATAAGGATCCTAACCTTCATGATTTTGGTGGTGAACCGGTCTCGAACCAATTTTTTGGCGGGATTTCTACCACTGTGAGTTTCTCAAAAGTTTCTGGTAAAGAATTTTCGTATGGCGCGCTTAAAGATGTTTCTCTTCGTTTAGAAATTGAGAATGGATCAGGTAGTGGGGTTAATAACTTCCAAAACTACTTTTATGGTCTTCAGTATGACATTGCTGTTCCTGGATTTGATTTTGTTTCTTTGAACACAGTTCTTCGCGATAATCCAAATGATGGCGGTGTTGGTTTTCAAATCGGAGGCTTCTGGCAAATGACTTGGGATTATGGTCGTTGGAACCGTTATAAGTTCACTGGTTTTTTTGCCGCTTCACCTTGGGACGGAGATCAGGATTCAGATGCAAATCCATTTTTTGCGAAGAATGGTCGCTACCTTACAACTCAACCACAACTTCTTTATGACTTAGGTTACGGTATCTGGGGTAAGCAGAATCGTTTGGAAGTGGGTCTTGAGTATGCTTATTTCCTTAACCGCTTTCAAGGTAAGGACAAAGATGAAAAAGTTCTTCAGTACATGGCAAAAATTAGTTTCTAAGCTTCTATACCAAGACTAAAACTTAAAATTAGACCAATCAATACAATGGCCCCAATGAGGGCCATTGTTTTTTCTTTTTGTTTGATGAAAAGAATAACCGAAAGAAAAACTCTGAGCACAGGTAAGGTGATGAGAATGGTTAAACCAAAGTAAGCAATGATCTTGCCCCAGTTTTGTAAAATCACGTGCATCTGGATGCTATCTAACAAATTAAAGGCTGAGTAGGTTTGAAGTGGAGCAAAGGGATCCGTGCCAGGCTTAAGCGACATGGCCCAACCAATGGCAATGATAATGCCTGATATAACGACACCCACTCTTAAAAACTTTGAAATTTTGAGTTCCATTGTCTCTAAGTCTTTCATCCCTGGAGTCCTTTCATAATCATTTGTATCGATACGATAACCATGACAACGATGAAAACTTTTCTAATTGAGGCAGCATTCATTTTTGGCATAACCTTCGCGCCAATCCAGGCACCGACAATAATTCCGATCGCCACAGGAGAAGCAATTTCAGGTTTGATATCACCTCTTAAAAAGTAGGCTCCGGCACTGGCCGATGCGGTCACTCCAATCATGAAGTTCGAAGTCGCCGACGAAACTTTCATGGGAACCTTCATCGCCCCATCCATCGCCATGATTTTAAAGATGCCACTGCCAATACCCAGGATCGCGGAGAAAACTCCAGCGACATACATACTGATTAAACCGAAAGGGACATTCGCTATTTTATAATGAATCCATTCTCCCTTTTCAGGGAACTTGGAATGAAGACCAAGTTTTTCGGACCATGGATGATTGGTCTCAGCGCGAGAATCTTTTTTTTGACGAAACATCATGACGGCCGAAAATAAAAGGAAGCCACCAAAGCATAAAAAGAGTGATGAGGATTTAAGTGTTGTTGAGAGAAGAAAACCTGACATCGCACCAAAGACAGTTCCGACTTCGAGGAGAATGGCGAGTCTTACGTTGGTCAGATGATCTTTTAGGAAGCTGGCGGCAGCTCCAGAGGATGTGGCAATAATGGAAATCAAGCTGGCAGCTACGGCGTAGCGAATGTCGACACCAAAGACCAGTGTCAGAACTGGGACAACGATCACGCCGCCACCCAGGCCCAGAATTGATCGCTTCCCCAAAGGAAAGCATGAAGATTTACATACCCATGGAGATCTTTATATTTTAGCATTTCCCTATGAATAAGTTTCTTTTCATCATGCTTTTTAGTCTTGGCCTAGAGGCCAGGGCCGGTGACATTAATGTCTTTGGAGCCTCGAGTTTGATGGACGCGTTGACCAGTATTGGAAATCAATATGCAAAAGAGACGTCATTAAAGGCTCGTTTTAGCTTTGATGCTTCTTCAAGACTGGCCAAACAAATTTCTCAAGGTGCCAAGGCTGACATCTTCTTTTCTGCAGATAAAGAATGGAATAATTTCTTAGAAGAGAAGAAAATGGTCGCTCCTGGAAATAGTGTTGATGTTCTTACCAATGAGATGAGTCTTGTGACGCATATTTCAAACCCCATTGAAGTAAGGGATCTTAACTCTCTTGGGAAAATAAAATTCAAGACGATCTGCTTGGCAAGTGAAACAGTTCCTGCTGGTAAATTAGCTTACGAATCGCTTAAAAAAGCTGGTAACTACTCGTTGATTAAATCTCGAATTGTTCATGGTGATAATGTCAGAAATGTTCTGGCTTGGGTGGCAAAGAATGAAGCCGATTTGGCGATTGTGTTCATGACTGATGCTAAAACGGAGAAGAAAGTGAAAGAGCTTTTGCGGATTCCTTCTCATTTACATTCACCCATCACTTATACACTCTCTGTAGTTGGAAGTAATCCTTCGAAAGAGGCTTTTTCCTTTTATCGGTATTTGCAGGGTAAAACAGCAAGATCCATTTTTGAAGGTTATGGATTCAAGATGATAAATAAATGACAGATTTAAGTGTTGCTTCAGCCATTAAGGTTTCAATCATCGTGGGTATCTCATCTACTCTTCTGGGTCTGATTCCAGCGATCGTCATGGCGTGGATCTTGGCGCGTAAAGATTTCGTAGGGAAATCAATCATTAACGTATTTATATTTTTTCCCATGTTTACGCCTCCTGTAGTGACGGGCTTTTTTCTTTTAAAAATTCTTGGCCGCAATAGTCTTATAGGACAAGTGCTTAGTTCATTTGGTCTATCTGTACCATTTTCTATCCTTGGGGCGATTGTCGCCTCTTTAGTTGTGGGCTTTCCGTTGCTGGTTATGTTTCTCAGGTCTACTTTTGCAGGGCTTGATCCTCAAATAGAAAAATACGCTTTGACCGCTGGATATACTCCACGGCAAACGTTTTTTAAAGTTGTGCTCCCCTTAAGTTATCCTGGGATTATTGCAGGCTCGATTGTTTGTTTTGCAAGATCTTTGGGAGAATTTGGTGCCACGATCGTTCTGGCGGGCAACATGGAAGGAGAAACCAGAACTATTTCCATGGCCATTTATTCGCTCCTGGATTCTCCGTTAGGGGAGTCTAAGGCCAATTCTCTGCTCCTAGCGAGTATGGGATTGTCATTTGTTTCACTGATTGCTTTCGAATTATTCACCAGACGTTTTTGGAAGAAAATAGAATGGAAGTGAAAAAAAGGGTCTTTGATATTCACCTGGATTTGAGATTGGGCCCACTTCAAAGGACTTTCCAGATTACGTCTTCTCATCTGAGACTTGGTATCATGGGGCCCTCGGGAAGCGGAAAGACTACTCTTGCTCAGGCAGTTGCGGGGATCAATCAAAGTGTGAGTGGTGAATTCGTATTTCAGGCAAAGACCTACTTAAGAACCAAGGACAAAGTTTGTACTCCTGCATGGGAGAGAAATTTTGGTTATCTGCCTCAAGACTTTCTGCTTCTTCCCCATTTGACTGTGAAACAAAATATATTGTTCCCGAGAATGTCAAAGCTCCTTCTGGAAGTTGTGGAAGGACTTCAGATAAAACCTCTGATGGACAGGATGCCTCGAAACCTATCAGGTGGGGAAAAACAGAGAGTCGCGATGGCCAGGGCACTTTGTTCAAGTCCTGAACTGCTTATTTTGGACGAGCCATTTGCTTCACTGGATTCAAAAACCAAAAGGGCAACGATTGAATTTCTTCATGGTTTTGCTCTTCACCGTTCTTTACCTCTATTTGTGATCTCACACGGGGAGAAGGAACTTGAATCCCTGGAATGCGAAATCTCTTCTTTGGATAGTTAATAGACGGGAAATAGATATTAACGATATCATTTCCCAAAACAACTCAACCGAGGACTTTCAAATTGTCGGCCTTAATTAGAATAACATTTCTTCTGCTCCTATTGGTTTCATGTAACTCTAAAGAAAACGGTGCTTCGGCCGGCAAGAGTGAAACTCCTTATTTTTCCCCCAATGAAGTTATATCTGCTTTTAACGTCCTGACAGCGATTATCGATTGGCCGAAAGATACAACATTGGAACAAAAGAATTTCCTGATTACCCCTGAATCTGCTCAGAAATTGATTCTGCCGCTGCGTCCATTGTGGGATCAGAAGGTTGAAGAAATTGGATTAGAAATGACAAAATGGGATAAAGTGAAGATAACCTATATGGCAAATTCTTGCTGGAAGAGGTGTGATTGCTCTTTCTACCAGGAAATTATTAATCGCCATCCGGAAATTGTTAAAAACTCTGGCGTAAGTAAGGATGGAATTGCTGGGTTTCAAGCTCAAAGAGTTAAAATTGATTTTAAAAACTGCTCCCGAGATATGCCGCCGCTAGAGAAGTTATTTCAGTTTCTTGAGAAAGAAAAAAAACAAGACACCCACTAAGGATGTCTTGTTTGATGATTTTTTTTAGTAGTTTTTAGTCCAAGAGTGATAGCTTTTAAAGAACTCATTGGCTTTTTCAAGCATCATGGCCTTAGTCGGATGTGCTTCCATTGCTTTTACGCCAACAATTGCTTTTGCCAGGTTTTGGTGGTGGTGATTTTCACAGTGATGTTTAAACTGATCTTTTGCAACACCAGGACCCATAATCATGAGTTCTTTAGCGTTCGTTAATTTTCCAGCAACTTCATGATAAAATTTATCAGTGTTGGCCTGAGAGTGATCTTTGTTTCCGTGAGTTTCTAGTTTTGTCTCCTCAACGCCATCGGCAGAAAATTTATAAACGTAGGCATGTTCTTTATCGATCCATAGTGAATAGTATGACATTTAGTACCTCCTAAAATTGATTTCTCTTATAAAAACAGCATACGTCTGAGAGCGAGTCTAAAACATAATCTGGATCATGTTTGAAGATGATTATTTAAAAAAAACTGTACCGTTTCCGTAAAGATCTGTTTCCACAGCAATACCTAAAAGTATTTCTCGCACTGTGTTTGAAGCGGTGCTCTTAGGGATGATATCAAAAACGGATGTCCCAGTAGTTTCTGCATTAGTATTATCGAGTTCTCCCACGATGGGGATGACGACAAAATCACTACATTGGCCAGCACTGTCACAGGTGTTAACGTTGTCCACGTAAATCAAATATTGGCCGGCATTACAAAGTGCCCCATTCCCATAGGGTTCTGTTGTTTCATCCCCCCGGCATCTGTCGCCTTCAATCAACAAAGTATTGCTCAAGCGCGTTCTAAATTCTTCAGGGGCCGGAGCGACTTGAACTTCCTCCTGAGGAGGCTCCATGACTCTGCTGCCACCTGAAAAGTTTTCTTCACCGCACGAACAAAGCACAATTAAAAATATGAATGGAACAAAACTTGAATAGTTCATCAACAAGTATGGAGCAATTGTTGGGCCAGTTAATAGTTAACTTATTAAATTCGTTTTTGGACGGGAGGTAATTGGCCGCTTAGAATGATCATTGGGTGATAGTCAATGGAGGCAACATGGGAAATATAAGTTTAGGTGTTTTAGGCCGCTCCTTTTATAGAGACCTGGGTGAGAGAAAAAGAAAATATCTGGAAGGTAGGCGTGCGCGAAAAGATGCTTTGGAAGAGCAGCGATCGGATGCGCGAATCAGGGATGAGATTTACGAAAAATTAAAATGGAGTCCTGATGTTGACGCTTCTGAAATTGGAATTATGGTCTCTAAAGGAGTGGTCACTCTTTATGGGAGTGTTGACAGTTCCCATGCTTACAAAATGGCGGCTAAAATTCTCAGCTCAGTAAACGGAATTGTGGACATTAAAAATCATTTAAGTTTAAAACCAACATTTGATATCGATTCGGTAAAAGTAATAACGAGGGGAGATGAAGGCTTTTTCAACCAGGAAAATACACCAAGTTAGCGTCTTCCTAGAAAAGAGTTGGCAATTTATCACCTTTCTATATACTGGTTTTATGCTCAAGTTGGTCAATGTCTTGGCAATCTATATCTTCGTACTGGTTGCCACTGCTGCCCCATATTTCACCGCAAAAGGAGCGGCGCTTGCATTTGTGGAAAAATTATAATTGATTTTTTTAAACTGCACTCTGCTTAACTGTAATTATGTTTTTTCTTTTTTAATTTTTTCAAGGATCGATAATGTTTAATCATTGGAAGAGTGATGTTCAGTCTTCTCTCGTTGTGTTTTTAGTTGCCCTCCCTTTGTGTCTAGGGATTGCACTTGCCTCCAATGCCCCCCTGGCCGCAGGGCTTTTTGCAGGTATTATTGGCGGAATTGTAGTAGGAGCAGTTAGTGGCTCTCCTATTAGTGTGTCAGGCCCAGCAGCTGGCCTGACAGTCATTGTGGCTTCTTCGGTAACGACCCTCGGCTCCTTTGAAGCTTTTAGTCTTGCCGTTTTTATTTCTGGTCTCATTCAAATTTTTTTCAGTTTCCTCAAGGGAGGGATCATTGGTGATTATTTCCCAAGTTCTGTGATTAAAGGGATGCTCGCAGCCATTGGAATTCTCCTGATATTAAAACAAATACCTCATGCGGTTGGATATGATATTGACTTTATGGGGGATGAAAGTTTCTTTCAAGCTTCCGGAGAAAATACGTTCTCTCAGATTTTGCTGGCAATGAACGTCTTTCACCCTGGGGCCATGGTGGTCTCATTGCTCTCGCTTTCGATCATGCTTAGCTGGGAAAAATCAGCTCAGAAAAACATCAAATTCTTTCAGGTTGTCCCAGGTGCTTTAATTGCTGTGCTTATCTCTATTGGTCTGAATTATATCTTTTCAAAAACTTTGCCTGATTTGGTTCTTAATGGCGATCACCTAGTTTCACTACCTTTTAGTGGTGGGGTTACGGACTTCATAGCGGGAGTGAATTTTCCTACCTGGAGTTTTCTGTCTGATACACGTGTCTATGGGGTTGCACTCACTATTGCCATCGTAGGATCACTAGAGAGTTTATTGTCAGTCGATGCCGCTGATAAAATTGATAAAGACAATAGAGTCACAAATAAAAACAGGGAACTTTTAGCTCAGGGCCTTGGGAATTCAATTTCGGGATTCATAGGCGGGTTACCTATTACGGCTGTCATTGTGAGAACATCGGCCAACGTTTCCGGTGGAGGGAAGACCAGGCTTTCTGCAATCTTACATGGCATGTGGCTTATGCTTTCAGTTATGATTATTCCAGGTCTGTTAAATATGATTCCGCTGTCGTCGCTTGCGGCTGTTTTGATACTCGTAGGATACAAATTGGCCAAACCAGAAATGATTAAGGCCATGTATCAGCGAGGAATGAATCAATTTGTTCCCTTTGCTGTAACTATATTGGCGATCCTGCTCACTAATCTTCTTAATGGTATCTTGGTTGGTATCGCGGTTGGTTTTTATTACGTCGTTAAATCAAACATTCACAAGTCTATCATCATGGTTGAAGAAGAAGGCTTGTATCTTATAAAGTTCTATAAAGATGTTTCTTTTCTTCAGAAAACAACTTTACTGGAAATGTTTAACCGAATTCCTGAAGGATCTTCATTGGTATTGGATGGTTCAAGTCCGGTCTTTGTGGACGAAGATATTCAGGATGTTATCGAGGAGTTCCTCAAACGAGGGACCAACACAGGAATTAAGATCGAACTAAAAAAATCACCGCTTGCCCTCTGCCCACTTTTTAAAGGATAAAAAATGCAAGATATAAAAAAATTACTTCTTGAGAATAAAGCTTGGGCCCAAAGTAAGGCTGAAATTAATGAAAACTATTTTTCCAACATGGCCTTAGAGCAAAACCCAAAGTACCTGTGGATTGGTTGCGCTGATTCACGAGTGCCGGAATCAGAAATCACCAGTAGCAGTCCAGGGGAGATTTTTGTTCACCGAAACATTGCTAATTTAGTCGTTCATACAGATCTGAATTTTTTAAGTGTTCTAAGTTATGCAGTTAATACTTTAAAAGTTCCTCATATCATAGTTTGCGGTCATTATAATTGCGGAGGAGTGAAGGCCGCTCTTTCACATCAGAATTTCGGTCTTGTTAACAACTGGGTGAGAAATATCAAAGATACTTACTTTAAAAATAAACTGGAAATTGAAACACTGGGCACAGAAAAAGATCAAGTGAACAAGCTCGTTGAATTAAATGTTGTGGCACAAGTTAGAAACCTTGCGCATACTTCAATTGTTCAAGAAGCCTGGGCAAAGAATCAGCCTCTTCATGTTCATGGATGGGTTTATGATATCAACACGGGTAAACTCAACGAGCATATGACCCTGCATGATGGTTCTGGGATTGATTCGGCTTATAAGTACGAATTTTAAATGGTGCCCCACTGTTATCACTAGTTGAACCACAGAAGCTTACCGCTTCTCAAGGTTTTCCGGTTCGCTGGTTTAAAAACCGAGGCTGATCTTTTGATGCTGGCGCAGCGAAGGGTCAAAAATCAAAGGAGTGATGCATGGATGAGTTTATGGATTCGGTGACAGGTTTTATCGGAAATCTAATCTCGGCCGCTTTAGTCGGTGGGGCGATTCTACTGATTACCGGAGAGATAAGGTTAGCAGCACTAAGGAAGGCCCGTGAGGGATCAGTTCGGCTTTCCAGCTTCACAGAAAGGATGACTGGAATAAAACTCAATCTTAAATGAACAAGGCCCGAATTAACGGGCCCTGGATGGGTTTCTTTTTGATTAAAATTCAGAGGGCAAGAACAAACCTAGTGGTTTATATAATATATTGGAAGTTTTGTTTCGAAGTGTTCATCAAAACAATCCTTTCCATTTGAACAACGTATCTCTCCTGGAGACTGTTTCAATCCACTCATAAATCTTTGTAGCTTTGGTAAAAGTTTTTGAAATCCAAAGTTAGCACCATCCATTCCAGGAGTATACCAGGGTAAAACTCCTGTCATAAAACCAGTTACTTCTGATACATCATGCGAATTTACCCAGTCTGTCTCGTCTTGCATTTCCTTTAAGTGAATCCGGGTCCCGTGACTCCAAGAATCTACAACCTCTGCATCACAGATGATAAATTCAGATAGATATCCGCCTTCTTTGATATTTTCAGTGTGGAATGGCCATTTGTAGCCACGGTAGAATACGGTGTTTTTAAGGTCATATTTCTTATCTAATTTGAAACAACGAGCGTCGACAACCAACTCAAAACGCACATTCTTTTTTAATTTAATTCGAATACTGACATCTCCATAACCATGAGAGCTAACAGGTGTACGAGCAAAATACATGCCCTTGTTACTTCCTTTTATTTGAGGAAAAGGTAAAAAAGACTTATCTGAATTGGCGACCTTCCAATCTAAATTTTCTTTGCTCGTCCAGTGGTACAATGTATCAGGAAAACATATGTCTGCAGCGCCTTCATAAGCGGTTAATCTTGTTTCAGGTTGCTCACAGGATTTAAGAGTATAACCAGGCTCCGAAGCAAGTGCAGTCATTGAAAATAGAATTGAAAGTACAATTAATGGCTTCATCTTTTCTCCAAAGAGGCCTTACTGTATAAGTAATGTTTTATACGCAACTCTTGCGCATGTTTTATGATATTGTCCCTAAAGTGGTGCAGGTTATCTGCCCCTACCGTCAGAACGTTTGTTTGTAATACCCAGATTATTGACCGGAACTTGATGGC
>JFJP01039374.1_pt1 | contig 13667 bp, 11 predicted proteins | sample 431651 | NCBI WGS metagenome assembly JFJP01 (sample SAMN02602958, study PRJNA72255) | Microbial mat metagenome, whole genome shotgun sequencing project. | biome: fresh water; feature: sink hole; material: water; isolation source: purple microbial (photo- and chemosynthetic) mats found in...
TCGGCCGCGATTTCCTTCACGCTCAGGTTACTATGGCGCAGCAGGTGAGAGGCTTTGGCCATCCGGTAACGGGCAAAGGCCTTGGACGGACTGATCCCGAGAAGATCCGTGCAGGTGTGCGCCAGGGTGCTTTCGCTCATGTTCAGTCCCTCTGCCATATCGATGACCCTTGGGTGAGTGCTTATATGCTCCTCAAAAAACCGGGTGAGCCGAACCAGCAATTCGGATTGCTGTGTGCGCTTCACAAACAGCGGATTCAGGATATCCTCAGGCAGATCAGCCAGCAATCGCCAGAGCAGTTCCTGCGCCAGGGACTGTTGCAAAGGGAACGAGAATCGTCCGTTCTGCTGCTCTTCGCGCGCCAAGGTGTCCAGCGTCTTGAGAATGGCTGTGTTACCGAGTTCGTGAACGTGCCGTTCCGGGGCCAGGTTTTCACGCAGCAGATGAATCTGCCTGCCGTCGGTAACCTGGCGGATATCAAACCGGACCGCATAGTATTCCAGCGGCGGACGACAAACGTCTGAATGCCGGTTGCCGGGACCGGCGATCAGCACATGGCCGGGGCGCAATTCCAGTGCTTTGCCATTCAATTCGCTACTGTAACGGCCTTTCCTGACAAAGATGATCTCGATATTGTCATGCAGGTGCTCGCTCCAGTAGTAGGCCTTCGTGGCATTCTCGAAGGAAAGTTCCTGATACTGGATAGAGAGCGCCTGGGCAAACGAATTCCGTTGTTCAGCGGTGTGCAGGAAGTCCCGCTTCACCAGAGCCCCAGTCCAGCGCTGGCTTGCTGCGTTAATGCCAATCTCCATCTGCCACCTCCTTGCAGGTTATTACAACTATATTGCAGGATCATGCGGTATGCAAGCGGTCATTTGTGTTGTAGGATAGGGGTGATTTGTAACAGGAGCCTGGTACAGGGAGGACTGCTATGAAGGAGTACTATGAAGCGGATAAGTTTGTGGGATAACCTGGCCCGGTTCGCCGGGATTGTGTCTGTGACCTTCAGTAGGGTACCCGCTGCGTGGTTGGTTGCAACGGTCGTAATGACCACCTTCGTTATGCTTTCGCCCGTGCATGGCTCGCAGGCCACTGGCGGGAACAGCACCAATCTGATGGGCATTACATCCATGTTTTTACGAGTGGCGGAGCATTTTCATACTCGGTCGGAAAAGTCGTGGAAGTGCTCGTCGTTGGCGGCGGCGGCGGAGGCGGTCGTTTCGGTTGGTTTGGTGGTGGTGGGAGTGCCACGGGATCGGCCAGAGCGGGCGGCTCCGGCATTGTCATCGTCAGGTATCCCGCGACCGGAGGCACGGTGCTAATTGTGAGATAAGAAACCAAAGTAGGACAGACACCTTGCCTGTCCAGCCGAGCATAAGCCACATGGCAGGCACGGACGGTCGGGCAAAGGTGCCCGACCTACATGGAATGGATCAGGTTGAGGAGAAGACGCGGTTGAAGTAGCCCAGTTGCGCCGCAACTGAGGCCCGGTGTTGAATGCAGGAACAGGAATGCGTCCGGGGCAGCAGCAGTTGATGCCGATCTAGCGGCGCGAGCGGGCTGCATTGGCATAGCCAGACGATTTTGAGGCAACCGGTCGGCGCGACAGGAGGATGATGGAATGAAATTGTTCTCAGGAATGAGTCAAATTTGGAGTCGCCTGGTGCGTCCGGCTGCGGTGCTGGTTATGGCCATTGGTGGGGCGACGGCGGTGCAGGCAGACCCAATTTAGCGTTTACAGGTTCGCTGATCATTTGTATCTTCATGGGACAAGGAAAACACCGCATGAGTAAAAAACCACATATCATCATTTTCAACCCCGACCAGTGGCGCGCCGATGTCATGGGACATCTTGGAAATCCAGCCGCCGTGACGCCCAATCTGGATCGACTGGTCGCCCGTGAGGCGGTCTCCTTTTCGGCGGCCTTTTGCCAGAATACAGTGTGCACGCCCAGCCGGTGCAGCTTCATGACCGGCTGGTATCCGCATGTCCGCGGGCACCGGACCATGCACCACATGCTGCATCCCGAATGGAATGAGCCGAATCTGCTCAAGATTCTCAAGGACAATGGATATTATGTCTGGTGGGGCGGGAAGAATGATCTGACGCCCGGGCAGGACTCGCTCGAACCCTATTGCCACGAGCGGTTCCGGCCAACCGAAGCCGACTATCAGCGCTGGGGTTATGAGCCGCAGGAGGGCAATCATGGCAACCGGTCGGGTTGGCGTGGCACCCCCGATGGCGATAATTTCTTCAGTTTCTTCAAGGGACGGCTCGACAAGGGCGACAAGGATATTTATTGCGATGGGGATTGGGCCATGGTGCTGGGGGCGATTGACCGCATCCGGAGTTATGAAGGCGATCAACCGTTATGTCTGTACCTGCCCCTCGGCTATCCACACCCACCCTATTGTGTCGAAGAGCCCTGGTATAGCCTGATTGCCCGGGATAAGCTTCCTCCGCGCACAAAGGCTCCCGAAGGATGGGAAGGTAAGCCATCCATTCTCAAGGGGATCTATGAAGGACAACATCTGCAGGGCTGGACGGAGGAGCGCTGGACCGAGTTGCGGGCGGTGTATTACGGTATGTGCGCCCGGCTGGATCATCAGTTTGGAATGGTGATGGACGCCTTGCGGGAAAAGGGCTTGTATGACGACAGTGCCGTTTTCCTATTTTCCGATCATGGGGATTTCACCGGCGATTATGGCTTGGTCGAGAAGACCCAGAATACGTTCGAGGATTGCCTGAGCCGGGTTCCGTTTATCGTCAAGCCGCCTCGGGATATTCCGGTCAAGCCGGGAGTCAGCCAAGCTTTGGTCGAATTGGTGGACTTCTCGGCTACGGTTTATGAGTTGACCGGAATCGAGCCTGGTTATGACCACTTTGGGAAAAGCGTGCTGCCGGTACTGGCAGGGCTCCAGCGTGAACATCGTGATGCGGTCTTTACCGAGGGCGGTCGCCGCATCGGCGAACGACAGGCCATGGAATGCGAAAGTAATTCGAGCAAGACACCGAATCTGTACTGGCCGCGTATTTCGCTCCAGACGACCGATGAGGAGCCTTACCACACCAAGGCGGCGATGTGTCGGACAAAAACCCACAAATATGTCCTGCGTCTTTACGAGCAGGATGAACTCTACGATTTGATCCGTGATCCGATGGAGAAAAAGAACGTCATCAACGATTCGGCTTACGCCGATGTCCGGCAAGCGCACAAGGACCGCATCCTGCGCTGGTATATGGAAACCTGCGATGTGGTTCCGCACCAAACCGACAAGCGTTAAAAAACGCACAATCCGAAGGAGGCTGAAATGTTAAAGTTCATCTTCGCCGGGGTCTTTTGTCTTATGATATTCACCCTGTTGGCGAGCGCCGCTAACCTGCCCAGCCTGCCGATTATCGATCTCTCCGGAGAGACCCAGCGGCAGGTGATCGTCGCGCCGGGCACGGAACAGACATATCAAGGACATCCGACCACGCTGTTGATGCCGGATGGAAGAACCATTTTCTGCGTCTGGAGCCTCAACCACGGTGGCTCGGCCGGGCAGATGGCATGCAGTGATGACGGCGGTCTCTCATGGACACGGCTGGATGACCAATTGCCGTCCGGATTCAAGGCACAGCAAAACTGCCCAAGCATATACCGCCTGGTTGATCCGGCCGACAAGGAACGGCTATGGGTATTTTCGGCTGCACTTGGCAAACGGAGCGGACCGCCGATGCCGAGCATCATGAGCGAGGACTGCGGAGAGACTTGGAAGGAGATGCCGCCGCTTGGTGACGCATTCCGCTGCGTGATGACGTTTGCCAGTATGGTGCGGTTGAAAGATGGCCGCTACCTTGGCTTGTTTCACCGTGGACCGGGTGGAGCTGACCGTTCCCCGCTTGAAGTGTGCAAATCCATTACCGCCGACGGCGGATTGACCTGGAGCGAACCGAGTACGGTTGCCAAGGTGGAAGGCAAGGATCCTTGTGAGCCATTCGTATTCCGCTCGCCGGATGGCATCGAGCTTTGCTGCCTAATGCGCGAGAACAAACGGACGGGGAATAGTCTCGCCATGTTCAGCAGCGATGAAGGTGCGACATGGAGTTCACCAACCGAAGCGCCATGGGGCTTGACGGGCGACCGGCACATCGGCGTGCAAGCGACGGATGGCCGACTGGTGATCGCGTTGCGAGACCGGGCACCCGCCAGTAAAACACATGGGCATTTTATTGCCTGGGTGGGAACCTACTCTGACATCAAGCAAGGCACCCCCGGGCAGTACCGAATCAAGCTGCTACATAGCCATGCCGGCCACGATTGCGGATATCCTGGATTGGAGCTTCTCCCCGACGGCACGATTGTCGCCACCACGTACATCAAGTACCGCCCCGGCAAAGAAAAACACTCGATCATCAGCACCCGGTTCACACTGGGTGAAACCGACGCCAGGCATACCAAACTTCAAGAAAGGCAATCCCAATGACAAAAACAGCAATCAGATGCGCTTGCTTGTCGGCGGCGACGGCACTGGGCCATTGCGTTGCCGGTGAAGACCTCAATCTGGCCAAGCTCATGCAGCCTGTACCAAGGGAAGCCGTATTCCAAGAGGAAGGCTGGTTTGTCTGGTGTGGCTCGATGGTCCAGGGGAATGACGGCAAGTTTTATCTTTTCTATTCCCGTTGGCCGTATGCCCACCGCATGGCAGGCTGGATCTCCCATTCGCAGGTGGCCTGTGCCGTGGCGGAGCACCCACTAGGACCCTACCGGCATCACGCCGTTGTACTGGAAGGCCGTGGTGCAGGCTATTTTGATGCGACCACCATCCACAACCCGCATATCCAGAAATTCGATGGCAAGTATTACCTTTATTATCTTGGTGCGAATGCCCAGCCATCGTTTGAAGCCACACGGCGTACGCAGCGGATCGGTGTGGCCGTCGCGGACTCTATTACAGGCCCCTGGCTGCGGTTTGACCAACCGGTATTGGATGTGACGCCGGATTCCTTTGACAGCGGTTTTGTCACGAATCCTTCGGTGGCGCGTTCCGGCAACTGGTACATCATGATGTACAAGTGTCTTGGCAAAGACAGCAAGGTCTTCCATGGGGTGGCGTTCTCGAACTCGCCGCTGGGTCCTTTCGTCAAGCATGACCGTCCCATTTTCACGCATCCCGAGCATGATTTCCCGGCAGAGGATCCATTCCTCTTTTCCTACAAGGGCAAATGGTACACGATTCTGTCCGATCATGCGGTGTTCACCGGCATTAAGCAGGCATTGTGCCTGTTTGAATCGGAGGACGGTATCAACTGGAAGCTGGCACGAAACGCATTGATCTCTGACCGCACGGTCGAATGGGAAGATGGTACCCGCGAAACCCTGGCCGATCTGGAGCGCCCTTACATCTGGTTCGACGAGCAAGGTGAACCGGCCATCCTGTTCTGTGCCGCGACCCGCGGCAAGCGGTCACCCGGCAACACCTTCAACATTCACATTCCATTGAAATCACAGGCGGGAAAAATAAAGGAATGATAATGAAACGCATTGGTGTACTTGGGTATGGCGGACGCATCAACCTGGTTTTGCGAAACCTCCTGAAGGAGGCGCAAGGCCAGGTTGGCATCAAGGGGTTTTATGACTCATCAGCTCGGGCTGTCGAGCGTGTCACAACGGCCAATCCTGGCATTCGTGTTTTTACCAGCACGGAGGACCTCGTCAGGGATCCGGGGATCGATTGGGTCTTTATCGGTTCTTTCAATGCCTCGCATTGCGGACATGCCATCGCCGCGCTGGATGCAGGCAAGCATGTATTTTGCGAAAAACCGGTCGCGACCACACGCAGGCAATGCATGGACATCGTGGTAGCGCGGCAACGCCATCCGGATCAGCACTTCATTGTCGGTTTCGTTCTACGCTATTCGGACTTTTACCGGAAGATGAAGCAGTGGCTTGACGAAGGACGTCTCGGTCGCCTGATAAGCATGGAGTTCAACGAGACGCTGAGCCCTTATCACGGGGCGGCGATGCATGGGAACTGGCGCCGTCGCAACGAGTGGGGCGGCCCGATGATTCTGGAGAAATGCTGCCATGATATTGATCTGCTGCTTTGGCTGACCGGCAGCAAGCCTTCCCGGGTCGCCAGCTTTGGTGGCCTTGATTTCTTCACGTCAAGCAATGCCTATCACAACAACTTGTATCCCGTCGGACCAAAAGGCTTCCGTTATTACGACCGCGGCTTGACCACGGGATTCGCCGTCGGACAGGAACATAACATCACCCCGTTCAACGACGACAAGGATACCATCGACAACCAGGTCGCGATCATGGAGATGGAGAACGGGGCGCGAGTCTCCTTTCATTTTTGCATGCACAGTGCCAGGCGCGAACGCCGATTCTATATGTGCGGAACCCGTGGAACCATTCGCGGGGATGTGCTGACCGGCACCTTGGAATATACTCCGGTTGGATGGTCACTGGAATCGGAGGTCTTGCACCCGATCGAGGGAGATGACCACGGAAAGGCAGAAATTCCCATGGTGCATGATGTGCTGGCCTGCATGTTGCACGGCGTGCCTCCGCCGACGACACTGGAGGACGGTCTGCTTGCCTCCTACACTTGCTTTGGAATCGAGGAGGCCCGCGAGACAGGAGCCGTGCTTAAAATGGATTTGTTGTGGCAGGAATTGCACAGTGCGAGCCCTGTCGCTAGCACCACACAGACGGAAGCGCATCACAAACACCAGCCAAAGGAATTAAAATGAGAACACCGTTTGCCGCCATCGCGGCCCTCGCACTGGCACTTGATACCGCCACAATCTTTGGCCAACCCATGGCGATCGAGAAACTCGGAGATTCCCTGGTTGATGCCCAGGGATTGCAATTGGGCGATCCTGCGTTTCCGGGATCAAAGTTCGCCACGGGGGCGATCAATGGTGTTTCCTATCAGCAGGAGGCACTCATCAGCCACGCAGGCTGGCAGTATGTGGGTTATTACAATGGCGACCGCCGCGTCTGCCTGGCGCGTCGAAAATTGCCTGAGGGCGAGTGGCAGGTCATCCGTTTTACCGATTATCACTTCAGATCCAACGATGGGCACAACATCATTTCCTTAGGGATTTGCCCTGCAGATGGTACGATTCATCTCTCCTTCGACCATCACGCCTCGGTCTTGAAGTATCGGCTGTCGAAGCCAGGGATCGCCACCCATCCGGAAAGCGTTGAGTGGACGGCCTCGCAGTTTCTGCCCATTCGCAACTGGCTGGAAAATCCTAAGGTAATGATTTCCGGAGTCACCTACCCTTGCTTCTTCCAGACACCGACGGGCGGACTGCAACTAACTTACCGCGGCGGTGGCTCAGGAAATGGTCTCCGTTTCCTGGCCGATTACCAACCAGGGACTGGTAACTGGAGTACGCCGAGCATGGTGGATACCAGCGTCGGAACCTATCGTCACGGTAATCGGGAATTCAACAGTCGGTGCTCCTATCACAATGGCTACACGTACGGTCCAAAAGGACGCTTGCATGTTACCTGGGGCTGGCGCGAAAGCGGTCGAAGCGTGGATACAAACCGCGACTTGATGTATGCCTACAGCGAGGATCTCGGCAAAACATGGTGCAATAATGACGGGCAATTGCTCGAATTGCCCATCTCAATGGAAAGCCCCGGCATCAAAGTCTGGGATCTCCCCATGCAAACCAGCGGGACAGGCAACCAGATGGGGCAAACGGTCGATAGCCAGGAGCGGATTCATGTGATTCTGCGCCATTACCCTGTCGCCCATCTGGAAGCCGTGGCCGCTGCGGCCGGCAAGCCTCCTGCAAATCCGACGGAGCGCCGTTTCGTGCATTACTGGCGACAGCCCGATGGGATTTGGCATCAAACGGAATTGCCGGGGCGAGGTGGCAGCCGCCCCAAGATCTTCACAGACAAGACAGATAACGCCTACGTGATCACCCAGGCAGGCGGCGCGCTGATTGTGATAGGGGCAACCGCGGCCAGCCAGTGGACAGACTGGCAGGAGATCTATCGCGAAAAGGGTCCATTCAGCAACGAGATGCTGGGAGACCCCTACCTTTGGCAGAAGGACTGCATTCTTTCCGTCTTCGTGCAAGAGGCTAGAACGGATGGGTTCGCTCCCACGCCCATCCGCATCATCGACCTGCGCATCCATGCTGGTCCTCAAGCAAACCAACAAGGACAGTAGGCCGATCTAATCCCACAACAGCCCCGTCGCCTCACCGGGACCCGGCCCGATTCAGCTCATCGCACGGTGTGCTTGAAGGTCGCGCAGCACCACCTCACCATCAGCTTCAGTCACCGTAAGCTGTATTGATCGGGCACGCACGAGCGGGAAGGTGGCAATATGCTTGTGCCCCATGTTTCGCCCCTCGTAGACCAGTACGGGTTTGCCGCCCTTGTAGCTGATTACATGGATTTCAAAACGCCGGATAGCTTCTCCTGAACTCAGATCCTCCATCGCAACCACGGTGTCCACCAGTGTGGCTGGAGCCTGGGAAAATGTCCACGTATTCTCGGTCCGCGCCCACTGGCTGAATGTTACAACCGGACTGGCAAAGCGCTTGCGCAAAGCCTCTCCAAAGGCTGTCAGGTTGGCGGCATCCGGATCTGGAAGAAGACCCTGTCGGTTAGGACCAATGTTGAGCAACATGTTGGCTCCTCGCCCGACTGACAGATCGTAGATGCCCATCAGCTCAGCCGGACTTTTTGCCGTGTGGCTGTCCGCATCCTCATAAAACCAGTTGTGATCCCGCATCATGAGGTCGCATTCGACGGGCAGCCAGAATTTCCTGCTGAGGGACTCCTGTTCCTCGGTTCTCACTGAAAATTCGACGGTATCCACGACATGGCTGTAGGGATAAGGTGCCAGCCCCGCTTCATTCCCGCACCAGCGGTAGTCGGGATCGCCCATATTGAAGATGAGTATCTCTGGTTGCATGGCCCGGACTTCGCCGATGATGCGGTGCCAATCATACGTGTGGTTCTCAGAACCGCAACCGTCAAACCAAAGCATGTCGATCTTGCCGTACGGTTTTAGAATTTCGCTGATTTGATTGATGAAATAGTCGTCATAGGCCGCGTCATCCTTGTAGATGGGGCAGCTCCGATCGGCGGGTGAGTAGTACAGCCCCACCTTCACGTCGTGTTTATGGCAGGCCTTGGTGAATTCCTCGACCACATTCCCCTTGCCGCCCCGCCAGGGCGATCCTGCTATGGAGAAGTCGGTATAGCGACTGGGCCAATTGGCGAAACCATCGTGGTGCTTGGCCACCAGCACCATGTATTGTGCTCCGCCGGCCTTGGCGACGCTGACCCATTGCTCGCAGTCCAGAGCCGAAGGATTGAAGGCCGAAGACAACATCTTCTTGCCGTCCCAATCACGATGCCCTTCATAGAAAGTACGAATGCCGAAGTGAAGGAATATTCCCAATTCCCAATCCTAGAACTCCAGTTGTCGCTTAGTCGGTTTCGATGTCATGTTTACTCTCCATTTTCCATATCAGCTTGTTGAGGGCATCACTTGCAGCTCGATGCCATATTGCGTTTAGGGAGTTGTTCCTGTCAAGTGCCGTGCTTCCATATCCACCTCCAGAAATAATCCACTGTACTTTTGCGTGTCCATACGCTCAAATTCATATCGATGAACAATTTATCGTGAAAAAGGACCTATCCATGAAATCGACGATAAGCGATGTTGCCCGGAAGCTCGGTGTCAGCCAGTCCACCGTTTCCCTGGCGCTTAACAACTCGCCGAAACTCTCCAAGGCAACAATCGAGAAAGTCCACGCCTGCGCCGCCACGATGGGATATACGCGCAACCCCTATGTGTCTGCACTCATGGCATCGCGTCGTCACGGGAAAGCAACGGACTCCCGGCCAATCATCGCGTTAGTTACGGCTGGTAAAACCGCTGATGCATGGAAGTCAAACTTGCATCAAAGCCAATTCATCAAGCAATGCAATGCGACAGCGAACAGTCTGGGCGTGAGGACAGAGCCGTTCTGGATTGCTGCAGAAAAGATGACGGCCGCGCGCATGAATGATATCCTTTGCCGTCGCGCAATCCGGGGCGCGATTCTCTTTCCAGCCGGTCCATGGCCGGAACGGCTCGATTACCCCTGGCGCGATATCGCCACGGTCAGTTACGGAGTGTACACCATTACCCCTGCCATCGACCAGATATCATCGGACTACTACGGAAACATGGAATTGACGCGCACGATACTGCAGAAGCAGGGGTTTCAGCGACTGGGTTTTGCAATGGAGGCCTCTTTCGCCTATGCGTGTGACAATCGCTGGCTGGCCGCCTACCTGATGCTCCACGTCAAGGATAAGATGGAGATGCTCCCCCCCTGGCTAGATCCCGACCCCACGTTTGATGGGTTTAAGGCTTGGCTCAAGCAGGCGCGTCCTGATGTCATCATCTGCGTATTCCCACAGACTGTTATCGCATGGCTGAGTAAACTTGGCCTGCGAGTGCCTGAAGACATCAGCGTCGTCGCGATTGGATCAGCCGAGGAAGGTGGCGGGATAAGCGGCATTGTTGAAAACACAGGAATGTGCGGCAAACTCGGCCTTGAGCTGTTGCTGCACCGCATCCATCGGAACGAATTTGCACCGGTCTCCGATCCGCAGCACATCACGGTCAGCGGCCACTGGAATCCGGGGTCGACCGTGCGTTGCCTTCCGGCTTAGTCCCGAAATCGCCTCCTCCCCGTCCATGTCTTTGACGTCGGTTCCGTTTATTCAACGATATGAACAACTCTGCTGTTCACAAACAGAGGTTACGCATTTAGTATACCAGAAATGATTGTAGTGTGAGAGGAGCAGCATGATGAGTAAAATGAGTCGCGCGACGCTTATTTCCTGCTTCATAGCGTTAATGCCTATTCTGGCGAAGGGCGGGGCATTTGAAGTCTACACAACAAACGGCACGGGGGGCGTCAGCGGATACATTCAGAACCCGACAAACTCATCTGTGTTCGGCGGCAGCATTCAGGTCAAGAACTACGGCGATACCATTTCAACTCGCAAGGGGTACATCCGCTTTGACACATCCGGCCTCGACTTCACGCCTGCTCATGCAACGCTAAGCCTTGCAATTGCTACGATCTCCGCCACCATTGCCGATAATGACCAAACCATTTACGTCTATGGGATTACGAATCAGGCACTAGACCTTGTCGCCCTTACAAACGGCCTGGCCTGGTCAAATGCACCGGCTAATAATCCAACGGCATGGTACGAGGCTGACCTGACAGAGGCAAAGCTTCTGGGCTCGTTCATTGTCGACTACAATGGCGACTACGCATCACCAACCGGCACCGTCGTTCAATTCAGCAGCACGGCATTGGCCAGTTTCGTAGCTGCGGACACAAACGGGCTGGTTACCTTTCTCATCGGCCGTACAGGGCTCCGCCCTCAAGACAACCTGCTATTTGCGGGTGATAATAGTACCACGCATTCCCCGCCCAAACTCACCTGCGGCACAGGATTCCTTTCGATGACCAGTCTGGGCAACGGCAATGTCAACATCAGCGCGCTTGGTAAGGCAGACTGGATGATTTGGACCAACGCCGACCTAGTGGCTGATGAGCGAATGCAAGAAGGCCGCGGGTTAGGGGCACTCAGTTTCAACAGCACGGGATCACTTCAAGCCGGAAACTCCGCTTTCAGCTTGCTATACTCCTGGACAAACGGAACACCGACGGCATCCGCTACAAACCTTGATGTGAATCTTTTGCTGAGTCAGGCGAATGCCACCAATGCTGTGTTTTCGACGAGCGTTACGGTGCCCCCCGCCTCTAATTCTGTTTACATTACGTTCGGACAAAACCTTGCAACATCAGAAATCACGGCATCATTGTCAGACGGTTCGGCGTCACCGCGGGCACTCAGTTTTGCAACGTCTCAACACCAGACCGTCAGAATAGATTTCTTATCAAGCACAAGGGCAACGCTGAATGTGTCAGTTAGATTGACTGCCATCACCGGAAGCGGAGGCACTATCAGGTTCCAGTCCATTGCGCTTGCGAATGCGATTCCTCCAGCAGGAACAGTGATTGTTATTCAATAGTTGATGTTTTCTCATAGATCTTTTGTGCGAATCTGGAGAAGAATATGATACAAAACAGAGAATATGGCTGTTCAGCATCCGCATGGATAATTATCGGCATGCTGATGATCGCGCCAATCATTGCTTTGGCCGATGTATTTCAGGTGACCACAACAAACGGCACGGGTGGCATCAGCGGATACATTCAGAACCCGACAAACGCATCTGTGTTCGGCAGCAACTTTCATGTCAAGAACTACGGCAGTAGCACCGTCACTCGCAAGGGGTACATCCGCTTTGACACATCCGGTCTCCACTTCACGCCTGCTCACGCGACGCTCAGCCTGACCGTGGCTACAATCGTCACTAACATCGCCGATTATGATCAAACCATCTATGTCTACGGCTTAACGAATCAGGCTCTCGACCTTGTCGCACTTACAGACGGCCTGGCCTGGTCAAATGCACCGGCTAATAATCCGACTTCATGGCATGAGACCGACCTCACGAAAGCGGAGCTACTTGGAACATTCATTGTCGACTACAATGGCGACTACGCATCGCCAACCGGCACAGTAGTTCAGTTCAGCAGCGCTGCCCTGGCCAGTTTCGTAGCCGCTGACACAAACGGGCTGGTTACCTTTCTCATCGGCCGTACAGGGACCCAGTCTCAAGACAACCTGCTGTTTGCGGGTGATAATAGTACCACACATTCCTCGCCCAAACTCACTTGCGGCACAGGATTCCTTTCGATGACCAGTCTGGGCAACGGCAATGTCAACATAAGCGCGCTTAGTAAGGCAGACTGGATGATTTGGACCAATGCCAACCTGGTGGCTGATGAGCGCATGCAAGAAGGCCGCGGATTAGGGGCACTCAGTTTCAGCAGCTCGAGCTCACTTCAAGCCGGAAACTCCGCTTTCAGTTTACTTTACTCCTGGACAAACGGCACACCAACGGCATCCGCTGCAAACCTTGATGTGAATCTTTTGCTGAGTCAGGGGGATGCCACCAATGCAGTGTTTTCGACCAGCGTCACGGCGACCCCTGCCTCTAATTCTGTTTACGTTACCTTCGGACAATGGAATGCAGCCTCAGAAATCACGGCATCATTGTCAGACGGCTCGGCGTCACCGCAGGCACTCAGTTTTGCAACGGCTCAACACCAGACCGTCAGAATCGATTTCTCATCAAATCCTAGGGCTACGCTGAATGTGTCAGTTAGATTGACTGCCATCACCGGAAGCGGAGGAAATATCAGGTTCCAGTCCGTTGCCCTAGCGAATGTGATCCCTGACGTTGGATCCGTGTTTCGTTTTCACTAGTTTGGATATTCTCATCAAGTATGGTAAAGTTGTATTAGTGAAGACAATTATGCCAAACCGAAAATTAAATCGTACAGCATCCGAATTGATAATTATCGGCATGCTGATGATCGCGCCAATCATTGCTTCGGCTGATTCATTTCAGGTGAGCACGACAAACGGCACGGGGGGCATCAGCGGATACATTCAGAACCCGACAAACTCATCTGTGTTCGGCGGCACCGCGTTTCATGTCAAGAACAACGGCAGTAGCACCGTCACTCGCAAGGGCCACCTCCGCTT
>JFJP01002152.1_pt1 | contig 13666 bp, 11 predicted proteins | sample 431651 | NCBI WGS metagenome assembly JFJP01 (sample SAMN02602958, study PRJNA72255) | Microbial mat metagenome, whole genome shotgun sequencing project. | biome: fresh water; feature: sink hole; material: water; isolation source: purple microbial (photo- and chemosynthetic) mats found in...
ACGTCTATCTTGATGAGATCGGTGCCGTCACTGCCGTCCTGCCGCTGGCTGCACGGGGATTGATTATGCCCGGCGGCGGTTCCCCCATCGACCCGGAAACTCTGTTCTGCTACCCGAAGCTCTACCAGCGCCTAACTTGCGAATCTCATGTCGTGACGCCCATAAAGATCGCCGACTCGCCGTTTTCGCGGGTGCATGCTTCAGGGGCAACCCTGCACCCGTACCATCCGGTCGCGCACCCTTTCATCGAGGCCCTGCCGTTCTGCAAACGCCGCCGCGACTTTTTCGGCATCCTGCGCCGCGTCTGCCACGAGCCTGCCCCGCGCAAGTTCGTTTATGGCTACTGGCCAGATTTCGACCATGCCGCTCACGGCACCGGCGTCTTCAGTCCGGCCGCCGTCAAACAGTTTCTCGACTTCGAAGCACGGCTGGAAAAGTTTATCGACGACATGAAGGGGACCGACACCCTGGTGCTGCTGACGGCCGACCATGGCTTTCTCGATTCCCCCACCGACCGGCAGATTCACCTCGACGACCACGTCGCTCTAGGCGCCATGCTCGCGCACCCGGTCTGCGGGGAACGGCGCTTTGCCTACTGTTACCTGAAGCCGGGAACGCAGGCTGACTTCGAAGAGTATGTCGCCACGGTGTTTGCCGGGCGGGCCGAAGCGTGGTCGCGCGAAAAACTGCTCGCCGAGGAGTGGCTCGGCCCCGGTCCGGTGAATTCCCGACTTGCCGCGCGGCTGGGCGACTACGTACTGGCAATGAAGGACGACTGGACTTTCGTCGATCACGAACCCGACCAGAAACCGATCCCGATGATCGGCGTGCATGGCGGGTTGTCGCGTCAGGAGATGCTGGTGCCGCTGTGCGTGATGACCGCCTGACGATTCAATCGTCTGGCGCCTGACTTGGGTGACCTGACGACTGACGCGCCATCAGGCGCATCTTCTCGATCGAGAGGGTCAGCTCGTTGCGGGAACGGCGCAGATCCTCGATCAGCTTGACGAAGGAGCGCAGCAACTGCCCGAGTTCGCCGGGCTGCGACTCCGGCGCCGGCAACGGATGTTCGGGATTGGCGCGCAGGCTGTCGATCAGCGTCTGGAAGGCGCGCAGCGGTTGCACCACCGTGCGCATGACGAACCAGGCCAGCAGTCCCAGCAACAACAGCCATGCGCCGGCCTTGAACAGTCTGGATCGGGCATCGCGCCAGTATTCCGCGTCCAGATCGTCAATGTAGATACCGGAACCGATCACCCACCCCCAGGCATCGAAACGCTTCACATAGGAAAGCTTCGGATACAGCTGCTCGCTCACTCCGCCCTGCGCCAGCGGCTTGGGCCAGTCATAGGTCACAAAGCCATCGCCGGTGGGCCCGATGGCCTGATTCATGGCGACAAAAAGATTCAGGTTGCCCAGTGGTTGATAGCCGCCCTCGGTGCCGCTGCGCCATGAGGTGGCACGATCGAAGCGCGGCTCCGACAGGGCGTGCCCCTCCAGCGCCGGCACTGTCGGATGCATCACCATCCTGGGTACGGGCTGTGACTGATCATGGATCCAGAAATACTCGCGCGCACCGTAATGCAACTGGCGGATCGCCTCGGCAGCCTGGCGGCGGGCCTGATCTTCGGCCAAACGACCCTCCTGCACCGCCTGCTGGTAGGACTGCAGCACCGAATGCACCGTCTCGACCAGATGTCGCAGCTGCGTTTCCTTTTCGCCGTGCAGCCGCTGGCTGACCAGGGCCATTTCCGACAGATTGTCGGCAACACCAACAACCGTGAAAATCACGATCAGCAGCCACAGTTTCGTGGCGATACGCAGGCGTTGAAGAAAAGTTAGCATGTGGGGAAGTATATCGCCGTCCTGCCAGCGCCGACTTTCATCTCGATTGCGTAACAAGCCTCCGCGGTGTTCCGGCAGGTTTCGAAGTGAAGCGGTCGCTCAGTTGGCGGCTTTGTTGAAGCGGTATGCGGCGGGTTGTGGCCGGTATTACCGCGTTAATCGGCGCGCAACTGGTCGGCGCTGGTGAAGGTCCAGGTGCGCGTGATTTCGAGAATGTCGGTATCGCGAGCGATGGCAGACGGGAAGGGGGAATAGGGCGCGGCCATTTGCACGATGCGGCGGGCGGCTTCGTCAAGCACGGGGCGGCCCGAGGGACGATTGATGTCGACGCGGTCGAGCGTGCCGTCGGCGCGGATGATCACGGTCAGCACCAGGTTGCCGTAGAGCTTGCCGCGTGCCGCTTCCGGGTAATTGACGTTACCGACCCGTTCAACCTTCTGCCGCCAGTCCTCGACGTATTGGGCGAAGCGGTATTCCTCGGTGCGGGCGCCGATGAACTTCTTGCGCGGCCGCTTGTTGTAGTCCTCGGTGCTGCGCGCGATCTGCCCTTCCAGCCGCGCGATGGCCATGGCGCTGCTGGCGAGGTCGAGGCCGGAAATATTGGGCGTGGGCGGCGCCGGCGGGGTGGGTTCGGCGCGTTGCGGCGCGGCGGCGGCGGCCTTCGGGCTTTTCAGCTGCGTCATCATCTGCTGCTGTTGCGCTTCGAGCTGGGCGACGCGACGCTGCGCCTCGATCAGGCTGTCGCCTTCCTTCGTCTGCTTCGACACCGGCAGGGGCGTCTTGACGCGCCGGTCTTCGTCGGTGTTGCCGCCGCCATCGAGATTGGTCTGGGCCTTGGCCTGAGCGTCGGTGGGCCGGGTCGCACTGCGGCTATTAACCAGGATGACGTCGAGCGCGCGCTCCTTGGCATTGGCCAGCGCGTCGGGAAAGGTGAAGTGGATCGACAGCAGGATGCCGTGCAGCACCAGCGAGACGCCGATGGCCAGGCCGAGGGTACGCGATTGCGGATCGGCTCCCGTGGGGAATCCGTGAAGCGAGGGGGATGCCAGCGTTGACATCGGGTGATTTTACCCCGCCGCTTCAGGCTCCCCGGTGGTGTCGATAGCCGCATCAGGGGCGGCCGGGGGCGGTATTTCGAGCGATTCGACAAAGCGAACGGTAATTTCCGCCGCCAGCAAGTCGATGGCGTCCACCGCCAGCCGCACCGGCGTGGCGCGGGGCAGATCGGGCAGCGACATCGATTTGACCACCAGCGGGATGCGATCGAGCCGGGCGAGATTTTCCTTCAGCACCGCCGCCACCACCGTTTTTTCATCCTCCTGCAACAGCCAGCGCAGACACCAGTAGCGTTCCATGTCACGCTGGAAATCGGCATAGGCGGCGTAGGTCAGCTCAAAATCGCGCAAGGCGGCGAGAAATTCGGCCGACTTGGCGGTGTAGGGCGGCGTGCCGCCCTGCAGCCAGGCGATAAGTTGCCACTGGTTAACCAGATCGACATAGCGCCGTAGCGGCGAGGACGACCAGGCGTAGCAATCGACGCCCAGCCCCTCGTGCGGTGCGGCCACCGTGGTCATGCGCGTCTTGCCCGCCCCTTGCGCCCGATAGAGCGCGGCGATGCCGGCATCGCGCAGATCGGCGCCCCAGGTTGAATTAGCGACAATCATCAGCTCGGCCACCAAAGTGTCGAGCGGGCTGCCGCGTTGGCGTTCGTCGATGGCGATGCGGCCGGTGCCTTGCGGCGTGGCGGCCGACCAGTCGACGACGAAGTTGTAGTCCTTGCGATTCTGCTGACCCGCCGCGCCGCGGCCGGCTTCAAGCACGGTAGCCAGTTCCCACAGGCGTTTCAGCTCATCGCGGAAGGGGAATTCCGGCAGACCGCTGGCCAATGTTTCCTCGTTGAAAAGCGGCTCGATGTCGTGGTGGCGCAGGTTGGCGACCACCGGCACGCGTTCCAGCCGCGTTTCGCGCTTGAGGATGCGCAGGTCTGACGCCACGTCGAGATAAAGCGAGATGGCCGGCACGCTGCGGCCAGCCGCCAAGGTGAAGCGTTCGACCACGTCCTCGGGCAACATGGTGATCTTGCGGCCGGGCATGTAGACAGTGGACAGCCGGTTGCGGGCGATGCGACCCAGGCCAGAGTCCGGCGTGATGCCCAGCCCCGGCGCGGCGATGTGGATGCCGACGCGCATGCCGCCATCGGCGAGCATTTCGAGCGAAAAGGCGTCGTCGATTTCGGTGGTGTGGGCATCGTCGATCGAGAAAGCGCGCACGGCGGCATCGGGCAGGTTGGACAATGCGGTCGGATCGAGCGGGGCCGCAAACTCACCGAAACCCGTGCCACCCCGGTTCTCGGGAAAGTATTCGAAGAGGAAGCGGCCGAGATGGTATTCGTGGGTGTCGGCCAGCGCGCCACACTTTTCCAGCAGGCGCGGCGCGGACAGCCCCGTCTCGGCGCAGGCGGCTTCCAGCGCCTTGGTTTCGGGCTTGTTGCGGTCGGGCTTGTAGAGCAGTTCGCGCAGCAGCGGCGGGATTTCGGCCGGCAACGCACCGGCGCGCAGTTCGCCGGCCATGCGTTCGATATTCAGCGCCAGTTGGCGCTTCTTTTCCATCCCGGCCAGCGCGGCTTGCAGGATTTCGGGGGGGGCCTTGCGGAAGCGGCCCTTGCCCTTGCGATGGAAATAGATCGGCGCCGAATGCAGCCGCAGCAGCACGGCGGCGGCCTCGACCGGCCCCGGCTTGCCGCCGACATACTCGGTGGCCAGTTCCGCAAAACCAAACTCGCCGTCGGCGCAGACTTCCCAGAGAAAGTCGGTGTCGATTTCCTCCGCCTGCGCTTCGGCGCGCTCGATCAGTTCGGCCGGTGGCGGCGAATCGAAACGCAGCAGCACGTTGGCGGCCTTGACCTTGCTGCGCTTGCCCGAAGGCAGTTCGATCTGCAGCGAACTGTCGTTATCGGCGAGCACGCTGCCGGCCTTGAAAGCGCCTTCTTCTTCAAACAGGACGTTCATTGGCAAATTCCAGTAGGGGGTCGAGACAGTCGGCCCAGCGCGTGAAACCGTGGTCGCCACCAGTCAGCACCGTCTGGCGGGCGCCGGCGTAGTACTTCACGGCGTGTCGGTAATCCAGTACTTTGTCGCCGGTTTCAACCAGCAGCCAGAAATTTTCGGGTCGCGACAGGCGCGGCACGTCCAGCGCATGCAGGTCGGCGATGTGTTGCTGGGTGAATTCGAAGGGTTCGCCGGTATACATGTGTTGCTGCGGGCCGAGGAATCTGTCCAGCGGGAGTTGGGCGACCACGGCCGGATTGACCAGCACCGCCCGCAGACCGTGCTTTTCGGCCAGCCAGGTGGCGTAGTAGCCGCCCAGCGAAGAACCGACCAGCGCTACCGTACCCCTGTTGGCAGCGGGATGGCTTGTCGCCGTACCGCTAGCGCCGACTTTTTGGGCGAGGATGCTTTCGATCAGCGCAATGGCGGCCCTGGGCGAGTGCGGCAACTGCGGGCAGACGAAGTCATCGCCCAAGCCCCGCTCGGCCATGCGCTGCTGGAGTTGTTGCGCCTTGTGCGACTGCGGCCCGCTGGTAAAACCGTGCAAATACAGAATCACGGGTGGGTCCAATCGACCAGGCCGAACTGCCAGGTGACCAGCACCGCAATGCCAAAGGCGATGCGATACCAGGCGAAGACGGTGAAGTCGTGGGTCGAGATGAAGCGCAGCAACCAGCGCACGCAGAGGAAGGCCGAAACGAAGGCGGCGACGAAGCCGACCGCCCACATGCCGAGATCGTCCGCCGATAGCAGGTGGCGTTCCTTGTAAAGCTGATAGGCGGTGGCGGCGAACAGGGTGGGGATGGCGAGGAAGAAGGAAAACTCGGTCGCCGCCTGGCGCGAGAGGCCGAACAGCAAGCCGCCGATGATGGTGGCGCCAGAACGCGAGGTGCCGGGAATCAGCGCGCAGGCTTGGGCCAGGCCCAGCTTGAAAGCGTCAATGACGTCGAGTTCATCCACGCTGTCGACGCGGATACGGTGTTGGCGTTTTTCGGCCCAGAGGATGAAAAAAGCACCGACGATGAAGGCCGTCGCCACTGCCACCGGGTTGAATAACGCCGCCTTGATTGCCTTGCCGAACAGCAGGCCAAGTATCGCCAGCGGCAGGAAAGCGACAAAAAGGTTGATGACCAGACGCTGTGCAGCACGGTCATGCGGCAAGCCGGCCAGCACGCCGAAAATACGCACGCGATATTCCCAGCAGACGGCGAGAATCGCGCCGGACTGGATCACGATCTCGAACAGCTTGCCGCGCTCGTCGTTGAAGCCGAGCAGGTCGCCCGCCAGGATCAGGTGGCCGGTGGATGAGACGGGCAGGAATTCGGTCAGGCCCTCGACCATGCCAAGGATCAGGGCGTGCAGCAGCAGGGTTGCGTCCATAAGGGGCGCCGGAAAGGGCGGAACCTGGGGAGATGGGGGAGAATCGGGGGAGGCAAGGATTTTAACACGGGGGAAATCTCGCCCCGGCGGCGGCCAGCCCGCCTCGATAAAGGAAATTGCATGAAAATCTTGATGCTTGTCGCGGCCCTGACGCTCGCCGCCGCCGGGCCCGTCCACGTCGCCTACGCCGCCCACAGTGACATCGAGGTGCGCGACGATGCCGGCGAAACCCTGCGTTTAAGCCAGCCGGCGCGGCGCATCGTCAGTCTGGCGCCGCACGTGACCGAGACGGTCTACGCCGCCGGCGCCGGCGAGTGGCTGGTGGGCGCGGTTCAGTACAGCGACTACCCGGAGGTGGCCAAACAACTTCCGCGCGTCGGCGGTTATTCAAAACTCGACCTGGAAGCCATCGTCGCGTTGAAACCCGATCTCGCCATCGGCTGGGTCAGCGGCAACGCGCCGGCGCACATCGCCAAGTTGCGGGCGCTCGGCATTCCCGTCTATCTAACCCAATCGGACCGCATCGAGGACGTGGCGACAAGCCTGGAACACATCGGCGAGTTGGCCGGTACGACCGCGGTAGCAAGCGTTGCGGCGAGCGCCTTCCGTAATCGCCTACTGGCGCTGCGAGCAAAGTACGGCGAACGACCGCGGGTGCGCACCTTCTATCAAATTTGGAAGCAGCCGCTGATGACGGTGGGCGGCGGCCAGATCATCTCCGACGCGATCCGCCTGTGCAGCGGCGACAACATCTTCAGCCAGCTCAAGCCGCTGGCGCCGACGGTAACGGCGGAAGCGGTGCTGGCCGCCGACCCCGAGGCCATCGTTGCCAGCGGCATGGGCGAGGCGCGGCCCGAGTGGCTCGACGACTGGCGCCGCTGGACCACGCTGACCGCCGTCAAGCGCGACAACCTCTTCTTCATCCCGCCCGACTTGATCCAGCGCCACACGCCGCGCCTGATCGAGGGCGCGGAACGGCTGTGCGCCTTCCTGGAGACGGCGCGGGGGCGACGCAGTCGGTAAACGCCATTCACTAACGGCCTTGTTTGGCAACGAGGTGACCTTCACGTGCCGTAATAATACTGGCATCTATCGATCCGCTAGAATCCGAACTCGACTCAATACGGCTCTTTCCAAGCACCGGCTTACTCCGCCTTGTCCAACAGCATCCCAGCCAACAAATCGACGATTTACCCCTGCTTGGTCGTGAAACTGATCAGCGTATGTAGTGCCTTTTTATTAGGTGCTCTTTCAGTTGCTCGTGCTGCTGAGCCAACGGTCGTACCGCCAATCCAATTTTCGACGCAAGAGAAAGCGTACATCGAGAAAGTTGGCGTCATCAGTATGTGCGTCGATCCTGACTGGACACCATTCGAGCATATAAATGAGAAGGGGGAGCATGAAGGAATTTCCGCTGACTTGATCCAACTGGTAGCGCAACGGGTTGGCCTTAAGATCACGCTTTATCCGGTCAAGACTTGGGATGAAAGTCTCGCTGCCTCCAAGGCCGGACGTTGCCAGATCATGAGCTTTCTTAACAAAACTCCGGAACGGGAAACATGGCTGAGCTTCACGGAGCCAATTTTCTTCGATCCCAACATCATCATTACCCGCGAAGAACATGCCTATATTGGCGACATTCGTGGCTTGCGGGACGAGACGGTAGCCCTGCCGCGCGGAACCATGGTCGAAGAGCGCATCCGAAATGATTACCCTAACCTAAAAGTCATCCCCACTGGCAGCGAGCCTGAATCAGTCGCACTGGTGTCCGAGCGCAAGGCAGACATGACGATTCGTTCGCTCATCGTAGCGGCCTATGCGATCAAGAAGGAAGGCCTTTTCAATCTGAAGATTTCCGGACAGATTCCTGAACTTACCAACAAGTTGCGGATTGGTGTGCTCAAGGAGGAAACCCTGCTGCGTGACATCCTCGACAAAGGGGTTAAAACACTTTCCGCTCAGGAGCGCGAGACCATTTCCAACAAGCATGTGTCGATCAACGTCCAGCAGGGTGTCGATTACAGCCTGGTCTGGAAGATTCTTGCCGGGGCAGTCATTGTTCTACTGACAGTGACTTACTGGAACCGCAAGTTGAGCGTGCTGAACAAGGAACTTGAGCGCCTTTCCGTAACCGACAAACTCACTGGGCTCTACAATCGCTTGAAAATTGACGCAGTGCTTGAACACGAGATCACGCGCTCCCAGCGTTTCGGACAGCCCTTCAGCCTGATTTTGCTGGATATTGACCACTTCAAATCAGTAAATGACACCTACGGCCACCAGGCCGGGGATCTTGTACTCATTGCGGTTGCCTCAATTCTCGCCGGAAATACTCGCAAAACGGATATCGTCGGCCGCTGGGGCGGTGAAGAGTTCATCGTGATTTGTCCGCAAACCGACGAGATTGGCGTACTTAACCTGGCTGAAGGTTTGCGCGAAAAGTTTCAAGCGTACGATTTTCCGGTTGCCAAGCATAAGACAGCGAGTTTCGGCGTGACCACCTACCGGCAAGGTGACCAGCCCAAGGAAATCGTTCAACGGGTTGACGAGGCACTGTACCTCGCCAAAAATAATGGGCGCAATCGGGTGGAAGCTCGGCAACGCGAAGTGTGATTGCGTTGCGTCGAAAAATTTTGCGCGTAGCCTTTCTGTGTGTCGCAGTATCTTGCACAGTAGGGCAAGTATGGGCTGGTGAGGTGGCGACTGAGGATGATAATTCAGGCAGTATCTTCGGCTACGCCAAAGCAATGTATGTGGCCGATGACAAAAAGGGCGGCAGACCAAACCAGAGTACGTTTGGCTTTGGCGGCAAGATTGGCGGTGAAACAGCCGACTTTTTAGGCTTCAGGCTCAAGAGCGCCCTGTACACCACCAGCGATCTGGGCTTGCGGAGTAGTGACCCGAAGCAGACCGATGCCTACATGTTCGATCTCGATAAGCGTCCTTACTCGTTGCTGGGCGAGGCGCAACTTCAGTACCGTGCCGGGAATACCGCGCTCACTGCTGGGCGCCAGGAGTTCTTCTCTCCCATCATCAACACCTACGATTACCGGATCATTCCAAATTTGTTCGAGGCCTACACACTCACAAATCGGGATGTCGCCAATACCACCCTGACACTCTCGTATGTCAGCAAGATGTCCGGACTTGATGGCCTGGTGAGTTTCTCGGAGTTTCGCAGCATGTCGCAACAGGCATACACCTCATTGCTGGTAACACCAAACGGGACAATTGATGCCAGCAGTGGCGATACGATCGACCCTTCTTCGGTAGTCGGACACAAGGGGGTTTGGGTCGTTGGCGCTGCGTATGAGGGTACCCATAAGTTCCAGCTGTGGAACTACCATGGAACCGATACATTGAACACCTTGTATGTCGATGGCCAGTTAAAACAACCGATAAATCAAGACGTTTCCGCAACGATGGACATGCAGGCTTACCAAGTATCCGCAGTCGGTCGCTTCAAGGATTACCTGAGCCAGCATGGACTCAATGCGTCCTATGCGTTGTATGGCATCAAGGGTTCGCTGGCGCACAAGCCGAGTGGCATCAGCATGTCCCTGGCGTTCAACCGGTTTACCGGCAACGAGAAGACGGTGACCGCCTATGGAAATTGGGGGGGCTACCCCGAGTTTGTCAGCATGCCCTACATGTATGCCGAAAATTCCGGCGTATCCGCCATTGCCAACGCTCAATTGGCAAGGTTAACGATATTGTTTGATCTGGGAACCTATGGCTTCAAGGATCAAAGCCTCTTGCTGGGACATGCCCGGATCAACATTGACGAATCCATCTTGCCAGGCAGCGATACTCATGTAAACACCTTGCTCTATCGTGCAAAGCTCTCGTCGAAGCTGTCAGCGAGAGTGGCATTTGAAGCGAGGAATTCAGGAAAGTCGCGCTACGACAACGAGTTCTTGGTATTGGGCTTGCGCTACGATTTCTGAAGCAGGACGGTGAGGCTGCATGGGGCGGGTGGCTACGGCTCCGAACTGCCACCCGATATTGGATTTTCATCTCAGGAACAACTGGGCGGTGGCTACCGGGTTCGACGGGAAATAACAGTGGAAGTAGCTCGCGGTCAGCCGGCCCAGCCGGTAGATCGTCTCGCCGCGCCCACCGCGTAAGGACGTCGTCTGTACGAACGACACCAGCGGCGTTTCGGCGACCGAGTAGTGGAAGGTGTGGCCGCGCAGCGTACCTTCGGGCAGTGCGGCTGCCTGTATGCCAAGGCCGGCCAATCGCGGCTGCATGTGCGTCGAGCCGGGCAGCAGGCCCCACAGGGCGTGCTCGGCGCCGTCGAGGGTCAGCAGGCGGTCGAACAGCGCCATCATGCCGCCGCATTCGGCGAGAATGGGCTTGCCGGCGGCGTGATGGGCGGCGAGCTGTTCGCGCAAGCCATGCTGGCGCGAAAGGGTTTCGCCGTGCAGTTCCGGGTAGCCGCCGGGTAGCCAGACGGCATCGCAGGCGGGTAGCGCGTCACCGGCCAGCGGCGAGAAGAAGGCCAAGCGCGCGCCGAGCGATTCGAGGCATTCGAGGTTGGCGGGGTAGAGAAAGCAGAAGGCGGCGTCGCGGGCGATGGCGAGGGTGCGGCCGGTGAGTAGCGGCAAAAAAGTCGGCGCTAGCGGTACGGCAAAGTCGACCGCCGGCGGCAAGCTGGCGGCCGCTGTATTGGCCAGAGCAGTGGCCATGCGGTCGATGCGGGCGTCGAGGTCGATGATTTCGGCCGCCGGCAGCAGGCCCAAGTGACGCTCGGGCAGCGCACAGTCGGCGGCGCGCGGCAGGTGGCCGGCCCAAGCGATGTCGGGTGGCAGCGTTTGCCGCAGCATTTCCGCGTGGCGATCGCTGCCGGTACGGTTGGCCAGGACATGGGTGATCGGCGCGCCCGCTCCGTAGTTCTTCAACCCCCAGGCGACGGCGCCGAAAGAGCCAGCCATGGCGGCTGCATCGATCACCAGCAGAATGGGCAAGCCGAGTCTGCGGGCGAGTTCGGCCGAGTCGGGTTCGCCGTCGTGCAGACCCATGACGCCTTCGACCAGGATGAGGTCGGCTGCCGCCGCCGCACGGCCCAGCCGCCAGCGGGCGTCCTCCTCGCCACACATGAGGAAATCGATGTTTTCACAGGGTGCGCCGGAGGCCAAGGCGTGGATTTGCGGGTCGAGAAAATCAGGGCCGCACTTGAACACGCGCACGCGCCGACCTTGCCGCGCGTGCAGGCGCGCCAGCGCCGCCGTGACCGTGGTCTTGCCGTGGCCCGAGGCGGGCGCCGCAACCAGCAGCGCCGGACAGTGGGCGGGCTTTACCATTCGATCCCCGCCATCGCCTGCACGCCGGCCTGGAAGGCATGTTTCACCAGCGTCATGTCGGTGACGGTATCGGCGGCGGCGATCAGTTCCGGCGGTGCGGCGCGGCCGGTAACAATCAGGTGCTGCATGGGCGGACGGGTGCGGATGACGGCGAGCACCGCGTCGAGGTCAAGCCAGCGGTACTTGAACGCGTAGGTGAATTCATCGAGGATGACGAGATTGACTGCGGCATCGGCCAGTGCCTGCCGCGCGACGCTCCACGCGGCCTGCGCGGCGGCGGCATCGCGTGCTGCGTCCTGCGTTTCCCAAGTGAAGCCTTCGCCCATGACATGCCAGGCGACGTTCGGCTGGCGGCGGAAAAAGGCTTCCTCGCCGGTGTCGGAACGGCTTTTGACAAACTGGACCACGACAGCGCGCAGACCGTGGCCGAGCGATCGCGCCAGCACGCCAAAGGCGGCGGAAGATTTGCCCTTGCCGTTACCGGTGTGGATGAGAAAGAGGCCGCGTGCCGTACCGGCAGCGCCGACTTTTTGAGCCACCACATCTTTCTTGCGCTGCATGCGGGCGCGATGGCGCGCGTCCTTTTCAGCTGCCGTGCTCATGCGTCAAGGTCTTTCATCGTCTGGCGCAGTTGCTCCAAACCGTCGAGCAGGCCGGGGCCGGGGTGGGTGAACAGGGGGCCGTCGAGCGACAGGATGGGGACGGACGGCTGGACGATGGCGGCGTTGCAGGATTCGTCGCGGTGGTTCTTCAGGGCAAAGAGGTAATCGGGCTTGCGCGATGCGATCCAGGCGGCGACGTCGCCATCGGCTTGGCCCGGATGGAAGTTGCGGATGCTGGCATGATCGGCGACGACATCGAAACCGGCCGCGGTGAATAGTTCGTGCAGGGTGGTGCCGCGCCCGAAGGAATAGGGTGCCTCGCCGCAGGCCGAGAGCACCAGCACGCGGCGGCCCTTGCCGTTCACGCGGGACGCCGCTGCGCGCCAGTCGGCGGCGAAGCGGTCGACGCGGGCGTCGATGTCCGCGATGCCGGCGGCGCGGCCGATGTCGCGCAACATGGTTTCCACGCCGGCCATGCCGCGAAAGCCGTCAACGCGCAGGGCTTTCGCGCCCGCCGGAGTAGCGGCCCGCCAAGTCTCCGGCTTGGTCCAGTTCGAGGTGATCAGCAGTTGCGGTTCGAGTAGCGCAATGGCGTCGACATCGGGGTCGATAACGCCGCCGGTGCGCGGCAGATCGAGCCTGTCGTTTGCCTCGTAGCGGCTGACGCCGACGATGCAATGGCTCAAACCCAGCCAGACTAACGAACGGGTGATATAGGGCGACTGGCTGATAATGCGCGGGCAGGTGCTGACGCCGGCCCCAACGTTGGCTTCGGCCTCGGCTGAAATAGCGGTGCTTGTAGACAGCAACAGGGCCACGGCGAAGAGGAAGCGAACAGTCATGGACGGGAACGGGGGCGGATTCATAAAGGAACGAACAGGGGGTGGTCGAGCAGCGGCACATCGACGCGCCGCAGCGGGTGGCCGTAGAGCCTTGAGAGGCAGTCCTCGTTCAGTACCTCGGCGACGGGGCCTTCGGCATGGCGGCCGTCGCCGAACAGCAGCAGGGCGCGATCACAATGCCGCAGGGCGAAATTGGGATCGTGCAACACCATGACGACCGTTTTACTCTGCGTGCGAGCGAGCCCGGAGAACACGCCGAGCGTGGCGAGCTGGTGGTTGAGGTCGAGATGGGCCAGCGGCTCGTCGAGCAAAAAGAGGCGTGGCGCCTGCGCCAGCAGGGCGGCAATGGCCACGCGCTGGCGCTCGCCGCCGGAGAGCGTCTGCACTTCGCGCGTCGCCATCTCGGCCAGACCGACGGTGGCGAGGGCGGCGCGGGCAATGTCGGCATCGGCGGTCGATTCCCACGACCAGCGGCCCAAATGCGGGTGGCGGCCGGCCAGCACGGTTTCCAGCACCGTGCTGGCGAAGGGATCGCCGCGATCCTGGCCGAGCCAGCCGCGCAGGCGGGCAACCTCGCGCAACCCCAACGCGGCCGGCGAACCGCCCGCGAGCAGGACGTCACCGCTGTCCGGCGCGCGCAGGCC
>JFJP01039511.1_pt1 | contig 13665 bp, 13 predicted proteins | sample 431651 | NCBI WGS metagenome assembly JFJP01 (sample SAMN02602958, study PRJNA72255) | Microbial mat metagenome, whole genome shotgun sequencing project. | biome: fresh water; feature: sink hole; material: water; isolation source: purple microbial (photo- and chemosynthetic) mats found in...
TAAAAATTTAACTTCAATAATTTATGAAAATTCCGCTCAACTTTGCGAAAGATATCTAAATATTTCAGCAACAAAACACTACTATGAAGTTTTATACTTCTTTTGAAACATTATCTTTGCATAAAAATTAAACAAATGATTGTAGTAACAGGAGCCGCCGGATTTATTGGAAGTTGTTTGGTTAGTAAACTGAATCAAGAAGGGTATCGAGATATAGTTCTTGTAGATGATTTCTCAATAGCACAAAAAAATAGAAATTTTGAAGGTAAAACCTTTTCGTCAAAAGTAGAAAGGGAATCACTGATGCCTTGGATAGATAGAAACCATCGCTTTATTCAATTCATTTTTCATTTGGGTGCNGTGTGTGGAATATGGGCTTCCATTAGTTTATGCTTCATCGGCAGCAACTTACGGAATGGGTGAATTTGGTTATATCGATTCACATGAAATTGTTGAAAAGCTTAAGCCCCTCAATTTGTACGGCGAATCGAAAAACGATTTTGATAAATGGGCGCTCAAACAAGAAAGCCATCCTTATTTTTGGGCAGGGCTCAAATTTTTTAATGTATATGGTCCCAACGAATATCACAAAGGTAGAATGGCCTCAGTAATTCTGCATGCCTTTAACCAAATTAATGCAACGGGCAAGATGAAGCTTTTTAAATCGCACCGTTCTGAATTCCCCGATGGGGGACAGACTCGTGATTTTGTCTATGTAAAAGACTTATCAGAGGTAATGATTTTTCTAATGCACCATCGAAAAAATTCCGGTTTATACAACCTTGGAACCGGAAAGGGGAGGACCTTTCTTGATTTGACCCGGAATACTTTTAAAGCCATGGGAATTGCTGAAAATATTGAGTTTATTGATACTCCAATAGATATCCGCGACAAATACCAATATTTTACAGAAGCAAACATGCAGAAGCTGGCCGCCATTGGCTACTCAAAACCGTTTTATAGTCTTGAAGATGGAGTGAATGATTATGTTAAAAATTATTTATTGACCAGCTCTTTTTTGTAATTGAGTAACGGTTTATCAGAATTTAAAAAAGATGCTATTTTTGCACACTTACTTATTAAATGTGCAATTAGAAAATGAATCCAAAAAGTTCCAAAGAAACAATATTGAATGAGGCACTTGCCATTTTTGGAAAGTTAGGTTTCCATAAAACCACTATGGCTGATATTGCTAATGCTTCAAAACGGGGACGTAGAACCATTTACACCTATTTTAAAACCAAAGAAGAGGTTTATGAAGCAGTGGTAGAGCGCGAGATTGATAAAATCTTACAAACCCTAAGAGGCAATATGGAAGGTTATGAATCGGTTGATGAAAAACTTTCGCATTATATCAACTATAGAATAAGCTCCATAATAAACTTAACCAAGGATTATGATGCCTTAAAAATAGCATTTATAAATAACTACAGTTGGGTTGAAAAAATTAGGAAAAAGCTGGATGAGGAGGAGAGGATAATGCTCACACAATTGCTTAGGAATGGTTCAGAAACGAATCACTTTATGATAGATAACCTTGATATTTCCGTAAAAAGTATTGCCTTAATAATTACAGGGGTTGAATTTATGCTTATTAAAGAAGACAATGTAGAAACTACAACAGTTCAAATAAAAAACCTCCAACAGATTTTACTTAAAGGGCTGAAAGCCAGAAATTAAAATCTTATTATGACATAAAACGGAAGTTGAAAGACGGAAATGAAAAATTAGGAAATAGAAAAGAAAACAGAAAACAGGGGAACACTATTAAGTTGTTATTTTTATAATCCGTGCTGCATGTTTTTTTACTTCAATTTGAATGGGTACAGTCCCAATTACCTCACCATCCATTTCAATAGGACAGTTTTTATGAGTACTTGTTATAGTGCATTGGCTTATTTCATGATAAAATAACTCAGAAATCCTGATGTGTTTTGCATTTTTCAATTTGGGCATAAAAAACAAAAATTGAGCAATAGTTATTTTACGTGCGATAACTACATTTACTTTACCATCATCCAACTTTGCATCTGGAGCAATGCCCAAGCCACTACCAAAATAGCGTCCGTTATTAAGGGCAATTAACAGGATGTTTCCTTTGAAATTTAGTTCATCAGAAGTTAGTTCAACCGGAATGCGCTTGAAAAACAGAAACGAACGAAGGATGTTATAAAAATAGGTGAAATTGCTTCCCCAGGTTTTACCGCTTTTATTCATAAACTGGCAAACCAAACCTCCCAACCCAATGTCAAAAGAGTTGTCGTAATACCGCACTTTTTGTTCGCCATTTTCATGATACCTTGCTTCTACCAAATCTAAGGGCGTGGTTTCTCCTTTTTTAATCAGCTCATACAAGTGCTCCATGCTTTGCACCTTACCAGCCGACCTGGAAAAGTCATTGCCCGATCCGCGCGGATAGGCTGCCAAAACGGTTCTTTTTCTTGCTTCAGGTGGAGCAAGCATATACCCATTAACCACCTCACTGAATGTACCATCACCACCAACTCCCACCAGATAATCGAGTCCTTGTTCCATCAATTCCTCAACAATCTGTATGGCATGTCCCCTCCGACGGGTAAACTTAAGATATACATCGAATTCATTTTGAAAATATCTGGAAATATTGGCCCGGAACTTATCTGGGTCTTTTAAATTTCCACGTACAATGAATGCTATTTTTTTCAAACTATTATTCAATTAATGGTATCAATAAAGTAAAGAAATAATTTTGAAATATTACAAGGGTTTAAAATAAAACCTAATGAGATATTTTTATAGCATTGCCTTTTAGATTCACTCATTAACTTTTTAAATTGAAAGTTTGTTCCTACTTTTACCAATATTTAATGAAAAGTATATATTTTGAAATTTAGTGAATTTAACCTCCACAAAAATGTTTTTGAGGGAGTTGAAGCCATGGGCTTCATAGAACCATCTCCGGTTCAGGAACAAGTTATCCCAATTGCGCTCGAAGGAAAAGATTTGATAGCTTGTGCACAAACGGGTACCGGTAAAACGGCCGCCTATCTATTGCCATTAATGCACCATTTATGCACCAACCGTTCTAACAAAATAAAAGGGCTTATTCTGGCACCAACCCGCGAACTGGTTTTACAAATTGACCAACAATTCCAAGGGTTTGCATACTTTACTGGATTGGAATCAATAGCTATTTACGGAGGAAGCGATTCCGGTATTTGGGAACAGCAGCGGGCGGCCATTGAACAAGGTTGCAATATTTTAATTGCTTCTCCCGGAAGGTTACTATCGCATTTGAATTTAGGTTATGTTGATTTATCGGAATTGGAATACCTTATTCTAGACGAGGGAGACAAAATGCTCGATATGGGTTTTGTTGATGATATAAATAAGATACTCACTTATTTACCAACCAAGCGCCAAACACTCATGTTTTCGGCTACCTTTCCTCCTAAAATCAGGATTTTAGCCAATTTATTGCTGAAGAACCCAGTTGAAATTAGCATTGCCGTAGCAAAGATGGCCGAAGGTGTATTGCAGGCAGCTTACATGACTTTTGACAATCAGAAAAATAAATTGATTAGCCATTTATTGGCCAACAAAGAACTCGACAGTGTAATCATTTTTTCTTCCACAAAAATTAAGGTCAAGCAGTTGCATACTGAATTGGTAAAAGCCGGTTTTGCAGCCAAAGCGATCCATTCCGATTTGGACCAGGCTGAGCGTGAGTTGGTAATGCGCGATTTCCGCAACCGTAAATTTCCCATTTTGGTGGCTACCGATATTGTTTCGCGGGGTATTGATGTGGATAATATTGGTTTGGTAATTAACTACGATGTTCCTCACGATGCCGAAGATTATGTGCACCGTATTGGTCGTACGGCCAGGGCAAGTTCCACCGGAGTTGGGCTTACTTTTATCAATGAAACCGATATTCCCCGTTTTGCGCGGATTGAGAAACTTATTAAGGATACTATTTTTAAAGCTCCCAATCCACCTGAGATTGGTGATGGACCAGAATATAATCCACATGCAGTTCGCAAAATCAACAGAACCCATTCGCAGCAAAAATCGGGGAAATTCAATAATCGCCGACGTCAGCCTAGGCAGTAGTGAAGGAACTTGCCGCTTTCTGTTAAAGCGAGACCGTCTATGAGATAAAATCAGTAGGAGCGAAGCTGCCTGTCTCGCTTTAGCGGAGCGCTTCGCTTTCCATAACCTTCTGTAAAATAATACTTTTCTATAAGGATGATGATCTGTTTTCTGTATTGTTTATTATCGAATGATTCCTGCATATCGTTGAAAGCTATGTGCAGCCGAAAAATTTTATTCAATGGTAGCTTTACACTAATAATTTACTAATTTAGTGCAACAATATTTAATTGATCACTGAAGTGTTTTAACAGTTTGAAATATCCCAGACACATGACAAAAAAAATAACCTTCCTTTTGGCCATAGCCACCGTTCTTGCTTTTGTGCAGTGCAAGAGAGCCCCCCTTCAGACGAATCCATTGATAAAACCGGCCACCGACTTTGGTTTGTTGGATGGGGAAATACACCTGAATGTTACGGGGGGAAAAATGCCCTATTCCTTTGAATGGTCGAACCAAAAATCCGATTCCGTAATTACCCAATTAGCCGCAGGTAGTTATTATGTTACTATTACCGATGCTAAAAAAAGAGTTTTAATAGATACTCTCATTGTAGCACAACCTCCCTGGCCTGTTTGTATTGATTTTCAGGGAAATAGTTACAAAACAGCTATACTTGGTGGCAACACCTGGATGGTTCAGAATTTGCGAAATACCTTAACCAGTAAAGGCGATTCCATCCAAAATATAGTTTATAACGATAGTTTAGCAAATGCAGAGACCTATGGCCGTTTATATACCTGGAAAGCAGCTATGAACGAAGCATCGGATGAAGGAGCTCAGGGAATCTGCCCCGATGGCTGGCATATTCCAACCGATATGGAATGGAAAGCTTTACTCGACACAGTTTCGAAGGTTGAAAATGGAATTCCAAACCCTGGAAAAGTGCTTTCGCTTGAATACGCTGGCTATTACAATAACTCATTTCAAAATTTGGGAGCTTCGGTTAGTTTCTGGTCATCAACTCAAGCCAATGATAACGCATGGAAACGGTATTTTCATAAAGATATCTCAAAGGCTTTCCGTTACCACGAGAAAAAAACGAATGCTATTTCTGTTCGTTGCGTAAAAAATGCAAGTCCTGAATAAATAGTTGAAATTATGATTGGCAAATTATCACTAAAAGAGCGGTATGTATTATTTGCCTTGGATGATGAATTTGGGTACATCATTACTAACAATACGGCATACTGGGTAGGATTGGCAGGTACTGTATTGTATGAAATGATACAGGAAGGATTGCTTTCCATGGAAAAAGATTCTTTATTAGCACACGATCACGATTCCGAAGTTGCCTGTTATAAAAAAGTATTATCAGTTATAGAAAAAAGTAAAAATCCACCAAAAGTGGAAACCGTTCTTTTAGATTTATGGAATTACAACCAAGAAATTCAACAGGAAATAATTGAAATGCTTATTCTTAAAGGAGTTCTAAAAGAGGTAAAAAAAACTCGCTTTTGGTTTATCAAATTTAAACGATATCCTACCATAAATCATATTCCGGAGAAAGGGTTGCGCAAATATTTATTGTTACTGATTAAAAAGAACCGGATACTAAGCAACGAGAATTACCTTTTGTTGCGGATGGTGGATCAATGCGATTTAATAATTGAAGTATTCGGGAAAGAGAATGAATCGACTATTTTGCAGTACATTAAAAACATTCAGCAAACCATTGAGCCTTCCGGTGAGCTATTTGAAACCATCAAAATCCTTGAAACTGCCATGCTTTCAGCTATTGATAATAAGAATCTCCAGCTAATTTTGGAAGATGGCTAATTATCTTAAAAGCATATCTTTATAAATAGCATAATAAAGATTAACGCCATAAGGTATAATATCATCCGGAAAATTATAATCGGAGTTGTGCAATTTGGGATGATCTTCGCCAGCTCCCAACCCAAAAATTACACTGGTAAATTTTTGCGAGAATCTTGCGAAATCTTCGGCCCATGGAAATGGCAATTCCATAATAATTAATTTATAGCCTAGCTTTTCAGCATGTTCACCTACACTTTTCACTAGCTTTGGATTGTTTTGGTTCGACGGATAAATATCGGTAGCGCTAATTTCTAATTGCAGTTTTTCCTCATCGGATATTCTTTGAATAGTACTTTTGGTTTGTTCAATCAATATATCCATATCAGCATCCAAAAACGATCGAAGGGTTATCAGAATTTCAGCATGACCCGGAGTAGTTCCAAAACTGCGATCGCCTAAGTTAGCATGAACAATGGTAGTGAGTACAAAATCGTTAAATAAGTATTTTTTTTCAGGAAGTTTGGTTACTTCATCCAAAATTTTTGACAATGCAATGGCCGGGCTAATTCCCTTTTCAGGTTCTGCCGCATGCGATGTTTTGCCTGTTAATTTTACAATTAAACCTTGCGATGCAGCCGTAAAGGTATTATTCTTAAGTAAAATACTGCCTTTTGGATATCCCGGAATGTTATGCAATGTGAAACAATAATCGGGTGTAATGCGCGCAAAATTTGGGTCGTTAATTACTGCAATGGCCCCTTCGCCGGTTTCTTCCGCAGGTTGAAACAATAACACTACTTTCCCTATTTTAGGTCGGTTCGATCCAATTAATTCAGCTAAACCTATCATAATAGCCATATGCCCATCGTGTCCACATTGATGGCCTACGCCATCGGCTCTTGAAGCATAATCAACTAAATTAATTTCGTGAACCGGCAAGGCATCCATTTCTGCACGGAACATAACACAGGGGCCTTCACTTTTCCCTTTAAATACAAAAGCTACCCCATATCCTCCTAAATTGTCGATAATTTCATCGGGCTGATACCGGATGATGGTTCGCTTAAGTGCTTCAGCAGTAAACTCTTCACTGCCTGATATTTCAGGATTTTGGTGTAACGATTGACGGATACTTATTAGGTGTTTATAATCAGTAATCATTCTTCAGTAGTTATAGTAATTCTGTTAAAAATGATGCAAATTTGCATCCTTGTAATTTTGACAAAAATATAACAGAAAAACACAATGACCCTTAAAAAAATGATGGTGTACGGCATAGTAATTTTAGCTATGCTTTTTTGGAGTATGACTTATATATGGTATAAGGTTGTATTTGAGGCATTACAGCCAATTTCAGTCATGGTTTTCCGATTGTTATTTTCATCCATTTTTTTGTTTTTGTTTTCAATGCTGATAAAAAAGTTGCAAATACCATCAAAACTTGATTTTGGTTGGTTGGCTTTATTGTCTTTATTTCAGCCTTTTTTATATTTTTTAGCCGAAAGTTATGGAGTAAGTATGGTTTCAGCCACGGTAGCTTCGGTCATTATTTCTACCATTCCCATATTTACTCCTTTTATGGCCTTTTTGTTTTACGGAAACAAGATTTCAATTTTTAACGTGTTTGGCATTATTATTTCTTTTGTGGGTGTTTTGATGGTGGTTTTGGGTCAACGTTTACATTTCGATGGTTCGATTTTGGGAGTTTTAATCTTATTCGGAGCAGTAATGGCTGCTTTGGGTTATTCAGTTATCATAGTTAAGCTGGCAGGAAAATATAGTTCATTTACCATAATCAGCTGGCAAAACTTGTTTGGCTTTTTCTATTTTTTGCCATTTTTCTTCCTATTTGATTGGCATAACTTCACATTTGCTGTTATTGACACAAGAATTCTCCTTAACCTTATCTATTTAGCATTTTTTGGTTCATCAGTAGCCTATGTCTGTTTTACCTATTCCATAAAAAATTTAGGAATAACTAAAGCAAGCTTGTTTACTAATACCATTCCGGTTTTTACGGCTCTTTTTGCTTATTTGGTATTGGGCGAAATTCTTCCAATTTTTAATATGATGGGAATTGCAATTGTGCTTATAGGATTATTTATGGGACAAATTAGAAGAAGGTCTTAGACAATTAGCAATAAATTGGGAACAAGTAAAGAAATTCTGACGACTAGCTTCTGCCTTTCAGCTTCTACAATGCTTCCAACTCAGCCCTGAGTTTTTTGGGTAACGACTGAACTACCAAATCATAACTGTGATCAATCCATTCCTCAATAAGGCGGCGCGATATGCTGCCATCGATATACACGGTGTTCCAATGTATTTTACTCATGTGATATCCAGGTTGCACGGCAGGGTATGCTTCGCGGAGTTCGATAGCCAATTCCGGATCGCATTTCAGATTGATGGATAATTCGCCATCCAGGTTAATGAGTGCGTACATTTTTCCCATTACTTTAAGTACCAAAGTAACATCATCAAACGGAAAGGTTTCTTCATTTCCCTTTTTGGATAAGCAATAGGCACGGAGGTCTTCAATGTTCATGGCTGAATATTTTCATCCAAAGATAAAATAAGTGTGGATAGAATTCAAATCCTTATTTACGCTAAATTTGCAAATGAATCTAATGGTGTGAGATTTTTTATATGGACCTTCTCATTAATTTCAATTTCAACAGGTGAAATAAAATATTTTACGCCTTTTTGCTACTATACAATGAGTTGAAAGTTCATACCTTTGCACCGGAATTAACAATATTTTTTTGTCGGCTGTTTTGCTGACTTGATTTGAAGCCAACTAAAATAAATTATGAACCGGATTTATCTTCTTTTGATATTTATAATCAGTCTTACCGTGACCTCTTGCAACTTTAAACAAAAAGCAGACTTAATTATTAAGAATGCTAAAATATACACCGTAGATAAAAACTTTACCGTGGTGCAGGGTTTGGCCGTTATGAATGGACGGTTTGTGGCGGTTGGCCCCTATTCTACCATAACGGCACAATATTACAGCGATAACGTACTCGATTTAAAAGGAAAATATATTTATCCAGGATTTATCGATCCGCATTGCCATTTCGTGGGATACAGTGAAAACTTAACTCATGTTGATTTACTGGGATCCAAGTCATTTGCCGAAGTGGTGGAGCGGGCCAAAAAACATCAGTTAGAAAATCCAAGTACATGGATAACTGGAATGGGCTGGGACCAAAATTTATGGCAGTTGAAAGAGTTTCCGACGAACCAATTATTGAACGAAGTATTTCCCGATACTCCGGTTTTATTGCGGCGAATTGACGGCCATGCAGCCATTGCCAACCAAGCAGCATTGACAATTGCCGGCATTAATGAAAATACTCAAATTAAAGGCGGAAAAATAGTATTAAAAGATGGGAAACATACCGGCATATTGATTGACAATGCTGTTGATTTGGTGTTGGCATTCGTACCCAAACCTACCCAACAGGAATTGGTTGCCGGTTTGTTGAAGGCGCAACAAAACTGTTTTAAGGTGGGATTGACATCCGTTGGGGATGCCGGGCTCGAAATATCGGAAATCCTTTTAATTGATAGCCTGCAAAAACAACAAATGCTTGAGATGCGCATTTATGCTATGCTAAGCCCAACCAAAGAGAATTTGGATTATTTTCTGAAAAACGGGTTTTACCAGACCCCCTATCTCAACATCCGTTCTTTAAAATTGTATGCCGATGGCGCTCTTGGATCGCGGGGAGCACTCTTGTTAAAACCCTATAGTGATGACCCAACCAATTCCGGCCTTTTATTGCAAAATGCGGATAGCTTAACGGCATTGTGCCAATTGGCTTACGAATACAATTATCAGGTAAATACACATTGTATCGGTGATTCAGCCAACCGATTGATGTTATCCATTTACGGCTCCTTATTAAAAGGGGAAAACGATTACCGTTGGCGGATTGAGCACGCTCAGGTGGTAAATCCCACCGATTTGAAATCGTTCAAACAGTTTAGTGTAATTCCAAGCATTCAAACCACCCATTGCACATCCGATATGGGTTGGGCTGAAAAACGATTAGGTAATGACCGGGTGCAACATGCCTATGCCTGGCAAGATTTGTTGAAACAAAACGATTGGTTGATTAACGGTTCTGACTTTCCAATTGAGGATATTAACCCATTATTTGGTTTTTATGCCGCTGTAACCCGCCAAGACCAACAGGGCTTGCCCATTGGAGGCTATTTTCCCAAACAGCAGCTTTCGAGGATGCAAGCACTAAAGGCAATGACTATTTGGGCTGCCATGGGTCAGTTTGAGGAAAATGAAAAAGGAAGCATCGAAAAAAGCAAAATGGCCGATTTTGTAGTGTTGTCGCAAGACTTGCTCTCGGCTCCTTCAACGGATTTGCACCAAATAAAAATTGAGCAGACTTATGTCGGCGGACAAAAGGTGTTTGATTTGTTTGAGAAATAGAAGTTGGAAGACCGATGTCAGAAGTTGGAGGTTAGAATTGTATTTTGGAGGTAACTTTTAACTGGTGGCTGGTGGCTGGTAACTGGTAGCTTGTTCTTAGACCTTGATCCAGTTTTTTTAAGTTGCGGTGCATGTTGGGTTGTCATTCTATTGCAAAATTGTTAGTTGCACCGCTTATTACTTGTGCCACATTACCAAGGGCGTTGCCCTTGGCTTTATTCTCTCAGGCTTACAGCCTGTTTTTCAACTTTCAATTTCTAATTTCCAACTACATTCTTCTGACTTTCACTCTTCCTTCGACTCAAACTCTACATAAGCCATTACATACTTAATTTCGGCATACGAAATGCTTTCATCAACTAATTCTTTTATAGGTGAGAGTAACACGGTATCCAGTTCCTGAGCAACTTTCAGTATTTCGTTCAGTTTTTTTGTCGATACCAATTCATTTACATCGAGCATGCCTTTTCCAATGCATTCGGCCAAATGTCCTTCAATGGTTCGGGGATGCATACCTCGAGCGGCAGCGGTATCCTCCACCGATTTGTTTTTCAGGTAAAGTTCCAGAGTGGTCAAACGGGTATCCACTTTTTCTCCTTTTGTCTTCTTTTCCTTTATGGATGTAGCCTTAGGTTCTTTCTCCTGATTCATTGGTTTAATAGTGGAAGCCAATGCCTGAATCATTTTTTTGTCGAGTTCGGTGCGGTTGATTACCGATTGGCACAACGCTTCGGCTTTACAAATGGTGAGCATCTGACGGTAAAAAATCCCTTCCACCCATTGCAATTCGGTGAGGTATTTTTTGGTCCCTTTTTCCCTTTTTGCTTGCTGTTTATGTTCCAGTACGTTGGAAAGCAAATCGTTGAGCAATGGTTGAAAATATTGCCGGGCTGCACCTACTCTTTCAAATAGTGTATCAAGGGCTTCTGGTTGCTGCGATTGTACCAGGCGTGTAATCTGTGACTGAAATTTATCAGCTACCTCAATCAGCGGCTTTACCTTGGCTTGCAATGCCATCGCCCAGCTTAGGTATTTTTGTTTGCTGGAGCGCATCTCATCTTTATCATAACTGTCAATATGTTCCTGCAAATCACGAACCATCCAGCCAAAGGAATAAGCTTGAATGACTTGCTTTTTCAGGTATTCCGAAGATGCCCTTTCAAAGGATTCCTCCATCTGCATCTCATCTTTGGCCGATTGGCTGTATTGAAGCAATGCCGGATCTACATCAGGCCCATTTATTTTAACGGGTTGTGTTAATACCAATCCTTTCAAAGCGGTTAACCGGGAGAGTGCCACATAAATTTGGCCAGGGGCAAATGCCTGCGAAATATCAATCATGGCCTTATCAAAAGTTAATCCCTGGCTTTTGTGCACCGTTATGGCCCATGCCAACTTCAGCGGATAATGGATAAACTTGCCCACAACGGTTTCGCTAATCTCGCGGGTTTCTTTATCGAGCGAGAACTTTTTATTCTCCCAAGTATAAGGTTCCACTTCCGCCGCAGGCGAATTATCGAGAAATGAAACCTGAATGCTTTCGTTGGATATTTCTTCCACAAGGCCTATCTTACCATTGAAATAGGCGCTGTTGCCCGAATAATCGTTCTTGATGAACATTACCTGCGCCCCTTTTTTAAGTTCCAATGTAAATTCCACCGGATAGGAATATTCGCTGAAATCGCCTTCCACCTTGGCTTTAAAGGCAAAACTTTTGCCGGGAAGTTTATCCAATGCCTGTTTGTTGATGCTGTCGGCTTTGTAATTGTGGGTGGTTAAATAAATGTATCCCGGATTATCGATCGGATTGAAGTTTGGCCTGTGTTGCCGGTTCAACAGTTCTAAATCGGCGAGTGTAACCTCATTTGTCCTAAAATGGTTTAACAGGTCAATAAACTGCTGGTCGGTTTGCCGATAGATGGTTTCCAGTTCAATATACACCGGGTGATTGCCCTTCAACGCCAGTGCATTGAAAAAATAAATAGTTGGGTAATATCTTTTAAGCAAGCCCCATTCGTCGTCTTTTACCACCGGGGGCAACTGCCACAAATCGCCGATAAACAGAATCTGCACCCCTCCAAACGGAACATTCCGGTTGTGCCGCACATACCGCAACACGGCATCAATGGCATCGAGCAAATCGGCACGCAGCATACTTACCTCGTCAATAATCAGCAACTCAACTTCCTCAATCAACGCCCTTTTGGTGGCATTCATGTGAAGGTTTTTTATTAACGAATTGGGGGTAGTCAATTGCGTGTTTATTTCCTGATTCGGATCGATACGGTTTTCGGGAATAAAAGTGCCAAACGGTAAATGAAACAAGGAATGCAACGTGGAACCCGCGGCATTAATAGCGGCAATACCTGTGGGCGCAGCAATAAGTGTTTTTTTATGGGTACTTTCAACAATGGCCTTCAACAAGGTGGTTTTCCCGGTTCCGGCTTTTCCTGTCAAAAAAACATGCTGGTCGGTAGCATTGATAAAACGGTTTACGTACTGGGCTGCTTTGTCTTCTTGAAAAGAATTCATTGGCTGATGTAATGGGTTAAATTGGTTAATGCCGAAAGTCAAAAATAAGCAATTTGGTTGGGTAATTCTGAGAATACTATCTCAAATATTTATTAAATTTGTAAGAATCTTAAAACCTATTGAAATGAAAAATATGGTTTTTTGCTTGTATCTGTTTGCATCTCTATTATTGGTAGTTGCCTGTGCAAAAGAGAAAGAAACAATTCCCGATAAATCTCTTAAAGTTGTACAACTTTTGCTACCTGATACTCTTACCCTAACTTACCAAACCACTTTGGTGGATGAAACAAACAATCTATCATTAACCTTTGACTCGGTATTAAGCGAAAGCCGCTGCCCTGTTGGAGTTGTGTGTTGTTGGCAGGGGAATGTGGCTGTAAAACTTACTTTGAAAAAAGGTACTATTGAATATCCTTTCATTCTCGATTCCTATTTCCTTCCCGATACCACGGTGGGTGGATATGATTTCCATTTTTTGGATGCAACGCCATATCCGGATATCAATAAACCGATGGATGTTTCGGAATATCAGGTGCAACTGGTGATGGGTCAATAAGCATTATTTTTCCTTCAAACAATGAATCAACCGCTCCATTCCTTCCTCAATTTGCAACGAAGCCAGGGAAATACGGATGTAATTGGGAGCACTAAAAGCCTCACCGGGAATGACTACCACCCCATCCGGCTGGCTGGCTGTTTCCATGCAAAACTGCTTAACGGGTTGGTTTAGCAATTGGCTGATTTTGGGAAAAAGGTAAAAGCTGCCTGTAGGTTTTATGTAT
>JFJP01034094.1_pt1 | contig 13663 bp, 11 predicted proteins | sample 431651 | NCBI WGS metagenome assembly JFJP01 (sample SAMN02602958, study PRJNA72255) | Microbial mat metagenome, whole genome shotgun sequencing project. | biome: fresh water; feature: sink hole; material: water; isolation source: purple microbial (photo- and chemosynthetic) mats found in...
TGGCTTCCGGTTCGATGATGGAGGGGAAGTTGGTCAGGTCTCGGAACTTGCGCCCCGTGAGCGTCACATTCTTGCCTACGAGGTCGTAGTCGTCCAGAATGCGGGTAAACGTGCCCTTGGGGTCGCCGTCGTGGGCCACAATCACCTTGTTGGTCACTTCGATCTTGCCGTTGCGGCTTTCCACTTCGACGAGCGAGAACGTTGACGCGCCGAGGCAGATGCCTACGGATTGGTTGGTGCCTCCGGAGTGGGCGGCGGTGTTCATGACGGTCTCCTCTCGATTCCCCGAAGAATTAGATCCACAAATTGGGTTTCAATTTCCTGCAGCTCCGGCCCCGTGAGTTCGAGGTCGTGGTACCAGACATCCAAAAAGGTGAACAGCACCGAACTGGCAATCAAGCGCGAGGCCCCGGCCGGATCGACCTCGCGAAAGCGCCCGCGGGCGGTGCCCACCGCGATAAACTTTTCGATGAGCGTGCGCATGGGCGTGTAAATGCGCTGGAACATGGCCTCTTTGAGGCGCGGATTGTAGGCCGACTCGGCGTGAATCACCGACACCAGATGCTGATGTTCCTTGAACAGCAGAAGTCGGCTGTGAATAAACGACCGGACGGCCTCTTCCATATTGCCGCCCAGGTAGTCTTCCAACGCGGTATCGAGCGACTGGGAAAAAAAACGGGGGGCCACGCTGTCGACCAAGCGCGACATCAACGCCATCAGCAGATCCTCTTTGTTGGGAAAAAGGCGGAACATCGCCCCGACCGAGACCCCGGCGGCGTCGGCGATCTCTTTGGTGGTGGCCCCGTGGTAACTTTTGCATCGGAACACCTTGAGCGCCGCGTCAAGGATAGCCCCGGTCTTGTCTTGGGCCACGATTTACCTCCGGACCATTTACTCGCAGAAACGGACTGTTTAGTCCACTTTGATTGGGATTCACACTTTCGTCAAGTCCTTGCTAAATATGACCTTGACAGTCAACCATTCATCGCTTTGAATAAGTGCGAGGTGTTTTCATGAAAGTGAGAAGCAAAGCGGCGGTTCTGGTTCTCGCCACGCTGACGCTGAATTTTCTGGCCGTTTCGGCTCTGCTCTGGTATGAGCTCGGTGTCATGGGCGACCGGGTTGGCACGCAGATGACGTCCGAAAAGCTCAAAGGTGACCTTTGGTCGTTTCACCAGGCAATCGCGTCGAACTACGGCGCGCTCGGTACCGACGGCACGACGCTGCTTGATGCCCGCGCAAACCCTCTCGACGGACGTTTCGATCTGGTTGATCAGCTGGGTGAGGTTCTCGGAGACCGGGCAACGTTGTTTGTCGCGCAGGGCGACGACTTCGTCCGGGTTGTCACCAATATCCAGGATGCGACCGGTAAGCGGGCAGTGCGAACCAAACTCGATACCACTGGTGAGGCGTATGCATCGGTCAAAGACGGCAAGCTGTACCAAGGACCAGCCAATATTCTGGGCAAACCCTACCTGGCGGTTTACGATCCCCTGATTAAGGACGGCAAAGTCTTCGGCCTCGTCTTTCTTGGCGTTTCGATGGAACAGGTGCGCGAGGAGTTCGCGGCCGAAACCCTGTCGCTGATCACCACCGTTTCCTTGATTTCGCTGTTGTTGGTGGCGGTGCTGTTTTTCGTGGTGCGGGCGTTCTTCTCGTCGCTGTTGCGGCCTGCCATGCAGGTTTCGGCCACCTTGCGGACCATTTCGGTGGGGCAAGGCGATCTGACGGTGCGGCTGGGCCTGACGCGCCGGGATGAAATCGGCGAGCTGGCGCGGAGTTACGACGGGTTTGTCGACCATCTTTCGGGAATGATCCGCCGCGTTCAGGCGAGCGCAGGCTCGCTCAACGATGAAGGCGCCGAACTCGCGGCCGCGCTGACGGAAACGTCGGCTTGCGTTCACGAGATCACGGCCAACATCTCGTCGGTCAAAGATCAGGTTGCCCGCCAGGAAGCCCAATCGGTGTCCACTTCGGCCGACATGAAAACCCTCGAAGGTTCCACGGCGGCCCTGGAACGTTTGGTGAGCTCGCAGGACCAGGCGGTGCGCCGTTCCCTCAGCGCCATCGAAACGTTGGTCAAGTCGTTCGGCCAGGTTTCCACCGATGTGCAAGGGCTGAGCGACACCACGCAGGGTTTGGTGGTGGCCTCCGAGGAGGGGCGGCAACAGTTGGTGCTTCTGCGCCAAAAAATCGAAACCGTCGACAGCCTGGCAGAAGGGCTGCAGCAGACCAACAAGATGATCGCGGCCATCGCGGCCCGGACCAACCTGCTGGCCATGAACGCCGCCATCGAAGCGGCTCACGCAGGCGATGCCGGGCGCGGTTTTGCTGTGGTCGCCGACGAAATCCGGGCGTTGGCCGAACAGTCGGGACAACAGTCGAAAACCACCGCGCACGAACTGAAGCGCATTCAGCAGACCACCGGTACCTTGGTCGACGATTCCCGAACCACCGAGGGCGCGTTCCAACGAGTCCTCAGCGAAATCACGGCTGTGGAAAACCTGCAAACGCGCGTCAAAGCCGCGGTGCAAAGTCAGGCCACCGACAGTCAGCTGGTTCTGGAAGACCTCGACGCCGTCCGGCGGGCCAGCGGGGAGCTGGGGGCCCACACCTCCACCATGCGCCAAGTGGCACGCGACACTCATCAAACGGTGGAGTCGCTGCACGCCATCAGCGCGGAGATCTACGCTGGCATGGACGAACTCACGATCGGTGTCGGCGAAATCAACCGGACGGTGGCGGAAATCAGCTCGTTGGGCCAGCGCAACAAAGCGAATGCCGAAGCGCTCACGCAGGAGACAGGAAAGTTCCGCGTCACCAATGACTGACCGGGATGGGGGTGGCAAGTTCCGGTTTGTCAGACTAATCTTACGGAACCATGAAAAACAAAACCCTCGCCGCCGTGATCGCGGTTCCCCTGTTTCTGGCCATTGGCTTTGTCTTGGACTATTTATTCATTCCCGCGTGGAACCTTCAGTCGTTTGCCTTTTGGATGATTCTGGCGGCAGCGGTGGCCTTGGTGATGAGCCTGGGAGCGCTGTTTTTCAAAGCCGGGCGCGCATTAGCGCTGGCTTGGTCGGCGGGTGGTCTGGTATTTTTGGTGGCCGTGGTCGCGTCGGTCGGGTCGTGGCTGGTATGGCCGGGCAACGACCAGGCGCTGGCCGGCCAGCTCGCCGTCACCGAACTCGACGGCGCCCAGTTCAGCAAGGACTTTCCCGGGGCCAGCCTGACCGGCGGCTCGGGCGCCAGCATCCTGCTTCCTTCCATCGACAAGGACCTCTCGTACAAAATCGCGCAGGGCAAGCTCGGGCCCTACGGCGCGCAGTTCCAAATGGACTTTGAGATTTTCACGTCGGTGAACGTGGTGCGCGACGGCAAGCAGTTGATGGTGCGCATTTCGCCGTTGGATTATTCGGGGGCCATGGTGGCCTTCAGTTCCGGCGACAAGGGCTCACCCGGGTATATCGAGGTCGACCAAGGCACCGGTGAGGGGCGGCTGGTGCCGGTCGAGGGCGGGATGAAGTACACTCCTTCGGGCCTGTTCGGCTACGATTTGGCCCGCCACCTGCGGTTTGCCTACCGCACCGCCCTGTTTGGCAACTGGAGCTTCGAGGTCGACGATTCGGGCAAACCGTTCTGGGTGGTACCCGTCCTCGAAAATCGCGTGGGACTGTTTGGCGGTTCCGAAGCGGTGGCCACGGTGCTGGTCGATCCCGTTAGCGGCGCTACCGAGTGGTTTGCCACGGGCGACGAACCGGTGTGGGTCGACCGGCTGATTCCCTCCGAACTGGCGATTGAGCAGGCCAACAACGCGCTCAGCCTCAAGAATGGTTGGGTGAACCAGATTCTGGGCGAAAAACGCGACGTGTTCCAACTCTCCGACGGTTACAACTACATCTCGACCGTGGGCGGCGAAGGGCGCACGTGGCTGGTGAGCGGCATCACGTCGCCCAACGAGGCCGACCAGACGGTGATTGGCTTTATGATGGTCGACCTGCGCACGCAGGAGGCCCGCCGCTACAGTCTGGCCGGCATCACCGAAATGCGAGCCATGGAGATTGCCCAGAACGACGAACGGGTGCGAGCCCAGGCGCTGACGCCCACTTGGCCCATCGTGATGGCAGTGCAAGGCACGCCGGCGTACTTTCTGCTGCTCAAAAACTCGGTTCAGCGCCAACGGTTTGCCTTGGTCGACGTGGCTAACGGAACGATGGTCGCCTTGGGCGAAACCCTCGCCGAGTGCCAGACGCAGTTTGCAGGAATGCTGGGCGCTACCTCGGACAACTTTGACGATGTGATGGCCATCGATGGCCGGGTGCTGCGGGTGCGCGACAACTACGACGGCACCAGCAGCTTCCTGTTGCAGGGCGATCCGGTGAACCGCTACATCGTCAACACAGGCTTGGCCAACGGGGTGCTGTTCCTGAGCACGGGCGACAGCGTGGTGGTGTACTACCGCACACAGACGGCCGTCGAAAACCAACGCTTGGTGGTGCAGCTGCGCAACCTGAGCATTGGGGAGTAGTCGGGGCGTGCTTTCGCAGACCAAGCTTCGCGCGCGGTTGCCCGGGCTGTTGCTTCTCGTCAGCGTTCTTCTGTCCGGTGTTCCCCTCGCAGCCGAACCGGTAAAGCTCACCTTTACCGGCGACCTCATCGGCCATTTGCTGGTGCAAAACGCGCCCCATCCCGACAGGGCATACCAAGCCCTTGCCCCTTGGCTCAAAACCGACGACTGGAGCTTTGTCAATCTCGAAACGCCGGTCGATGCGACAAGAGTGCAAAGTGCCTACCCCAAGTTTAACGCCCACCCGCCTTTTGCGGCAGCGGCAGTGCGCGGCGGGTTTGACGTGTTTTCGCTCGCCAACAACCACGCCAACGACTTTGGGTTCAGCTCGGCCAAGGGGACCCTGACAACCATGGCTGGACTGGGAACGACCACGCAGGGCCAACCGGTGCGCTGGTCGGGCTTGACAGCGCCGGGCGAGACCGACGCCGTGGTCCGCCTCGATACCAAAGGCATCACCATCGGTTACGTCGCGCTGACCAACCTGCTCAACCAGCCGTGGGAAGCCTCGCGCGTCAACGCCATAGCGGTGTGGGACATCTGGAAGCGCAAAGCCTTTCCCGATGCCCAAAAGGCCCTGCTGGAACGGGTGCAGGGTTGGAAAGCGCAGGTCGACGTGCTGATTGTGAGCCTGCACGACGGCGTGGAGTATTCCACTGTTCCCGATCCTTTGCAGGTCGCTTTCGACCGCGAACTGGTGCGCGCCGGGGTCGACATCCTGTGGGGACATCACCCGCACGTGCTCCAAAGCGCCGAGTGGGTGCAGACGGCGCGGGGTCCCCGGTTGCTTTTGTTCTCGCTGGGCAATCTCTTGTCGCACCAGACGGCCCAGCTCACCCCGGCCGACGCGAAATCACCGACGGCCCGCCGTGGCGATGGCGTGTTGCTGCGTGTCGAAGTCGATCGCAAAACCGACAACGGCAGCGCGGACACCGGCACCGGCACCGGCACGATTCAAATCACCCGCGTCGAACCAGTATGGGTCAACAACTACCTCGACCCGCAAGGCAACGTGACGGTCGTCCCGACCGAAACCCTGGTTCGCGAGGCCCCCGGTGCGTGGAAAGAGTACTACCGCCAGCGGCTGGACGTGCAGCGGGCGCTTGCAATGCCCTGATCCGCCTTGACAACCCTCCCAAGTGACCGCACTCTGGCTTCATGTCCATCAACCCCGTCCAACAGGCCGTTCAGGCCTCGCGCGCAGCGCAACCCGCCTGGGCGGCCACGCCCTATTCCGTCCGCGCCAAGGCACTCAAACTCGTCCGCTGCCTGCTGATCGAGCGCGCCGACCAGTTGGCTGCCCTCATCAGCCGCGACAACGGCAAGGTGCTGGTCGATGCGCTGGCCGCCGAAGTGGTGCCGGCGGCCATGGCCGTGGGGTATTACGTGAAAGCGGCGCGTCGCACGCTCCGTCCCACCCGTTCCGGCGGCGGCAACCTGCTTCTGATCAACAAACGCAATCGGCTGCAGGCCCTGCCCTACGGCGTGGTGGGCATTATTTCGCCGTGGAATTACCCGTTCAGCATCCCGTTCAGCGAGGTGGTGATGGCTTTGCTGACCGGCAACGGCGTGGTGCTCAAGGTGGCGAGCGACACCCTTGAGGTGGGCAAGGCGCTTGCCGACCTGTTCGGAGCGGCAGGACTTCCGGCTGGATTGTTCCAGTATGTGGTGCTCCCGGGCAGCCAGGCCGGACCCGCGTTTTTGGAGGCCCGCGTCGACAAGCTGTTTTTCACCGGCAGCACTGAGGTGGGGCGCACGCTGATGGCGCTGGCGGCACCCACGCTCACCCCGCTGGTGCTCGAACTTGGCGGCAACGATGCCGCCTACATCCGCGCCGACGCCGACCTGGAACGGGCCGCCAACGGCATCCTCTGGTCGGGCTTTTCCAATGCCGGGCAATCGTGTGGTGGGGCACAGCGCGTTTTGGTGCACACCGCCGTGTACGACGCGTTTGTCGCCAAGTTGGGCCAGAAGATCGCCGCGCTGCGGGTAGGCCCGGGTGACGACTGGGCCAGCGACATGGGGGCCATGACCTCGGCCAAGCAAAAAAAGACCGTGCAGGACCAGCTGGCGGCCTGCCTTGCCGCCGGAGCGAAAATTGCGGCCCAGAGTGCCGTTCCGGGGGCCCAAGCCGGTGAAAACAACTTTCTCCCGGCGGTACTGCTCACCGACGTCACTCCCGATATGCCGGTGATGCGCGACGAGATTTTCGGTCCCGTGGTTGCTGTCGTGAGGGTGAAAGACGACGACGAGGCGGTACGCGTGGCGAATGCCTCGCCGCTGGGCCTCACCAGTTCGGTGTGGAGCCGCGACCGCCGCACCGCGCGCCTGTTGGCGCGCCGCGTCCACGCGGGCGCAGTGATGATCAACGACCACCTGATGTCCCACGGCCTGGCCGAAACGCCGTGGGGCGGCTTCGGCGACTCGGGAATCGGGCGAACCCACGGCGAAGCCGGCCTGGCCGAGATGGTGCGCCTGCAGGTGGTGGTCGATGACGTGCTGCCGTTTGCCACCAAAAACATCTGGTGGCATCCGTATTCCGAGCGCGTCTACCTGGGCCTGAAGGCGCTGCTGCACCTGCTTTACGGCCCAGGACTCGGCAAGCGGCTGGGGGCCATCCCCCGGGTGTTAGGCGTGTTTTTCCGCTACTGGGAACGCTGACACGGGCGGCTCGTGCGGCAGTCGGAACTCGAAGGCGCTGCCTTGGCCGACCTGGCTGGTCACCGTCAGCTCGCCGCCGTGGCGTTTCACGAATTCGTAGCAAAGCAGCAGTCCCAGCCCGGTGCCCCGTTCGCCGGCGGTGCCCGTTGATTTGCGGTTCTTGCCGGGTGTGAACAAGCCCGCCGCCTTTTCGGGGCTCATGCCAATCCCTTGGTCCTGGATGCGGACCAAGGTGCTCTCCGCGCCAACGGTGGTCGCGATCACCACGCTCGAACCCGAAGTGCTGAACTTGATGGCGTTGGAAACCAGATTGCGTACCACCGTGCGAATCATGTCGTTATCGCAAAACACGCGCGACTCCGGGCCTTCGCGCGTCAGCGCGATCGACTTGGCGTGAGCCTGCGCCTCCAGGAGCTCAACGGCTTCGCGGAGCAGTCCGTCGAGGGACTGCACTTCGGGTTGGTAATCGATTTCACCTCGCTGGGTTTGGGCCCATTGCAGCAGATTGTCGAGCAACTGATGAATATGCCGCGAACTGGTGGCGAGTTCGTGAAGCACCGGGGCCACTTCTTCGGGATCGAAAGACTTCGGATCGACATGAAGGGTTTCGAGCAACCTGGCGATGGCGTCGACCGGCCCCACCAGGTCGTGGGCGACGATGGCAAAAAACTTGTCTTTGGTGGCATTCGACTCCGCGAGTTCCTGATTCTTGTGTGCCAGTTCGGCCGTACGCGTCTGAACCGTCTCTTCCAAGCCGGTGATCGACGCTTTGAGTTGCGAAGCCATCGTGTCGAAAGACCTCGCCAGCCGGTCGAGCTCGCGATAGGAGCCGACGGGAGCCACGTAATCCCACTCGCCTTTCGCAATGCGGTCGGCCGCTACAACAACCTGCTCGACGGGCCGCAAGGCACGGCGAACGACGCCCCAGGCAAAGAGAACGGTCAGCAGCAGGGTGGCAAACACCAGACCAAGGGTGTTTCGCAGGTTGGCATCCACCTCGCTGGTGTACTGGGCCTGGGGAAGGGTCACGAGCACCACCCAGTCGAGGGTGTCCTGCTGAAAGTCGTTCACCTCGACCTGCATCAAACCCTCGGCGGCGGTGAACAACGAGCTCCCTCGCGGGGACGTTTGGTACAGATCCGCCAAAAAGGGGTGCTCCAGACCTTCCAGAGTGATGCGCTTGAATTCGGTCCCCTGGCCGGTATAATTTTTTTTGCCCATGGAGTTTGCCACCAGCAACCCGGTTTGCCGTTCGACGACGGTGATGGTGCTTCCCTCGACGGGAACCAAGGCCGAAAGGTATCCATTGATGCGGTCCAACCGAAAGTCGACCCCCAGCACACCCTCGAGTTTTCCATCGGCGCCAAAAACCGATTGGGCGGCGGTGATCGCCAGATCCTGGTACACAAAGTGCCGGTAAACTTGACTGTAGATCGGGCCTGCCGACTTCGCACCGGCCTGATACCAGGGACGGGTCCGGCAGTCGAAGTTTTTGATCACCGCCATGGAGTCGACCGGATTGCCGGCCGCGTCGATCGAAAAGTAAACCGAGCTGCCCTGCGTGGTCTTGTCGTTGTGAATCACTTCGACCCCATCGGAGTCATTGCGGCGGGCCCCGTAAAAGCTTCCGTCCTCGCGGCCATAAAACGAATACGAGACCTGCGTGAAGGCGAGCAATTGCCCAGCGAAAAAGCGGTCGCGGGGGGCAGAGTCGGCGATGGTGAGAACCCCGCTTGCCAATGCGTTCCGGTTGACCTCGTTGAGGAGCATCGGTTGTTTCATGAGCGTCGCGAGCTGGCTCATCACATCGTTGGCGACGGCCTTGCTTAATTCGGCGACAACGGTCTGGGCCGTTTTCTGGCCGCTCTGGAGCGACAGCAACGCCATGGTTGAGCCCCCGACGATCAGCGTCAGCAACAGCGGGACGGTCAAAGCAAAACCCAACGAAACGGAAAAAGACTTTCGCATGATACTAGTTTTAATACCCGTAAGCGCCGTTGTCGAGAGCAAACTCAGGGCATTTGTCGAACGGGCGCACACCTCAGGGATGGCTATTCGGCCATCCCTGAGGATCTGTTTCGACGAGGACTAAAGCCGGACGCGGACGCCGAACTCAGCGCCTAGACCAACTTGAGGCGAGGGGAACAGGGGGACGCTCAGGACAGGCGATAGGAACAACTCAACACCTTTGACGGGCCAAATCTGGATTCCGACCGGCAAACGCAGACCGAGGTCGAACGACAAGCCGCCGCCCGAAGAGCCAATTCCCGCGTAACCACCGGCACCGACAAAGTAACTGAACGGGCCCGTGAGTCCCTTGGCATCGATCACATAATAGTCGGCCGAAGCATTAAGCTTGACTTGGCTCAGGTCGTATTGGAGCCCGACCACCGGAAACGAGCGCCACTTGAGCGAAAGACCGATACCGCCGCCCAGTTTTCCCGCCGACGACCCGGCACTGCCGTACACCCCTACCGCGCTCAAACCAGCCGGACCAACGGCCCACGCGGGAAACGCGAGCGCCATTGCGCCCAAAACCATCAAACTCACCAACACTCTCTTCTTCACAGCACGCTCCTTGTTCACGAAAAAATACCTCATTTGCCGTAAAATTTCATCTGTTTCCGCGTCACTAGTTCGATTTTACTAGGCTGCCCGCTAATTGCCCGCACGCGGCCGCGATGGACTCACCCGCCGACTGCCGCACCGTCGAAGGAATTCCGTGGGCGCGCAACGTCTGCTGAAACGCGTCGAACACCGGCCGCGGCGAGGGTGGGGCCGCAAGGGTACTCACGGACCCGGCGGGCGCGGGGTGGTAAGGAATCAGGTTGACGTGGGCGTTGCGGGTTCCGATCAGCCGCACGAGTTCGTTCAGCTCCCGCTCCCCGTCGTTCACCCCCCCGATCAGGACATACTCCAGGAACAGGCGGTGACCGGTGACGGCTTGGTAGTCGTCGAGCGCGGGCATCAACGCGTCGAGCGGCCAGCGGCGGCAACCGGGCATCAGCTGGTCGCGGAGGTCTTGCCGGGCCGCATGGAGCGAAACGGCCAGCCGGATTTTGGGGAAGGAGCGGCAGAAAACACCGATCGCGTTGGCAACGCCACTGGTCGACACCGTGATGCGACGCGGGGCGATCTCAAAGGTCCGTTGATCCAAAAGCCCGTGCAAGGCCTCGCCGACGGCCGCGAGGTTGAGCAGTGGTTCGCCCATGCCCATGAAGACCACGTTGCGCAGCCGGCTGTTTTCGGCGCCGAGCACCGCGTTGGCCCAGGACGCCTGCGCCAGGATCTCGATGGCGCTCAGGTCGCGAACCAACCCGAGCTGGCCCGTCGAGCAAAAAACGCACCCCAGCGCACAGCCGACCTGTGAACTGACGCACAGGGTGTTGCGGCCCGAAGGATGGCGGATCAGCACCGACTCGTAGTGCTGACCGGGACCTCCCCATAACACTTTGCTGACGTTGTCGGCCGTCCCGCCGGCCGTCATGGCGCGTCGCTCGCCCATCGGCATACCCACCCGGATACCGCGTCGACCAGCGCGAGGAGCCCCAGCCCAAACAACGCCAGCACCACGATGGCCGCGTTCATCGACAGGTAGTCGACCCGGCTCCACGCGTCCGAGATGAACCACCCCAGGCCCGAGGTGGAGGCAAATGTCTCGGCAAAGTACAGCACGGCGATCGACGTCCCCAGCGCGATCTTCAGCGCCGTGAACAGCTCCGGGAGGATTCCGGGGATCACCACATCGACCAGCAGGTGATATTGCCGCGCTCCCAGCACCCGCATCTGGTCGAGCAAGGCAGTTGGCAGGCGGCGGGTGGCATCGCGGGTGGCCACGGCGAGCTGACTGAACACGATGAAGGCCACCAGCCCGACCTTGGGCTCGTCGCCCAGCCCCAAAAACAGAAAGAAAAGCGGCAGAAACACCACTTTGGGGATGGGGTGCAGCAGGTACAGCAGGGGCTTGGCCACCGCGTCGAAGCGTTGCGACCGCCCGGCCGCCAATCCCAACGCCAGCGCGGGAACCGCCGCCAACAGTACCCCGCCAACGAGGCGAGTCAGTGACGCCAAAAAGTGCGGCAGCAGGGTGCCCGTGGCAATGAGCTCACCCAGCCGGACCAAGGTTTCCAGCGGCCCAGGGAGGAACGGACGGGCTGCCACGGCGGCAGCGACGGCCCAAAGCAGGCCCAGCAGGACCACCGCCGCCAAGGCTCCCACCGCCGAACGCCCGGGGGAACGCCTCATGCCGTGCCCTCCAGCAACGCGCGGACTGCGGTGGTGAGCGCGAAAAACTCCGCGTGCAGGCGACGAGCGGCCGGTCGCATCGACACGCCGGCGGGGACGAAACTTCCTAGAGTGACCGTACCGGCAACCCTCGCCGGCGCATTGCCCGTGAGCACCACCACGCGGTGACCCAGCGCAACGGCCTCGTCGATGGAATGGGTGACCAGCAGAATGGTGGGGCGGTGCGTATGCCAGACGGCGGAGAGCAGATCCTGGGCCCGTTCGCGGGTGAAGGCGTCGAGCGCCGAAAAAGGTTCATCCATCAACAGCAGGCGCGGCCGGGTGACCAGCGCCCGGGCCAACGCGACCCGCTGGGCTAGGCCGCCGGACAGTTGGTGGGGCCAGAGTTTTCGGTGCGCGGCCAAACCCAACTCGTCGACCAACGGGGCCACCCGGCCGGCCGCGTCCTTCACCCCGGCCCACCGCAGGGGCAATTCGAGGTTCTGTTGCACGGTTTTCCACGGGAGCAAGCCAAGATCTTGAAAGATCATCGACGTCGCCGAGGGCTCGCGATCGGTGAGGTGGCCGCTCCAGTCGACACCCGGGGTCGCCGGAACCAACAACCCGGCGGCAGCCTTGAGCAGCGTCGTCTTGCCGCAGCCCGAGGGGCCCACCACCGCGACAATTTCGCCGGGAGCAGCTTGCAGGCTGACCTGTTCGAGGACGGGCACGCCCCGGTAACCGAGGCTCAGCCGTTCAAAGGCGATCACGTCAGCGCGTCGACCGGAGCGAGTCGACCGGTTTGCTGTCGATCCAGTCGAGGTTGGACGGAGGCGCGGTGAGCAAACCTTTGTCGGTCATCCAGCTCCAGATGGAACGGAACGAGGCTTCCGAGGCGAGCCGGGGCGCCCGGTAGGTGACAAACCGGAAATCAGCTTTCACGGCGGCGGGCAGACCGACCTGATCGACAAGGAACTGCCGGTAGCGGTCGTTGTCGGCGTTGATGGCGGCCCCAGCCTTGGCGCCGGCCGCGAGGAAGGCCTTGACCGCAACGGGGTGGGCGGCGACGTAAGCCTTTTGGAAAAACAACACGCCGGGATCCTCGCCCAACTCATCGCTGCTGGCCAACACCCGGGCACCCTGGGCTACGGCGGCGGTGGCCAGCGGCTCGGGCAGACACGCGGCGGCCAACTGACCACCGACGAGCATTTCCAACCGCGTCGGCATCGACGGCACCGCCAAGACCTTGATGTCGCCGGGAGCCACGCCCGCCTTGGCGAGAAACTTGTCGACCATCAGGTGGATCACCGAGTTGGTCGACGCGCCGATGGGCACCCCAGCCAAGTCACGCGCCGTCTTGACCGCCGATTTCGGGCTGGCGAGCAGCAAGTAACGACCTTCGGTGGCCGCCACGATGGACACGCCGAAACCCTTGGCCGCCGCCATGGACGACGAGGGTACGTCACCGATGGTGCCGTCGACCGCACCGGCCTGAAACGCTGTGTCGCGCTCAATGGGACTCTTGAAGGTGACCAGTTTGACCTCCAGGCCCGCGTCGGCGAAATACCCCTCCTGCAACGCGACCAAATAGGGTACCGCGTCGATGGCGGGCAGCACGCCAAAGCGCAGGGTTTCAGCCCCGGCGGACAAGCTGGCGGCGGCCAAAACGGCCAAAGCGGCAAGGCGCACAAAAGACATCATGAGATCTCCTTACGGGCATAAATATTACAACAACTCAGGGGGTGTGGCCCACCGGGGGACCAGCTCGTGAGCGATTCCCAGCCGATCGAGCACCTTGCCCACCAGCTGATCGACCAGTTCGTCAATCGTCGTCGGCCGGTGATAAAAGCCAGGCATGGCGGGCAGAATCACCGCCCCGGCCTCGGCCAGCCTGGTCAGGTTGCGCAGGTCGATGAGGCTGAGCGGGGTTTCGCGGGGGACGAGGATGAGCGGCCGCCCTTCCTTGAGCGCCACCGCCCCCGCGCGGTGCAGCAGATTGGTCGCAGCGCCAGAGGCCAGATGGCCCAGCGTGGCGATGGACGCCGGGATGATCACGGTGGCGTCGAGCAGAAAACTCCCGCTGGCCGGGCCGGCCCCGAGGGCCTCTTCGCTGAGCAGGGTGAACTGCCCGCCACCGGCTGCCTTCCACCGTTCCACCCAAGCGTCCCAAGGCGTACCGGTTTCGGTGACAGTGACCTTGCGCCCCCAGTC
>JFJP01039375.1_pt1 | contig 13663 bp, 15 predicted proteins | sample 431651 | NCBI WGS metagenome assembly JFJP01 (sample SAMN02602958, study PRJNA72255) | Microbial mat metagenome, whole genome shotgun sequencing project. | biome: fresh water; feature: sink hole; material: water; isolation source: purple microbial (photo- and chemosynthetic) mats found in...
ATTTATCATCAAAACTGATGGTATCCTTTTTAAATCCAATGGTTTCTGCATTGGCAAGATTGTTTGATACAGATTCAAGCTTTCTTTCCTGCCTCAACCCACCCTGGACAGGCCGCGTCACTTCAAGAATCATGTTGATCTCTCCCGGAAAAATAGTATTACCGCATAGCCACCTCTGCAATATGGGTCTTGCAATATGGATGCCATTGTGCTTACAGGGTTTGCCATGAAAAATCTCAAAACCCATCAACATGGGCATTAAGGCCCTGAATCCCTTGCAATAGACCTTGGGTCAGATGTCTTAAAAGAAAAGGGGAAATGATAAACCAGGACTTTAAAGTATTAATTCCGCCAAAAGTTCAACAGGAACACAGAATGATAATTGACAGTACTCAGAAAATTTTTCCCATCTCGATGTCATCCCCCTGCGTTGAAAAAAAGCCTTGCATAAAACCTGCTTTAACGTTAGATATTATCTTAACCTTCTGGAAATAAAGTCCAGAGAAGCAAGAAAAAAATCACCATGAAATAATTTGGAAATTTATTTATATGATACCAGAAAATATTGACCCGGATAACGATCAGAAAATCATGCCCATCCATATCGATTATTTTTGCCCCTTTTGCGATACGAAACTTTTCCGGGGAAGGGTCGCCACACTCAAGATGGTATGTTCAGGCTGCAATAAGCTTGTCCTGATAAAGGACATTGAAAACAAATATGCATCATCGAACAAAGAACTCTGCGATTATTGAGGCTCTCTTTTTAACCAATTCTTATTTCAGACTGCGCTTCGAATTCATTGAATAGACAAAGGCCAGAAGCTCAGCAACAGCCACATAAATTTCTGAAGGAACTTCCTGGTTTATATCAAGAGATGACAGCACTTCAATCAGGTCGGGATCATCTTTTATGGGGATATCATGTTTTCGGGCAAGTTCAATTATTTTCTCAGCCACCTTGCCTTTTCCTTTGGCCGTCACTCTTGGGGCATCATCCTTTTTCCGGTCATACTTCAGTGCAACTGCCTTTTGGATATATTTTTTTTCCATTTTTCAGATCACTATATTTAAAACCCTGTCAGAACCGGTTTTTAACATCGCTTCAATAAAATCCGTGGGTTGAATCCGGGTTTTATCTCCTGTAAAACATTCGATCTCATGAACCTTATAATCTATTCCTTTAAGCCTTTCTTTCAATTCAGGGAGCATGGACCGGACGTATTGACAAATTTCTTCATCATTCAAGAGAAACCGCCCTGAAATTTCTTTTTTCAGGATTGAAAAATCAGCCCTTAAGGGGCCAAGAGAGGTCATGTCCAGTAAAAAAGAGATCTGAATGAGCTTATCCGTAGAACCCTCATTATCCCTGTTTTTCCCTCCGGTATCGATAAAAAGCTGACCAAATCTGAAACTGTTCTCGCTGAAAACAGGGAAAGGCAGAAGAAACCGCCCTGATTCAGCGCTTTGATGGTTCAAAAGCTGGAAATTTTCCAGAGTTTCAGAAAAAGAGGCTGCCATGTTCAGGTTTTCCGGATGATCCGGCCCGGCCAGGAATAATTCTTTCTGGATCAGGGCCTTTACATCCTGATTTAACAGATTGGACAGACCCTGTTTGAGATCCGGTAGAGATGCCTGCCCCTGAATGAGCTTTGCCGTTTTGTTCTCCCATGTCATGCCGCTTTTTTCGATAAGTTTGGGTAGAAAATTCTTATCGGCTTTTCCGGACTTCAATGCCATATCATAGAGCAGGTCTTTTACACGAGGGATATGGATACGGGTGACATCTGTTATGACGTCATTCCCGGGGAAAAACCGGATCAGTGATGAAACCTGTGATGTGGTCATCTTCTGGACCGGGCCCATGAGCTTTAATAGAACGTTCTCTTTTTGTTCCACAACCTTAAGCTGAATTTCTTCTCCGGGCCTCAGCAGCATGGCTGTTTTTGCCGTTACCGTCCGGTTGTTGATCAAGAGGCGGGCATTCCCCTGCGGCAGGAGGTCCAACACTTTTGCATGAACAATCTGATCTTTGATAAATGACGGGAGGGTGTTTTTTCTGCCTTCGCCCCGGTTGATGACAACCTCGGAAGACGAGACATGGATACCTGAAATCATCTACTGTTTTTTTCCATTTCCAGGAATTTTTTCTTCAGATCCACAACCAGTTGAACCTCGCCCCTGGGTATGGCTAATTCCTGTGCAATGGTATCAATATCATACTTCTGGTGATACATTTTCAGTATCTGATTCTGCTGGTTTGCCACATTGCCTGTGGAAAAGTCCAGAATCCTCTCTTTTGGAAGATCAGCAAACGCCCTGCCCGCTTCGACTTGCCTTTCTTCAAGCTTTTTCTGCATGGCATCCGCTCGTGACAGCAAAAGATTGATATTGATGATCCGGGAATCCAATGCATCGTTCAATCCCTTCAGCAGTCTTTTCTTATCTTTTATCTGTTCATCAAACAGAATGGCTGCATCCCTGGATTCCTTAACCAGAGGTTCCAGCATTTCCATGATATCCGATGCAGTGTCCCGGACCTGGTCGTTTTCATTCGATCCATCATCATCATCATCAAGGAATTGAGAAGGCTGTTCGGTTCGCAATCGATTCATCTTCCGAGTAAAAACAAAAATAAATAAAAACAAGGAAAAATTGATAAAAAATAGAACTACCATCCAGAATTCAATTGAAAATAATCGGATCATATCATTGTATCCAGAAGCTTTCCCTTTGCATCAGGGTCCAGATCCAGCTCCTCCTGTCTTTTCCTTTTTCTTTTCTCTTCTTTTTTTTGTCTTATTTTCAAAGTCTCTTTCTCTTTTTTCATTTCCAGTTTCTCAGACTCTTCAAATTCCCGCACGGTTGAGTTTTTCAGCACGTCACTGGCTGCCTGCAGCGCTGCGGTTTGTTCCGGAGCAGGTTTGGGTGCAGCCGTCTGATGGGTTATCTCCTGAGCAAGCCCGGACTGCTGAATGACCAGATTGTGTCCAGACACAGTTGTCATTTTAAGCCCCTTTCAACCTATCTTAAAAGATATAAAACTGACCCTGCTGATGGAATTTGCGGGCAGTACTTTCTTCAAGGTTGTTTCAACCATGGATAAAATTTCTGCTTCCGACATTTTATCCCGCTTCTCAACAACCAGGCTTTTTCTGATGGAATCATAAATCAGATCCCGGAAATAGGATAAATTGTTCAAAATTTCCTGTTGGGCTTTCTGATCAGCATAATCAATGGAGATATCTGTTGTAACATAGGCCATATCCTTTGAAACATCCGGTGGCAATATGACAAAATCCTTCAGGACCATATTGCCCGGATTTTTATTTTCCACCTGCTTTTGGACAGGAGCCTCATGAGTCTCAACTTCAATCTTTTTTTGTGGGCTCACCACCGGCTCTTCCGGAGCGCTCACGATTTCAGGCGCCTTGTGCCCGCCGGAAAAAAACAGGAAATAGCTTGTCGGAACGGTTATTCCAAGGATTACCAGAATAGATGCAGCAACAAGGACCATCTTTTTTTTATACCAGGAAGACCCGACTTGTTTCTTTTTCTTTGGTTTTACCAGAGCCTCATCATCTCCCTGAAGGACAACCAGGTCTTCATCTTCTTCCTCGTCTTTTATCTCTTCATCCAATTCCCCTTTTTCAAGGAGATCCCCATCTTCGCCAGCATCAAGACTGGTGTCCGATTCCTTGTCCATGAGGTCACCCAGGATATCTTCATCATCCTGATCGGCTGCCATTAAAAGGGTATCAATATCATCCTGGGAAATGAGGATATCGTCTTCTGCTTCCTCTACTTCATCATCATCAGACTCTGTCAGAAGTGCATCAATATCTTCCTGGGTAACGTCCTCTCTTTCATCATTTAATTCCAGAACATCGACATCCGATTTAGGCTTTAAAAAATCTTCCGTGTCGTCTAACGGCATTTGAATAGCTGATAATTCGGATATCTCTTCCGATTCCATTGCAGAGTCGGGTTCTTCATCCAGGATAACCGGCCCTGAGTCAGGGGCTGTGTTGAATTTTTTGATGAGTCCATCGATGGTTTTCTGGGAAACGAGACAGTCTGAAACCCCCACTGCTTCAGACTCATTGATGACGAAATCATCTTGTTTTTTACTTTTTTCTTTTACCGGTGCCGGGACTTCTTCAATCCTTTCGTCCATGAGGATATCATCTTCAAGGTTCAGGCTGCTATCGGCAAGAATCTCCGAATCCAGACCTTTTTCCATATCAGGTGTTGACTCCTGAGATCCCATCATGGCTCTGACATCCTCTTTGGAGAGCTCTTCAAACTCTTCCTCATCGTCGAGAGCCGAAAGTATTTTTTCTTCAGATGCAGGATTTGAATTCATGAGACTGTCAATATCATCCTGGGAAAGCTCGCCAAAATCCTCTTCTTCGGAATCGGTTTCCAAATCTTTTTGAAGGGCAGTGTCTTCTTGAGATATCACATTTGAATTCATCAACTGGTCGATATCATCCTGGGAAATGAGCTCCATTTCGTCATCTTCCGCATCTTCAATGGAGTTGGATTCCAGAAGTTTATCAATATCATTCTGAGAGATTAAACTGTCTTCTTCAATCATCGTCGGGTCGGACATCTTTTCACCTCTTTATTTGAAATAGTCCTGAAGTCTGGCTTTCAGCTTGAGAAGAACCGCGGTATGAATCTGGCAGATACGCGATTCCGTCAAAGAAAGCACTTCACCGATCTCTTTGAGCGTCAATTCATCATAATAATATAAAGAAACCACCATCTGTTCCTTTTCGGCCAGTGTTTTGATGGTCTCGACCATCATATGTTTGAGTTCCTCTTTATCAAAAGAATCGGCTGGGTTATCCTCTTCCTTAATACCGGACTGAAATCTTGTTTTTGAATACGTATCCTTCTGTTTTGTTTTGATAAACTCATCCAGACTTAATACAGAGGCGCCATGAATATGGGTGAGCATATCATGATAGGCTTCAAGGGAAACATCGAGTGCCTTGCAGATTTCTTCATCTGTTGCAGGGGCCCTTTTCTGCTCTTCAATGGCTTTGACGGCCCTTGTAATGTCCTGAATCTTTTTTCTCATGGACCTTGAATAGGTATCCATGCTGCGGAGTTCATCCAGAATGGCGCCTTTAATCCGATACTGGGCATAGGTCTTCAGACTGACGTGTTTGGAAGGGTCGAACTTATCCACCGCATCGATGAGGCCAAGGGATCCGGCAGACACAAGCTCATTAAAAAAAACGCTGGAGGGTAGTCTCATGGCAAATCTTGCAGCGATATGCTTTACAAGATACGCATACTCAATAATGCTATTTTCTCGCGATGCGTCTTGATCTGTTTTATTCCTCTGATACTTGTTTTTCATATAACGCCGGCGTGCCCTTGTCAGGTTGTGGTTTGAAAAACTTTGCTCATAAAAAACGTCAGATTTCCGTTTGTACTGTTTTTTAATGGGCGCTTGCCCAGGATGACGGCGATTTCATTTATGGCCTGTGCAGATGCTGAATCCGGAAAATAATCCATGACCAGCCCTCTTTTCTGAACCGCCTGCTGCAGTTGTCTGTCATAAGGAATGTAGCCCACATACGCCAGTACGACATTTTTTAAAAATTTATCCAGCGCCCCGCTCAGAGACGCATATACTTTTTTACCATCCGCTGCTGAATCGACCATGTTAACGATCAGTTTGAAATATCGTGTGCCATATTCTCTGGACATGACCTTCATCATGGCATAGGCATCTGTAATGGATGTGGGTTCGTTTGTGGCAATAACAACGCATTCATCACAGGCTGAATTAAAATATAACACATTGGACGAAATCCCGGCTCCCGTGTCCACAAAGATTATATCTGCCTGATCGGAAAGAGTTTCAAACTCAGTCAAAAGGTTGAGTTTTTCACCTTCACCCAGTTGAGTCAGATCCGCAAATCCGGAACCCCCCGGAAGAATCTTAACCCCGTGTACCGATTGGACCATGACCTCTTTCAACGTTTTCTCCGAACTGATCACATGCCGGATATTAAATTCAGGCCTTAGATTAAAAATAATGTCAATATTGGCAAGCCCGACATCGGCATCAATAATCACCACCCTTTTTCCCATACGACTTAAGGCAACCGCTGCATTGGCGACAATATTGGTTTTACCCACCCCACCCTTGCCGCTGGTGACGGCAATCACCCTTGGAAGAACTGTGCCAGCAGGTGTTGATCCTGCATTCCGTCTTGAAAGCGCCTGATTTTTTACAACGGTTTGAAGTCCTTTTGCCTGATTCAACTTAATATATCTCCTTTGATCCCTTCCCGAGAATTATTTTCAACAGTTCCTGCCTATCGGGAACAATCAAATCTTCAGGGACCTTCTGCCCGTTTGCAATCAAGGAAACAGGCAATTTGAAATCACTGATCTGGTCCAGTATTTTTCCACATCTTTTTGTTTCATCAATCTTTGTAAAAATAACCGTATCCGGACCAAATACTGAAAAAGCAGCGGCCGCTTCCTGCATAATAATCGATTCAGATGTAACACTCAAGACCAAATGAGCAGAAATTCTGAAATCCGTCTTAATCAGTTGCAGAATTTCATCAATCCGCTGCTTGTCAAAATGGCTGTGACCGGCTGTATCAATGAGTACCATATCCATGGATTTCATTCTATCAAGCGCACATAAAAGATCCTGAGCGCTGAACGCCGGCACACATAACAGCCCCATGATGGAAGCATAGGCTTTGAGTTGTTCAAAAGCGCCCACCCGATAATTGTCTATGGAAATCAGGGCAACTTTCATTTTTCTCTGAAAGGTCAGCATGGCGGCAAGTTTGGCAACCGTTGTTGTCTTTCCAACGCCTGTGGGGCCGATAAATGCAGCTACATGGGGGACTCCCGAACTGTTGTCCCTGCAAAAATAATCCCGGGTTGCAATCCGGTTCAGACATTCCTTCATCACATATTTTTTAAGGGATTTTATCTTTTCTCTCTGATCTGCAGTGTTGTCCATTGAAGCGCTTGCTTTCTGAATGATGGAACTTGCAAGCGCTTCGCTGACACCGGCTCTTAATAAGGATGCAAGAACCCCCACGGATTCAAAATGATTGCAGACCATATTGTGCATTCCATTTCCAAACCCGGCAATGGAAATCATATCTTTTATCTGCGCGATATCCTCTTGAATGACTTCAACCGGATTTGCCTTATCTGTTTTTCCATCCTTTGGGGGGAGTGGAACCGCTGCCTCCACTTCAAACATTTCTTTTCCATAAGGATCACTGGGCTTTCGTTTTATTTTTCTCGTATTCAGGATCATGGCATCTGATCCCAGCTCTTCTTTAATGGTCGCAATCGCTTGTTGAATATTCTCGGCTTTAAAAATTTTCCTATTCATTCTTCAAACTCACCTTTCCAGTTGCCTGAAGGTTAATACCATCCACTATTTCTGCATGCGATACCACAAAAACAGTGGGCAAAGAGGACTCTATCAGTTTTCTGACATGCCTTCTCAGACTTGGAGTTGTCATGAGAACCGGCTGTGTATTGGATGCGACCTGCTGCTCCACTTCTTTTGTAACAGCTTTTATAATTTCTTCTGCCAGCCTCGGGTCCAGTGCGAGATAGGCGCCATGATCCGTATGCTTAACGTTTTTGGTTAAAATTTCCTCCAGATTCCTGTCAAAGGTGAGCACATGCAGCACCTTGCCTTCCTGGAGATACGGAGCAATCATCCCTTTGGCAATTCTCTGCCTCACATATTCGGTCAGAAGATCCGGATCTTTTCCAACCGGTGCAAAGTCGGCAAGCGTTTCCACAATGCTCAGAATATCTCTGATGGAAATTCTTTCCCTCAGAAGATTCTGAAGGACCTTTTGAACCACCCCAAGGCTTAAAATGTTGGGAATCAATTCTTCCACCGCCTTGGGACTTGTTTTGGCCAGGTTGTCCATCAGATGCTGGACATCCTGACGGCCCAGTAGATTGTGGGCATTGTTACGGACCAATTCAGTCAGATGGGTGGCAATAACCGTTGAATTGTCGACCACGGTGTACCCTGCAAATCTCGCTTCTTCCTCGCGTTCCTGGGGAATCCATTTGGCCGGCAGATGGAAGGCAGGCTCAACCGTATCGAGCCCTTCAATTTCCTGGGCCGTTCCTCCGGGGTCCATGGCCAGGTAATGATTGACCATGAGTTCTGTTGAGGCTGTTTCAACACCTTTTATCATCAGACGGTATTGGGCCGGACTCAGATTGAGGTTATCCCGGATATGAATAGGCGGAATGATAATGCCGAGTTCCGTGGCAAACTGCCTTCTGATGGCCCTGATCCTTCCCAGAAGCGTCCCGTCCTGCTGTTTATCCACAAGAGGGATCAATCCATATCCGACTTCCAGCTCTATGGTATCCAGATTCAAAAGATGATCCACATCTTCCGGAGCCCCTGTGGCATCTTCTTCAGCCACTGCTTTGGCCCCTGCCCGTTTTTCCTCTTTTTTTACTTCTTCTTCCTTTAAAAAATACCAGGCCAGTGTCCCTAAAATGAGCCCCAGCGACATAAACGGGATCGTGGGCAATCCCGGCACCAAACCCATGCAGAAGACAATCACTGATCCGATAAAAACCGGTGTTGAGCTTGAAAAAAGGTGTTTGGCAAACTCTGCGCCCATTTTCATTTCAGATCCTGATCTTGAAACCAGAAGACCTGCTGCGGCTGAGATCAGAAGTGCCGGTATCTGGGTGACAAGACCATCTCCAACAGTGAGCAGTGTATAGGTGGTCAGCGCCTCTTTCATTTCCATGCCCTGCTGAACCACACCAATAATAAACCCGCCCACAATATTGATGATGGTGATGACGATACCGGCTATGGCATCTCCCCGGACAAATTTTGAGGCACCATCCATGGCTCCGTGAAACTCGGATTCCTTTGCTATGGCTTTTCGCCTCTCCCTGGCTTCGATTTCATCAATCATGCCGGCATTCAGGTCTGCATCAATGGCCATCTGTTTGCCCGGCATGGCATCCAGGGTGAATCGGGCGGCAACTTCGGCGATTCTGCCGGCACCTTTAGTAATAACCAGAAAATTGATCAGAACCAGAATGACAAAAACAATAAACCCCACCACATAATTGCCGCCCACCACAAAGGTTCCGAATGATTTGATGATCGAACCTGCTGCATCATGCCCTTCACTGCCATGTAAAAGAATCAAACGGGTGGCCGCCACATTCAAAGAGAGTCGGAATAGTGTCAATACCAGGAGAAGTGAAGGGAAAATGGCAAACTCCAGGGGAGCCGTGGTATACATGGTGGTGATCAGTACAATAACAGATAAAGAGATATTCAATGCAAGAAAAAAATCAAGAATGATCGGATGGAGGGGCAGGATCATGGCCATCAATATACCGATAAAGGCGAATACCATCAGAATATCTGATGATTCCCGCTTCATCCCTGCTAAAATTCCAGTTACATTGGTTGCCATTCCTGCTCCACGCTATTCACTAAAACTTTGACACAGACCGCCAAATTCCTGCCACACATCTAAAGTTTTTTCCCTTTTAATTTATAGACATAGGCCAGCAATTCCGCAACGGCCTGGTATAATTCCATTGGAACTTCCCCGCCTATATCTACACTGCTATACAAGTTTCGGGCCAATTGTTTATCTTCCACCAGAGGAATATCGTTTTCCCTTGCAATTCTCCTGATATTCTCGGCAATCGGGCCTGCTCCTTTTGCAAGGACTTTCGGGGCATCCATGGCCTTGCCGTCATATTTTAAAGCAACGGCCAGGCGGGTTGGGTTGGTCACTACCACATCTGCATGGGGAACGTCCGCCATCATTCTTTTCCTGGCAGCCTGGTGCTGGAGTTGTCTGATCCTGGATTTTACCATAGGATCCCCCTCGGTCTGCTTCATTTCATCCTTGACTTCCTTTTTGGTCATTTTCTGGTCGTCCAGAAATTTCCATTTCTGATACGCATAGTCCAGGAATGCCACCACCAGCATGATCAGGCAGACCTTTACAAAAATCCAGAAAGAAATCTTAAGCATATACAAAAGGATGTATCCCACACTAGTGTCGTAAAGAAATGTTATGGGGACAAGCTCTGCCTTGATTGAATTATAGGCAACCATTGAAATAACGCCTACTTTTATAAGGGTTTTTAAGAATTCCACAACGGCCCGTGATGTGAATTTCTGTTTAAACCCATTGATGGGGTCAAGTCTGGAAAATTTGGGTTCCAGGGATTGCCAGGATATGGAAAATCCGACCTGAGCTAAATTTGAGATCAGTGCAAACAGAACAATGGTCAACATGACGGGGATACAGAGGAGGATTATTTTTTCAGTATGATACGCAAGCAGTCTTATCACTTCAAGGTGGGTTAACAGGGGAATCTTTTCAAATTTAAGATTAACCTGTAAAATAGCAGCCAGGCTATGGTAGATGTAAAAAGCAGAAAAATACAAAGCAATGACCCCGGTCAGAAGGACGAACACAGATGGAATTTCAACACTCTTTGCCACCTGCCCTTCTTCGCGGGACTTGGAAAGCTTTCGCGACGACGCGTCTTCAGTCTTCTCTCCACCACCTTCCGAATCTTCAGCCATCTTCCCTTATCCTCCGCCCATATAAAAAAGAAAATACATCAATAATCCCTTTAAGTCAGACACATAGACCCGGGTCACGATGACGATAATCTGGAACACAAGCCCGAAAAGAATGAGTCCTGTAACAATCTGCAAGGGAAAAGCCACAATCATGACATTCATCTGGGGAGAGAATTTTGCTATAAGGCCAAAGGCCACGCTGACAAATGCCAGCGAGACAATCACCGGCGCCCCGATTTTTACAGACAATAAAAAGAGCTGGGCCCCGATCTCGATCACCTTTTCCGGGATTGCCTCATGCATCATGAAAAACCCCACAGGAACTATTTTAAAACTGTCAATGGCAGCCAGGAATATGATGTGATGGCCATTCAAAAGGAGAAAGACAATGATGCAGACCCAGTATCCAAGCTGATCCATGATGGATACGTTTCCCCCGCTCTGGGGATCAACCACATTGATCATGGCATATCCCATCTGGAAGCCGATAATCTGTCCTGCAAGCTGAACCGAAGCAAAAAACATCCGAATGCAAAGCCCCAGGGTGATTCCGATGATGGCTTCCGCCAGGATTAAGAGCCCTGTGGATACAGCATTCATGGGAAATCGGGTGATATCGACGTCCACCACTGGATATAAGAGCAGTGAGACAACAAGTGCAAACCCCATTTTCAACCTGTCCGGAAAAACCGTTGATGAATAGAAGGGGAGCATAAAAAGAAAGATGCTGATTCTCAAAAGGACCAGCAGATATGCCCTGAACTGCGCCGGATCGATGACATTTAGAATATCCATCCTGCGATATCCTTACCTGATGTACATGGGTATATTTTCAATCACATGAACCGTAAAGGCAGTAACCTTTTCCAGCATCCAGGGGGCAGCGAATAAAAGCCCGAGGAAAACAGCCAGAATTTTGGGAACAAAGGTCAGGGTCATTTCCTGGATCTGGGTAACCGCCTGAAAAACGCTGACGATCAGACCCACTGCAAGCCCGAGACCCAGCATGGGCATGGACAAATAAATAGTGAGGAGAATGGCCTCTTTTGCAAATTCCACCACAAATTCAGGGGTCATGGCTAAACTCCAAAACTTTTAAGGAGAGAGCCACAAAGCAAATGCCATCCATCCACCAGGACAAAGAGCATGAGTTTGAAGGGCAATGAAATCATAACCGGCGGAAGCATCATCATGCCCATGGCCAGAAGTACGGAAGCCACCACCATGTCGATGACCAGAAACGGGATATATAAGACAAATCCGATAATGAACGCGGTTTTCAGTTCACTGATGACATAGGCGGGAATCAGCACCAGCAAAGAGACATCCTCTCTTGTTTCCGGTTTTTTCATGTCAGCCCCTTTAACAAAAAGGGCAATATCGCTTTCCCGGGTATTGATTAAAAGGTATTTGCGTATCGGCGCCTGGGCCTTTTCAAAAGCCTTATCAAAGGGAATCTGACGTTCAAGATAGGGGTTGAGGGATTGTTCATACACATCCAGGGCCACTGGCTTGATGATAAAAAAGGTCATGAACAGGGCCAATCCCATAATCACCTGGTTGGGAGGGCTGGTTTGAATCCCCATGGCCTGGCGTAAAAAATGAAAGACAATCACGAGTCTTGTAAAAGGGGTCATCAGAATCAGAATAGCCGGGGCCAGGGCAAGTATGGTCAGAAGGGCGATAATTTCAAGGACAACCACAACCTCTTCTGGACTTTTTGCGGTTTCCATATTCAATTGAAGGGATGGAATGGGAAATGTCACTGCAAAAGCAGAGGGGCTTACAATGAAGAGTAGCAGCAAAACAAGGCTGGCTGCTTTAAGACATAAGGGCTTTTTATATATTGAAGTCTTCATTGGCTCTTTTCTTTAGAAGATATCTTTGTAATACTTGCAGGCGTAACACCCAGAAGAATGATATCTCCCATAACATCTACCAGCACAAGCTTCTCTTTTGCGGAAAGATGATGGATTGAGACAAGCCGGATATAGTCCTTACTACCACCTTTCAATCCTTTTATGGTTGAAAATTTTCTGACCAGATAAAACACCAGTATGAGAATCGCCAGAACCAGAAACAACATGGAAAAAGTCCTGGCAAAAGCAATCCATATATCGGAAGATGTATTCATTCGATAGACGCCAGAGATTTAACCCTGTCGATGGGGGTAATGACATCCGTGAGCCTGACACCAAATTTTTCATTTACCACGACAACTTCCCCCCGGGCAATAAGCTTTCTGTTGATATAAACTTCCAAAGGCTCTCCTGCGAGTTTATTCAACTCGATGATGGACCCCTGCCCCAGTTGAAGAAGATCATTCACCAGCATTTTTGCCTTGCCAAGCTCAACAGACAGTTCGAGAGGGATATCCAGAATAAAATCAAGCTCTCTTTCCCCTCTGCCCTCCGTCTCCTCCATACTTTCCTGATCTCCGGTATTATTTTTTTCCTCTGCCATGTTTTATGCCTCACAATCGGTTACAATTTTATCTTTTACCTGAAACGCCTGAAATCCTCTTTGCACGCCTGCATATCCTGTGAGTTTCACAAGCCCGTCCACGTAGCATATCAGAGGGTTGCAGGCATCACTATCGAGTTGGATGATATCCCCTTTCTGCATGTATATCAGCCTTTCTCCTGTAATTTCCGTCTTCCCGAGCTCTATTCTCAGGTCAACTTCCGATTCCAGGATGACTTCCCTGATCATTCTTCGCCAGTTTATATCTATTTCTTCCACTTCTGCCTGGACACCTGAAGATAATTTGTTCCTCATGGGTTCAATCATGGAATAGGGATAGCAGACCACAAGATTTCCTGCAGATTGTTCAAGCTCAATCTCGAACCGTGTCACGAGAACAAGATCGGTCGGAACGACAATGGCGGTAAACTGGGGATTCATTTCCGACCTGATGAGTGTGGTTTTTACAGGTTCGATGGGGGCCCAGGAAGCTTCGATATTTTTCAGAACCGCAACCACGGCTTTTTTAATCATGACTTCCTCTATATTGGTGAATTCCCGACCCTCTACCCTGGCTTTTCC
>JFJP01027358.1_pt1 | contig 13662 bp, 20 predicted proteins | sample 431651 | NCBI WGS metagenome assembly JFJP01 (sample SAMN02602958, study PRJNA72255) | Microbial mat metagenome, whole genome shotgun sequencing project. | biome: fresh water; feature: sink hole; material: water; isolation source: purple microbial (photo- and chemosynthetic) mats found in...
TTAACTCATAAATTTATTAAAAAATAAATAGATTTTGAAAGAAAAAAAAAACTTTTAAAAAAATTGTCTAATTTTTATATATTTTTCTCCATTTTTGAATTCTTTTTTTTTTGTTTTTGTTTTTGTTTTTTTCAAATTTGTTTTTTTTATAAAAAATTTTAATTTAAAAAAAAATCAAATAAATACATAATTACATATAATTAAATTAATGATGTTAAAAAAATTGCGCATTTTTATTCTAGATTTTTTTCTGAGCTTTAATTTGACAATATTTAAAAAAACTGCGGGAAAAATTTAAAAAAATCTTCTAAATTTCTTCGTAAATTTAATAATTTAATAATCCCCCAACAAAAAAAAACCCCAAAAAAAAATCAAAAAATTCCCAAAAGCTCAAAATGTTCGAAGCTCGTTTAGAACAAGGCATCATCCTCAAAAAAATCATCGATTCCCTTAAAGAATTAGTGAAAACTGTAAACATTGATACAAACGAAGGAGGTATTTCAATGCAAGCAATGGACTCTTCCCATGTGGCTCTTGTCTCTTTCCAATTGAAAGAATACGGTTTCAACAGTTACCGTTGTGAAAGACCAATGACCTTAGGTATAAGCATTGAGAACCTCTCCAAAATTTTGAAATGTGCTTCAAATGATGATATAATCACGATGCAAGCCGAAGAAGATCCAACTTCCATCAAATTCATGTTCGAAAGCAACAGTAAATTTATAATATATACTAGAAGTGATTATTGATTTCTTTCTTTTAAAGAACAAGACAAAGTCAGTGAGTTCAATCTGAACCTGCTGTCTTTAGATAGTGAACAATTGGGAATACCAGAGACTGAATATAGCTCAATAGTGACCATGCCTTCAGCTGAATTCACTCGAATTTGTAGGGAATTATCTTCAATTGCTGAAACAGGTTCCTAAAACAATTTTTTTTTTTTATTTAATAAAAAATACTAATGTTTTAAAATATTTTCTATAAAACTCCATATTTTCAATTTTCAATATATAAACAATTTTTAATTATAGTGAACATTGAAACTTCAAAAGAATTTGTGAAGTTTTCAATTAATGGAGAAAATGGCTCAGGCTCAATCACATTAAAACAGAAAAATGATCCAGAAAAAAAAGAAGAAGCTGTGACTTTAGAGGTTGATGAACCAGTGAATTTATCTTTTGCTTTGAGGTATTTGAATTTGTTCAATAAAGCCTCGAATTTGTCACCATCTGTGACCTTGCATCTGTCAAATGAGACTCCTTTGGTTGTGGAATATGTTATTGATAAGCTTGGATCATTGAAATTCTATTTGGCTCCAAAAATTAACGAGGAGGAGACCGCTTAAAATTCATTAAAAACGATTAATAATATTAAAAATCAGTGATTTTTTTTTTTTTAATTTGAGCTTTTTCGTTTGTTTGTTTCAATCACAAGAAAATTTTTAAAAAATAACAGGGTTAATATGTTCCATTAATTTCTTTTATTTCATCCTCCCTTTGCTCCACTAAACTTTCATATTTTTTCTAAAATACAAATTTAATTTATGTGAGTTAATCATCTATCAATATTTTTTTTACTTGTAAATATTTCTCTTTTTCCATCATTTGCTTGAAATAATTTTGCATTTCATCGATTCTAATCTTTTCATTGATTTTTTCCTAAATTTTCATCAATAATTAATAAATTACTCATAATTATTTATTAAACTTGCTGAGCTAATTGAGAAAACACTTGCTTTTCGATTGCTTTTTGATCAAATTCGAAAAAAACTTCTTCAACAGTATGTTGGATTTGATTCAATTTTTTCCCATAACCACCCAATAAAATGTTTAATTTTTGCTCCATATTGTTCAAGAGTTTGCTTTCCTGATGATAGATTTCTTTAGTTGCGTCATATTCACTTTGAAAAATAGCTGCTCGATGAGTTTTATCCAAATCTGAAATGTCTACATACCTAAAATAAAATTAAAATTGAAAGAATCCAAAGAAAAAATGTTTTTAAAAGAGTAAAAAATTAAAATGAATATGAAAAAAAAATTAAACAATTTAAATTGACTTTTTTTTCTCCTTATCAAAATGAATATTTTTCAAAGTTTCTTCCCAAGTTCTTTCCAAACATTCTTCATCCAATTTTCCATGTTTCAAAATTTCTTTAATATTCTCAATTTCTTCCAAAATCATTCTTTCAGACTTTTTGATCTCTTGTTTAGTGATTGGTGTTGGTTCTGGATTAAAATTTAGGGGCTAAATAAAAATATCTTTTATAAAAAGTCATTTTCTATCAATAATAATTACTTTTGAATGAGGATATGGAAATTTCAAGGCATCATAACCCAAAAGATTAACCATTTCTTCATTAATCATATGTTCAACTTCTCTTCTTACAATAGGGATCTTTTCATTTTCATAAATATCACTGTATATTTTTTCATTTATTATAAAAGGTCTTGGCAAATTTTTTTGAACAGATAATGATCTAAAACGAAAAAATCAAAAAAAATAATGTTATAATATTAGAAATTTTACCTCATTCTTAAGGTTTCTTCATAAGCTAATTGCTTTGCTTTTCTGCTGATTTTATCTTGCTCTTCAGCATCTAATTCTCTTAAATTTGTACCATAAGAATCTTCTTCCTCAATTTCTGGTATTATTATTTGAAATTCATTTTTCGGTTTCGGTAAAGAATCCAAAGTCGTTTTCAAAAATTGTTTTTGTTGAATAAATTTTAATTTTTCAATTTTCTCCTCACTTATTTTCTCCACACCTTGAGACTGACTTGAAATCTCCCAATTTCTATCAATTAAATCATCAGAATTTAGCTCTAAACCATAAAAAATCAAAAATCCATCAAAAACCCCTGAAAAAAATTACTTAGTTCATCATGAATTGGTGTATTTCTCACAAAATCAGTGTTTCTTCTCACAGGTGTTTGATTATTCGAAGGCATCTTTTTTTTTATCAGAAATTTATTAAAGATTTTTATCTTACTATATTGTTTAAAGAATTAAGAGCTTGTGCTAAAACATTGGGAGTTGAAGGAATCTTTGTTTTTGGTGTTAAACCAGAAAAATCTGGATTATTTAAAGGCATATTAACGCCTCCGATCAATGGAGTATCAACATTTTGCAAAGCGATAACGTTTTGAGCTTCTTTGAGAATAGCATCATGGAACCTGGGAGTTCTAATAGAAGAAGGTGTAGGTTCTCTTTGCGAATAGTCTCCCAGAAGAGCTCGAGTTGCAGGATTTAGATCATTTGAAGTCAGGTCCATTGAATTTAATTTGCCTAAGAGCTCTAAATCTTTATCAGTCATTTGAGGGGTTGGAAGAGCTAATTTGGCTTTAATAACATTCTAAAGATAAATTAATTGATGAGATATATAATAAAATCAAACAATTGAAGTATTGGCTCTATTGATTTTTTCGATAGCTTGGGGTAAATCTTTATCTTTAAGCTTTTTTATTTTCTTTTGATCTATTTTTCTAAGATTTTCTTCTTCCTCTTCTCTTCTTTGTCCCTCTAAGGTTTGCAATCTTTTTGCGAAATAAAAAATAATTAAAAAAGAAATTTAATTAATTTTGATTTTATTTACACTATATTGCCTAATTTAACATTTGCTTTCGGATCTTCTTCAGGTCCTGGCGTAAAAGCAAAGTTTGGGATTTTTCTTTCGAAGGGCACTTCTGAATTATAATCCATTTTTTTATTATTGGATTTCTTTTTCATCAGAAACTCAATTCCAGCAGCTTTTAACTCCCTTTTCTTCTGCAAAGACGCCAATCTTCTGGCCTCTTCAATCTGTTTTTCTCTTGCTTTTCGTTTGGCTTTTTTCCCTTTTGTATTCGCTAATCTGACTCTCGCTTCAGCCAACATTTCTTTTTCATCTAAAAAACAAAAGATGTTAATAAAATATTTGCATCAAAATAAAATAAACCTTCATCCATATCAATTGGATCAGGCCTTGCTGGTTTTGTTTCAGGAGTAGGATCAATTTCACCAGGTTTTAGTTTTCTAGGGTCATTTTCATCATCATCCTTGCCTTGAGCTTGGTCCAGAAGCTTATCATAATGCTCTAAAATCAATTAAAATCCAAAAAAATCTAATAAACATCAAAATTTCTAAAAGAAAAAAATTACCAACACATTGAGCTGGAGTACGACCTACGATAGGAGCAATGGTTCTCCATTGACATGGAAAGATCTTGGCCAAATGAAGAAGTTTTTCCTCTTCTTCTCTGGTCCATTCAGTCTTTTTGATGCTGGGGTCTAACCATTCATACCATCGAGCTTTGCATTGTTTTGCAGATTTTCTCACAAGGAGAGATGAAATACGGGACCATTGATTCAAACCGTATTTCATAACTGCTGCCTTTAAGATTTCATCTTCGGAATTCTTCCAAACTCCTCCTAAAAAATGGTTGAAATTATATTTATATTAGGTTTAGGACAAATTGCCTTTGATTATATATCTCATTGTTTCGTTGGGGTTGAAATTATAATAGTTTTTTCTTTATTTTATGATTAAACTTTTTAAAAATTTGAAATATAAAGGCTTATTTTGCAAAAAAATTAGAATCAAAGTACATAAATTGTCTTTTTATATGAAAAATTTGAATGCTTATTTGAAAAAAGTGAGTCTTTAATTTTGGAAAATTTAATTAATTCTTTGTAAATTTAAAAAATATTGCAAAAAATTTAAATTAAATAAAAATAAAAATAAAAAAATTAAATTTCAAAATTAAATTGCAAAATTAATTAGCATGCATTATTTTAAAGCAGCTTTTTTTGATTATTAATGATGAATATTTTAACTTCTTCTCAGATGGAAAAACATTATTGCATTTATCATCAAAAATCCTAAAATAGACAAAATCTCGACCAAATAATTCTTATCTTCCGCCAAATTACTCATAATACCTTTATTTTCTGCCAATTCCTTTGTTTTCTCGTGGCAAACTTCCTCATAATTCGGTAAAACAAAATCGTTTACTCTTTGTGAAAACTCCTCCCATTCACATTCCTTATCTTTTCTATCGCAAAGATTAAAATATTCCCCATTTACTTTGATTTTGATTTGGAATTTTTCTTCTATTCTATGCAATTCAATAATTAAATTACTGGCAAAAACAGGATATGAAGCACAATTCAAATAATCTGTTGATTTATTCTTCCATAATTGCATTTGGCATTCATAACTGGATAAATTAAGTCCTGAATACACATACCCCAATGTAGAATCATGAGCACTGTACATCACCCATTTTTTTGTTGTTTTGTTCTGAATTTTGCTCTCAAAATGATTCAAAATCTCTTTGAAAAGTGGAGTACAAATAAACTTTCTCTGATTCATACTTCCAAAATAAGTGTAGAAAAGATTCATTGTATATATATATGTCATATTCTTAAAAGTTTCTTCAGGTAGATTTGGCAAAGGTTTATTTGCGAAAATATCGTTTAAAAATACATCATTTATACCTGAAATAGTTCCCAAATCTATGTTTCCGGTGAGGTTTAATACTGATCTCAATGAAGCAATCGTGTTATTTTCGAATTCGCTATAAATATCATGGTATAATTGACTGTTTTTCTGCTCATCAAACCATTTTTTATTTATAGGACATATATCAGCATGCTCACCCAATAAAAGTTTATCTTCTAATTCAGATACTGTATGAACTGGAATCGGTTGAAACCCCCCTAGAATTGAATAATTTTGAAGAGTTATCATATCATAATTTATTTTATTATAAGGAGGCAGAGTGTTATTCAAAGGGATATCGCTAGGAACTATTGGACCAGTCTTCAAAGGGTATAATCCACTCAATTGAGATAAAGCACTCATAATCGTTCTATTGTAATCTGTGGATCTTATGTATATTTCTCTTGGATCATAAATTTTTGATAGGAATTGCTGATCTTCTATATAATCTTGACGTAATTGAGCTCCTAAGAGGAAATGCTGACGCATACCAACGCTGGTAAGTTCTCCTGGTAGTTGGAAAGATGCAGCATTCCAATAATTGAATATAGGCTCACGAGCACCGTGACGAAATACCTCAACAACCATTTCGAGTTTTGAAAAGACTGAGATTGAGCATAAAGCTAAAAATAAAAGATGGGCGAGTTTCATGGAAATTCTGGCAAATAGTTTTTTTTTATATATTTGATTATAAATAAATTTATATTTATCTTAAAAATTAAATTTAGAAAGTCTTTGATTTTTGTTTTGAAGTTTTTTATTTTTAATTTAAATTAAAATTTATAATGCCTCTGAAAAATTTCCAAAAAATGAATTCATAATCTTAGAATATGAAAAAAAATGGAATTTTCCAAAAAACTTGGAGTTCTTAAAAAATACATAAAGAGAACCTTGAAACATTATTTTTTATTGATTAATTAATATGAAAATTAGTTTTTCGAGTCAAATTTATCAAAAATAAATGAAATATAAAAATAAACAGAGCATTCTATAATACTCTCTCTTAATAAATTTGGTTAAAATTGCTGATTTGGGGTCCTTTTCCACTCTGAAAACCAATGGGTTGTTGATAATGTATAGCAGTGCCTCCATTCCACATTCTATAAATAGGATTAGTCGGATCGACTAAATAATAGTTTAATCTTAACAGATTGTTGCCTCCATTATTCGAATATTGTTCTTCTCTTATTCTACTATATTCATTTCCGATTTTAATTCGAATTAAATCAGCTTTTTTCTTCATACGTTTTGTATTGCAATAACAACAGATGAATAAACTAATTTGGATAAACACGAAAACCAATATAAACGCCAAAATCGCAAAACCTCCCGAAGAGTTATCTGAGGATGACATATTTGAATTTGAGCCCACAGTTCTCGTCAGAGCATAATTTCTGTCTGGCTTTTGAGTCAAACATAAAAAAGGCAAGATTGTCAAGAATATTAAATGGAAATAATTCATATAATTTTTATAAAAAAAGTTTGATCTGATTTTTAAAGCTTTTAATTTTTGATTTCAAACAACAAAAAAATTAACTAAAATTTCATTTTTTTTTTTTTCTCTCTCAATTAGTTTTTTTTATTAAATGCTTATTCTTTCTTTATTTATAGTTTACCTGCAATAGCTTTTCCAGTGTATTTGAATCCATAATTCTTTACTGCAGTTTCAAGTTCTGGCAACACATTAATATCCTCAATGGTTGGTGGGATCAAGTAATCTATTCTGTTGACCAGTTTTCTCAAAACTGCTCTCAAAATTTTTCCACTTCTTGTTTTTGGCAATTTTTGCACCACAATCACATTTTTCAAGCTTGCAACAGCTCCGATTTCTTTTCTAATAACATTTACTAATGCTTTTTCTAAAACTTTGGGATCGGCAGTTCTTCCACCTTTTAACACAACAAATGCAATCGGTATCTCTCCTTTAATATCATCTCTCACTGGCACAACAGCGGCTTCTACAATATCTTGATGTGTAAGCAAAGCTTCCTCCATAGCCGATGTGCTCAATCTATGTCCTGCTGTATTGATAATATCATCAATTCTAGCCATTACGTACATGAATCCATCCTCATCAAAGTAACCAGCATCTCCTGAAGCATAATATCCAGGGAATTCCTTCAAATATTTCTCCACAAAAGCCGCATCATTTCCATATAAAGTCAACATAAAAGAAGGGGGTAAGGGCAATTTTACAACAATTTTTCCCAGTTTATAAGGCTCAGTTATCAATTTAGAGTCTTCACTCATGATTCTTACATCAAAGCCAGGCACTGGTTTTGTGCAACTGCCTGCTCTTGGTTTAAAGGTATATAATTGTAGATAATTGCAACAAATTATCAAACCGCTTTCAGTTTGCCAATAAGTGTCGTTGATCAGAGTATTTGGCAATTGTGATGAAATCCAATTATAAGTGGGAATATCCAATCTTTCACCAGCCATAGCAATATGTTTCAATGAAGAAAGATCATATTTTCTTATCCAATCACCATTATGATCTTCTTTCCTTAAAACTCTCAATGCCGTTGGAGCCGTATAAATCCCTTTGATTTTATATTTTTCAACAATCTGCCAAATAATCCCAGGGTTTGGAGTTCCAACAGGTTTCCCTTCAAAAACGACAGTGGTAGCTCCTTGCAATAACGGTCCATACACAATGAAAGAATGTCCGACAACCCAACCTATATCTGATGTCGAAAAGTATTTATCTTTCTTTTGTATATCAAACATGTGATGCATTGACCAAGTTAAAGCAACAGCTGTGCCACCAGTATCTCTCACTATTCCCTTTGGTGCTGTCGTTGTACCTGAAGTGTAGAGGACATATAAAGGATGAGAACTCTCCACTGGCTCACAATCGGCTGTTGGAGCACTGTCAATCACCTTTAAATATTAAAAAATATTAATGATTTTCTTTTAGTTTTACCTTGTGATATTCATAATCTCGGCCTGGCTTCAAATGAGTTGCCAATTTAAGCTCTCTTTGTACTAAAATAACCTTAACTTTATTTTCATAGCCTGAAATTATTAAGGCCTCATCGAGCATTGTTTTATAATCAATGATTTTAGTGATTTCTATCCCACATGAAGCAGAAACAATAAGTGTTGGTTCAGCGTCTCTGATTCTTCCTGATAGTTCTTTTGCAGCGAAACCTCCGAAGACAACTGAATGAATAGCTCCTAATCTACAAGTAGCCAACATAGCGAAAATAGCTTCTGGAATCATAGGCATATAGATTATTACTCTATCACCTTTTTTGACTCCTAAAGATTTCATCAATCCTGCCATTTTACAAACATGGTAATACAATTCGGTATATGTGTAGGTTCTGCATGCTTTAGTAACTGGACTCTCATAAATCAAAGCTAAACTGCTACCACAATCAACCAAATGTCTGTCAATGCAATTGTAGCACATGTTTAAGAGACCATCTTTGAACCATAAGGAATAATTAGGAGGAACTTCATCTAATATCTTTGTCGGTTTTTTAATCCAATCGACCTTTTCAGCATGTTGGGCCCAAAAAGCTTCACGAGTTTTAGGGTCGAGTGCCATTTTATATTGCATATCATAAGCGGCTGATGGAAGAGCCATTGTTTTGGACTAATGAAATATTTTTTATTTTTATATTTGAAAAGTTTTGAAAAAAGTTTTAGATTTATAGGAGGAGGCTGAGATTGTACTGCATATTAACAAATAAAATAAGACATACTAATTTGATTAAAAAATGATATTTTATAAAATTTGAAAGAAAAAAAACGTTCAACAAATTCAAAAAAAGAGAGAGAAAAAATTTAAATTTTCCAAAAAACAAAAACACTATGTTTTTTTTTAAATTTTTTTAATAAAATTGTAAAAAAAAATTCTGATTTTTAGACCAAATGCTTTCTAATAACATTTCCCACGAACAAAACTTTTCTATTCCAATGACTCCGATCGACAATAACAATTTTTCAGATTTTTTTGATAGCAACGATTTTTTATTCTCAGAAAACCATATTAAAACTGATGAAATTTTTGAAAATAAGCCTTCGATATTTCATGATGAAGAAGCTCAAACTTCTTTATTAACGTTTTGTAATCAGGTATTTTTAATAAAAGAAAACATTAGAAAAAATTAATTTAATTTTGTTAGACTTTAGCAAACTATGGATTTTCTGCTTTAGGCGAATTGCAAGGGCCTGTTCAAGAAATCAATAAAACTATCAAAGTTATTTATGAATTATTGCAGCAAAGACAAAGAGATTTGGAATTTCGGAGTGAAATGGTTGATAAAATTGCCAAAGTGGAGTCTGATAAAAGCACGATTTTTCAAAATTTGGTTCGTTCGAAATCTGAATTAGAGGCTTTGAAGAAGGAAAATGGGATTTTGCAGAATAATAACAAAACAATTGAAAAAAAATTCAAAACTGAGAAAGAAAAAATGGTGTTTGAGAAAGAAGAAATAAGCAAACAATTGTCAAAATTAAGTTTTAAGGAAACCCAAATGCTACATGAAATCAGAAAAAAAGAAAATGAAACGAATAAATACAAAGAACAAGTAAAAATTAAGAAAAAATTGCTTTATATTTACCATTTACTCCTCATATAGATAAAAAAAACTGTTGATAAAAACAACAAAACCCAACATGAAATTTTAAATAATTTCAACCAAACCGCAAATAAAAATAATTCGAAAAACCCTGAAAATGTTTTTCTGAACGAAATAAAGGAAATTCACGAAAATGTTCGACATAAATTAATGATAGAAAACCAAGAGTTAAGAAATACTTTGCAAATGTTCCAAAATGAATTAAAAACTTTAATAAATGAAAAAAAAGAATTTTTCGTATAATTTTCAAAAAATTTTCTGAAAATTTTTATTTATTTTTTATTTTTCAGATAAAGAAATTAATGGTTGAAAGCAATAATGAATCAATGATGAATTGGTTGAGGAAATATTTAGAGGAAATTAATTTGATTATTATGAAACCTGAAATATTTAATTTGCCCTATGATAAAATCGGAAATGAAATAGTTCAAGTTTTGAAATCCAATTTCAAAATAGTTGATGCATTTTTTAACAAAATCGTTGATTTCAATTACTTTCAATATTACTTCAAAGAAATAAAGCATGAGTTATCTGAATTTCATCCAAATCTAGGTCATTCTTCAAGTTTATTAGAGTTCAAAACTGTTTTAAGTCGATATTTTAAAAAAAAATTTATTATAAATTTGAAAAATATTAGCTAAAATCAAAAAAAATGAAGTGGTTTCACAAAATTCTCTTGTGAAAAACGTAATAAATGAGGAAAATAAAGAAAATTTGATAAATGAGAAAGATAAATCTAAATCCATAATCATAATTGATGATAAAAAAGCAATGGATATATCTATGAGGCATTTTTCAAAACCTTATGCACAACATTCTTCATCAGCTGGGTTAAAAAAAAAGACTCCTAGTTTGCAGGTTTTTGAAAAACCCACTGAAGAATTAGAAAGTTATTTTTTGAATATTAACTAAAATATTTTATTTTAAAATTTTTCGAAAGTTCATGAAATTTCTAAAGAAATCAACAGGTGGGAAGATTGCTTCTCAAAAAAATATGTTAACTGAAATATTAAAAAATTAATTTGGTTTATTTTTAAATATTCAACAAATGGATAAAAAATTTGTCCATAGAACAAAAATTTTATCAAAATCTAAATATTTTTTTGTTTTGTTTTTACGACCACTTTTTTGCTTTGTTATTAATTTTTAGAGAGAAAATTTTTTTTATGCAAATTTTTATTGAATTCTTTTATCATGTTTTAATATTTTTCATATATTTATTCTATTATTTTTGCAACTTTCTTTCCTTCTTCTGTTTCATTTGTAATGAGCTCAATGCAAATATCGTTCATAATCTCTTTTTCATCAACCCTTTTAAATAATTTATTCCCAGAAAGATGCTTCTCGTGCCAATGGTGAAGCTCTTCAACATCTGTTATGCAATAAATTTTGCCTCCTGATTTTAAAAAGTATGCATATTCGGAAAGATATCCAATGCTATTATAAATATCAAATAATAATTATTCGTTTTTAGGAGAAAAAATACTTGATTATTCTTCTTCTAAAAGTCTTTTTTTTAAAATTGGGGTCCGGGAAACAAAAAAACATCTTACTGAGCTAAAATGATAAAAAAATAAAATATTTCGATTTTTTTTTTTACTTGTCCTTTCCGAAAGTAATTGACCAAATGTCGCATGGCGTTAGTTCGAAACACTGCGATATTATTATACTTTAACGAAAAAAATTCAAATAAACGATTGATAATTTTTTTTAAATAACTTCTCCTGGATTTTCAATCCTCAAAGCTCTTATTTTCTCCCCCACATAATTAACTAATTTATCTCTTATTTCTAAACCAAGACTTAAAACATTTGGGAAATTCTTGCTTAGAGCGACTTGAAATCAAATTAAATTAACAATTGAAAAAAAATTAATTTTACACAAAAGCCCTCCAAAACCACAACCGACATCTAGAAAATCTACATGAGCTCCTTTTCTCCCGTTTTTTAAATCATCAACCGGTTTACTATTATCATAATAAATTTCATGTTCTTCAGCTTTTTTAATTTAATTTTGTTAAAATTCATGTAATTAATCCAATTTTTTTACTATTTAGATAAAGTGAGTGATTTTCTATATCTGTTCCCCCGAAAAACTTGGGATAATGAATTTCCCAATCAACATAATCTGGATTCAAAGGGCTGATAATAAATAAAAACAAAAAGTTTAACACAATGTTTATGCTAATAAACTATGGAAAGGGGGTGTCTTTTAAAGGATTCACATGAGCTCGCATTCGAAAGTCTGCTTTTTTGGGAAGAAGCCTTTTTTTAGCTTGGATAGAATCTTGCTCCATTTGTGAGATTTCTGGGTCTTGATTTTCTAAGGATTTTTTTCTTTTTTTGCTTTCCATTAATTACAACAAAATTACTTTGCAAAATTGGATTTCCAAAAAAGAAATTTTATGAAAATTTTTTAATTATTCGCTTTCAAAAAAAAAACTTATCTTGTCAAAATAATAATTTAAGATATAATTTAAAACCATTTCAATTCTAAAAGTCATATCAATGTACCCAAATCAAAACCAACAAATGCTTCACCAAAACTCTGGACCAAGCCAAGGCTACCCTCCGCCAGGTCAAGGCTACCCACCACCAGGCCCAGGTCAAGGCTATCCTCCACCAGGTCCAGGTCAAGGCTATCCTCCAAATCAAGGTTATCCTCTAAATCAACAATATGCTGCAAACCCCTACAACCAGCCAATGATCATTCCAACCTCAGCTTTAACCCATTTGAGTGGTTTTGAAAAATTAATGAGCATGCCAGCTGTATTCGTTAAGCAAAAGTTCGAGCTATTAGAGGCTCTGACAGGATGTGAGACAGAAAACAAATATGTCGTCTATCCAGCCAACGCAGATGGTTCTAAAATGAAGGACGGGATGTTCAAAGCCAAAGAAAAATCCAGCTGTCTTGCCAGACAATGTCTGTCAGGTTCATGCAGACCTTTTAAAGTAAAGATAGAACATGAAGGAAATGGTGAAAAATTCTTAATGTTGCAAAGAGATTGTACAATGACATGCTGTTGCTTTAATCGACCATTTGTGGAAGTACATATGGTTGAAGGAGGAAAAGATCAAGGAGATTATATAGGCAAAATTGTCAATCCTTTTAAATGGTGCGATTCAGAAGTACAAATCCTAGACAATAAAGGAGATATTAAATATTTTATTTTCGGAGATTGTTGCCAATTAGGTTTCTGGTGCAAATTTCCATGTGAATCTTGTCAAACTGTTAAATTTCAGATTTTAGATTCTCACAGAAATTCGACTTCTGGAAGAATGACGAAAAAAAGTGCTGGATGCTTGAAATCAGCTATTTCTGATGCTGATAACTTTTCGTTGGTCTTTCCAAAGGAAGCAACTCGAGAGGAGAGAGCGCTGTTGATGTCAGCGGTGATCATGATTGATTTTATGTATTTCGAGGAAAAACAAAAACAACCCCAACAAACTAATCTTTAAATAAAAAAAAGAAAAGATTTTCAAGAATTTTTCTCATTGATGATAGTTTTTTATGAAATAAATATTAAAAGTTTGACAAATTCAAAAATTTAAAAAAATAGTTTGAGAAAAAAATTGATTTTTTAACTCCAAAAA
>JFJP01039376.1_pt1 | contig 13662 bp, 9 predicted proteins | sample 431651 | NCBI WGS metagenome assembly JFJP01 (sample SAMN02602958, study PRJNA72255) | Microbial mat metagenome, whole genome shotgun sequencing project. | biome: fresh water; feature: sink hole; material: water; isolation source: purple microbial (photo- and chemosynthetic) mats found in...
CTTTCCAGTCGTAATAGGGCGAACTTGAAGCCAATAAATCAAGCCATTAGCTATTGCAAATTCAACATCTACCGGCATTTTTTTTAGCGAAGAAAGCTTTGTGATTTTTTTGCTAAGTTCTTTTACAAAAGGTTCGATTTGTACTTTGAATGAATCTTTTGTTATCGAAATTTTTTCTAGCTGATTATTTTTGAAAATTTCGCCATAATATATTTCATTATCATACGAGTAAGTAATTTTGTCATTTGCTATTTTTACTACAAAGGCTTCTTCCTTTCCCGAAACTAAATTTTCGCCAAGCCCTGCAATTAAATTGATAATGATTTCATTTTTAGCAACATTCATTGGATTGTGCGAAAAAGCAATGCCTGCAAAATCGGGCATTATCATTTCTTGAATTACAATTCCAAACGTAAGTGTTTCGGTTTTTCCTAGGTAGTTTTTTTCATTTACCGAAGTGTAAGCCAACAAAACAGACTCAATCGCTTTGGGCAAATCTGAAATTTGTACATTTGTTTTTGTTTCAAACAAGCCCGCATAAGACTCTGATTTACTATCTTCTACATTTGCACTCGACCGTACCGCCCAAAGACTATTGGGTTTTATGCTAAATTCGCGTATCCAACTTTCAACTAGCTTACTCGTTTCGAGTTGCTTATTTTCTATTTGCTTTAACACCTGAAAACTTAATAAATAAAAGGTTGGCACATTAAAGTTATGTTGTTGCAAAAAACTTAAACCCAACGCTTTCCCACCAAAATCAATGTTTGTAATTTTATTATTGTTTGTTACTTTTACTATTTTAAACATTTGTTTTACAATTGATTGAATAAAATGAACATTCTAATAGTGCGAAATTTTAAAAAGACACTTGAAAAAAATTATTCAAATATCATATTTTTTTTTATTTTTGTGGTTCAATTTTTTCGAAAAATGCTATTAATTATTAAAATATACGAATGGAAACCGTTTTAAGTGGTATTAGACCAACTGGAAATCTGCATCTTGGGAATTATTTTGGAGCTGTAAAAAACTTTTTGCGTATGCAAAACGAAAATAATTGCTATTTTTTTATAGCCGATTATCATTCGCTTACAACTCACCCAACTCCCGAAAATTTGCACAACAATGTGAAAAATGTTTTATCGGAATATTTAGCTGTTGGTTTAGACCCCGAAGTGGCTACTATATATGTGCAAAGCGATGTGCCCGAAATTCCAGAGCTTTATTTGCTTTTGAATATGAACGCCTACATTGGTGAGTTAGAGCGCACTACATCGTTCAAAGACAAAGTAAGAAGCCAGCCCGACAATGTGAATGCCGGATTACTTACTTACCCAGTTTTGATGGCTGCTGATATTCTTATTCATAATGCTGACAAAGTGCCAGTTGGAAAAGACCAAGAGCAAAATCTGGAAATGGCTAGAAAATTTGCCCGCCGTTTTAATCAAATGTACAACCACGAATATTTCAAAATACCACAAGCCTATAACTTTGGTGCCGAGCTAGTTAAAATACCCGGACTTGACGGAAGCGGAAAAATGGGTAAATCGGAAGGAAATGGCATTTATTTAATCGACGAACCAAAAGTTTTGAGGCAAAAAGTAATGCGTGCTGTAACCGATGCCGGACCTACTCAAATGAATAGCCCAATTAGCGAACCCATTCAAAATCTGTTTGATATAATGAAAGTGGTTTCTGCGCCCGATACGTTGCAATTTTTTGTAGAAAAATACAATTCGTGCGAAATTCGTTACGGCGATTTGAAAAAGCAATTGGCTGAAGACATTTTGAATTTCACAAATCCAATACGCGAGCGCATCAACGACATTGCATCGAACGAAGAATATTTGCGAAAAGTGGTAGCGATGGGTGCCGAAAAAGCACGTGCAAGTGCCTCTAAAACACTCAAAGACGTTAGAAGTATTATTGGATTCAAATCATTCTAGCCAACTTTCGATATTCAAAAAACAAAAAAAACGCAATGAAATGTTTCATTGCGTTTTTTTTTAGCCAATTATGATAAGTGTCTGGTTTCATCTAGCGAACAATATGATGTTCGTGATTGTTGCATTTCATAAAATGAAATCAGACAGGTATTAGCAAATTGACTACTAACCTTTTACTCTTTCTGAATACGAGCGGTCGCGTGTGTCAATTTTAATCATGTCGCCAGTGTTGATAAATAGCGGAACGTTAATAGTTGCGCCAGTTTCAACCGTGGCTTGCTTCAATGAAGAGCTCGACGAAGTATCACCTCTAAGCCCTGGCTCGGTGTAAGTAACTTCCATTTCGATGAAAGGAGGCAACTCGCAAGTAAGTGGGGTTTCAGTGTCGGCATGAACAACAATTTCTACATTTTGTCCTTCTTTAAGCAAGTCAGCAGACTCTATAATTTCCTCATTAATAGTCATTTGTTCGTAAGTTTCGCTGTGCATAAAAACATATCCGGCTTCTTCTTTGTACAAGAATTGATGTGGTCTTCTTTCGATGCGAGCCAAGTCAATTTTTACACCAGCGGTAAAGGTTTTGTCGATAACCTTTGCTGTTTTTAAGTTTCTTATTTTTGTACGCACAAAAGCGGGACCTTTTCCGGGTTTTACGTGCTGAAATTGTACAATTGTAAATAGTTCGCCGTTGATTTCCATGCACAAACCATTTTTAAAATCTGCTGTTGTTGCCATTGTATAGTATTTGATTATGAATAATGTTTTATAATTGTTTATGTTTCTTTTTATAAAACAATATCCTGTTTATTCTCTTATTTTTTTCGCAAAAGTAAAAGTTCAATTGTAAACTTCAAAATTATTTCACGAAATATGCCTTTGGTTGTATTTTATTCTCTAGTATCAAAAACAGTAAAAATCTAATTATTAGATATTTAAAACAACTTCAAAGGTATTAAATTTGTTCTATTACTTGCTAATTTTGTTTATTTATTTGAAAAAAGAACTACTTTTAATATTAAAACAACTGTTTGAGCTCCAAAAGGCTAGAAATTTCAAAGTCTGTTTTGTAATTATGCGTCAAATTGTTCATATTCACAAACACATTTTTCATTCCAAAATTGATAGCTCCTTTAATATCAGCATCTAAATCATCGCCTATGATGATAGAATTGGCTAAATTTGCTCCTGTTTTGGACAGTGCAAGTTCAAATATTTTGGCATTGGGTTTCAATGCGCCCGCCTCTTCTGAAGTTATTATCTCTGAAAAACAATGCTTTAAGCCCGATTTTTCTATTTTGGGGAATTGAACTTCGCTAAAACCGTTGGTTATGATGTGCAGGTTGTACTTTTTGCACAAATACTCCACCATTTCTTTGGCATGAGGCAAAAGCTGAGTTTGTAATGTCATCGATTGTAAATACTGGCTGCTAATTAGTTGCGAAAATTCATCGTCGTACAATTTTACATCGGCAAAAGCTAACGCAAACCGCTTTACGCCAACCTCTTGCTTTGTTATTTTGGCTTCGCTGTAAAGCTTCCAAAGCGTGCTATTGTAGTAATGAAATTTGGTTTTGAACTGCTCGAAATTTTCAAATTTAGAGAGTAAATCGTATCGATGAAATACATCATGTAGCGCTAATCCCGCATTGGTGTTGAAATCCCAAAGCGTTCCGTCCCAATCAAAAAAAAGATGTTTCATTTTATTGAAGAATGATTGATTTTTAATTTTAAGTAGTGAACCAAAATTAATAGTATATTTTGTTTGCCAAATACTTAAAAATAAGCAAGTAGCCAACGGGTTTGCTCAAAATATAAAAGCATGCGCGCTTACTTTGTGAGGCTTTTAAAATGTAGATTTTTTTGTGGTAAAATTTTAACGCGCAAAGAACCCCAAAAAAGTAATTTATAAAATGCCGGAAAGTAATAAAAAAAGGCTTTCTGAATATCAGAAAACCTTTTACTTGGCGGAGAAGGAGGGATTCGAACCCCCGGAAGTGTTACCTTCAACGGTTTTCAAGACCGCCGCATTCGACCGCTCTGCCACTTCTCCTTTTTTTAGCGTTGCAAAAGTAAATCTTTTTTGATTACTTACAAATTTTTTTTGCTTTTTTTTTTGAAATATTTTGAATTTTCGGCTTTTGTCTGCTCTTTTTGTATTTCTGTTTTTTGTATATCTTTGATTGATTGAAGAATAATTTGAATCTGTTCGCAAACTTAAACTAACTAGAAAGAAGGTTTGGGCTAAAGCCCATTCCAAATGATTAAAATCGACTTTATCAACAGATTCTGATTCGTGCAACAGCATTTATTTAAGTAGTGAACCAAAATTAATTGTATATTTCGTTTTGCCAAGTGCTTAAAAATAAGCAAATAGCAAAAGGTTTACTCAAAAATAAATAGCACTGGTGCTTATTTTTGGAAACATTAACCATTGGCAGGCTTAAATAATAAAATATTGTAGTTAGTTTTGCAAATTATTTTCAGCGAACTTGCAATGTGAGCTTTTGTAAGTTCTTTTCAACCTTCAAAATACAATTATGCGTTCAATATTTTTAATTCTTGCTATTGTTTTAGGTACTATCTTTGAGCAAGCCTCGTCGTTGGCTTTTATGATTCAGTGGTTGTTGGCGGCTATGCTTTTTTTTTCTTTTTTGAATTTAAAAATTTCAGCAAAGCTTTTGAGTGCCGAGCATTTGAAAGTTTCTATTGGTACTCTTGTGTTCGGAACTTTGGTTTTTTATGCACTAAAGCCTTTTAATGAGTCTGTTGCAATTTCGGCATCTATCATTGCACTTGCGCCTACTGCCATTGCTGCTCCTGTGATGGCTAACTTATTGAAAACGAATGTTGCATGGGTTGCACTTTCTACATTGGTAACCAATGCAGTGGTGGCGGCACTTTTGCCTTTTTATATTCCTTTGGTGTATGGAATTGATAACCATGTAAGTACAATTACTTTATTGCAATCGTTGCTGATTATTTTTATTGCTCCATTTAGTTTGGCGTTGGTTATTCAGAATTATGCGCCAAAGTTGCTTAACTTTTTGAATGGTTTTAAAAATGCCGGTTTTATTTTGTTTATGAGTAATATTTTTCTGGCTTCGGCTAAGTCGAGTCATTTTTTGCAATTTGAAACTCAAGAGTCTTTGTCTGTTATATTAATGATTTCGTTTTTTTCGGCACTTGTTTGTTTATCAAGCTTTTCGATAGGTCGCTTTTTGGGGCGCAACGATAAGGCTATTGAAACAAGTTTGGCTTTTGGGCAAAAAAACACAATGTTTTCGGTTTGGATTGCTTTAACCTATATCAATCCCCTTGTTAGTTTAGCACCAATGAGTTATGTTTTATTCCAAAATTCCTATTTATCGTACCTTCTGTACAAAAACAAAAAGCAAATGAAGAGGTAAAATGATTATAAGTTAGAGTCTGTTTATAAAGTTTGTTTTTATAAAAATATAACTATTTGATTATGAACTTTTCCAAAGTTTTTAACTTTGGAAAAGTTAACTATACGCACACTAATTAGAATCATCAATCTCTGTATTCGTATTTTTGGTTGCGCAAACGGGGTTCAAAGCCAGCTTCTTTGATTGCTTTTTGGATAGAATTGGCATCGAAGCTGTGATTTGCTCCGGCAGCCGACACTACATTTTCTTCTATCATAATCGACCCAAAATCATTGGCTCCTGCGTGCAAACACAGTTGCGCTACTTCTTTACCAACGGTAAGCCACGAGGCTTGAATATTTTTTACATTGGGCAGCATAATGCGGCTAATAGCAATAGTTCGGATATATTCGCCAGCATAAACAGGCAAAATGCCTTTGTTTTCGTCCATTAGCTTTGTGCCCTTGCCTTGAAAGGGCCACGGAATAAATGCCAGAAAACCAACAGCATCGGTGGGCTTTTCCGATTGCACTTGCCGTATTTGAATCAGATGCTCGATGCGTTCGGCGCGGGTTTCTACGTGCCCAAGCATCATGGTGGCTGAGGTGTACATTTTAAGCTTGTGAGCATCACGCATTACGTTGAGCCATTGGTCGGTAGTGCATTTTGCTTTCGATACAATGTTGCGCACTCTGTCCACTAGTATTTCGGCACCAGCACCCGGCAAGCTGTCTAATCCGGCACTAATTAATCGCTCCAGCGTTTCCGTTACGCTAAGCTTTGAGATGCGTGCAATGTGATGAATTTCAGGAGGTCCTAGCGAGTGAAGTTTTACTTCGGGGTATAGTTTTTTGAGCGAAGAAAATAAATCTTCGTAAAAATCTATTTTCAACTTTGGGTGCAAACCACCTTGCAAAAGCAATTGGTCGCCATTAAATTTGAGCAAACCTTCTATTTTCTCTTTGTATTGGTCTAGGGTAGTTATGTAAATATCTTCGTCGTTGGCTTTTCGGTAAAAATTACAAAATTTGCACTGCGACACGCATACGTTGGTAATATTCACATTTCTATCTATCTGCCAAGTAACTACATTTTTGTCTTTTGTTTGAATCTTTCTCAATTCGTTGGCTACAAAAATAAGCTCACTTGTAGAAGCCTCATTGTAAAGCGTTAAGCCCTCTTGGAGTGTTAAAAACTCAAAGTTTAGGGCTTTTGTTAATATATTTTGTATCTCTTTCATTTACTAGCCTTTTATTTAGAATCAATGTAGCCAAAGTTAAGAAACCTGTCTGGTGGGCTGTCAAAGATTTAAGTAATTAAAAATAAAATTACGTTCTTTTTTTATAAAAGCAATGTCGTTGTATTATTTTTGTAGAAAACCAAGCAAGCTAATCACCAGCTAATGAACACTATGTGCGATGTTATCGTTTTTTTTTATTTATTATTATTAATTTGTTATTTTAAAATTGTTTCTGAAAGGTTGTTTTTAAAGTCAAACATCGTTTCTTTTAATTTTCGTTGCTGTTCTTTTAAATTTATCCATTCAATAACAATTTCTCTTTGCTTATCTAAATCGGGTAATGGAATTTCTAATTCACAAAGTAAATCATAAGTTAAGTTTTGGCGAACTGAACCGGAAGTTGCTGCACGTAAAAATGGATTAAACCAATCGGAAGAAAGCACCAAATACAAATATTCATTTAGCAAACCTTCTTTTACTCCAAAAACAACATACGCAGGACTAATATACATACTATCAAATTCTTCATCTACAATTCCAATTGAGCCGACATTTACTCGATAAGGATTGTAAACCAATTCGCCTGCTTTTACTTTCTTATAAGGTTGATTAAATGTTTCTCCTTTTTCAGTTAAATTCAAATAAACTCCTTCGCGATTTGTAACGCCAAGAATATTAAATTCTTCGTCGGGAAAATCAAATAATTTAACTTTCTCGCTGTGTTCGTAAATATAATTTTTAAGTTTTTTTAGTTCATATACAGATGTTAATGTGTATAAATAATTTTTTGCATCCCAACGTGTTAAATCTTTGTATTCTACAATTGCACTTTTTTCAAGTTTTCCCGTTTCATTATTTAGAAATTGTTTATAAACTTTTGCTACTTCAATCAGTTCGTTTTCACAATCATCGCCTGTTGCTGTTATACCAACTTTTTCGGCTTCATACATAAAAATTTGATAATTGAAATCGGCTTTTGCTAATTTCCTGCTTTCTTGCAATACAAGTAAATCTAATTCTTTTATTCGCTTTTCTGCATTTTTCTTTTGAGTTTTTAAATCATCAGATGCTTGTTTAAATTCTTCTTTTGAATGATATTCTTTTTGAGTAATTTTTGTTTCTAAAATGACTTTTAATTCCTGTCTTTCAGTTTGTTGGCTGTTGTAAACAAATTCTTGTTTTATTTTTAAAAGGTTTTGCCAATTTGTTTCTTCTTCTTTTGTGAATTTTTGAAAAAACAATAAAGAACAATTTACATCTGCATCGCTCGACAAAAATGTTTCTCTTGGTAATGAAACAGTTGCTAATATGTATCCGTTATTTTCTGTAAATTCTCTAACAAATTCTTCTTTTGGGTTATTAAAAAGTCCGTTTGGCAAAACGATTGCTAATTTGCCTTTTTCTTTTAATAAATTAATGCTACGTTCTAAAAATAAAACTTGTGTTGTAATACTATTGCTTTTAGGCAATTGAAATAGTTTTAGAATATCTTTATCAGTAGTTTTCATTCCAAAAGGTGGATTTGTTAAAACTACATCAAATTTATTATCAGTAATTGCACCATTAATATTTAAAAAGCCATCGCCATGATGTATGCCACCGTGTCCGTCTCCGTGCATAATCATATTCATTTTTGCGGTTCTTGCGGCACGTTCGTTAGCGTCAATTCCGAAAATACAATTATTTGCTAAATTAAATACTCTTGTATTTTTATTCGTTATATCACTATTTTTCTCTAATTCCGTAAATAATTCTAATATTTTTGCATCTTTTTCTTGTTCCGAAAAACTGTTATTGTTTTCAATTTCTGTTTTAAGTTTTAAATATTCATCGTTTAACGATTGATATATTTTTTGTTGCACATCCTGAAAAAATTTAATCAGAAACCCACCACTTCCACAAGCGGGGTCGCAAACTATTTGATTTTCTTGTGGATTTATCATTTCAACCATAAACTCAACAACAGGACGCGGTGTAAAAAATTGACCCAATTTCCCTCTCAAAAAAGTATCACTTAAAAAACTTTCAAAGGCAATTCCTTTTGTATCTACCGATGTTTCAGATAAATTGTATTTTTCTAATTTTTGAATAATTGCTTTTATTGTAGTGTTATTCAAATTAATTTTTTCGTCGGGCTTAAAAATTGCACTTCGTCCAAATTCTGTTTTTGTATCATCAAAAGTTTTTGCAATAAAATTTTTTGTATAAACTTCTGCTTTTTCTACCCAATCTAAACTGAAAATATTTTGACTTTTTTCTGCTTTTAAATTCCTTTCAGCATAAACTTTCATAAACAAAATTTTTGCAATTTCGTCAAAAGCAATGGTTGGGTCTAACTTTTCATTATTACGAATAATAGTATGGCAAGATTTCAAAATATCTCTAAATTCTCCTTGTCTGAAAACTTTTAGTTTAGAAAATAACTCTTCAATTTCTTTATCATTTGCTCTTGCTGTTGGAATATTCTCAATTTCTTCTCTATATCCGGGTGATTTATCTTTTTTTACTCGCCAAAATTTTGTTTCTAAATTATTGTGAGTTACAAAAAATGGGGCATTATGGATACGTGCATATAATTCGCCTTGTAAATAATCTTTTTCGGAAATAATAATATTTTCGGCTTTACATTCAACAACAATTAAAGGATTGTTATTAAGTTTAATATCATTGAAATGTCGATAAATAACAATATCTGCTCGTGCTTGTGCAGAACCTCTACCTGTCAAATTTTCTTCTTCCAACATTTGTTCAAGTGAATATCCGTAATCATTAACAAGTTGTAAAACAAAATTTTGCCTTACAACTTCTTCCGGCTTTTTAACTAACCATTTCTTACGAATAGGACTATATATTTTATCGTTTTCTTCTACTATTTTTAGCATGATTTAAAATTTTATTGCACAAAGATAATAAAATTTATTGCAATATTTTTGTTTGCCTTTTTCTAATAACCTACAACAAATTTGTTTTCTACAAAGATACCGCAACTACGTTGCTTTTATTTGAAAAAAAACAGATAGTATTATTTTTTTTAAATACTAAACTTTAGCCCTTCAGGGGGTTAAAACCCTTGAAAGGCTTAGCTTTGGCAACATTCACTCCTAAATTCCTAATTCCTAATTAACTTACCCTCTTCTTCGGTTTTGATTTCGACTGTTGGGTCTGTTATTAGGGAAATTCCTTTCGTTACGCGGCGAATTTTTGTCGTTTTCGTTCAAATTCGGTCTGCTTCTGTCGTTTCTATTGCCATGCTGATGCCTACTTTGCGAATTAGGATTGTGTTTTCTTACGTCCTGATTCATGTTTTCGTGGTCTGAATGGCGCATATCGTCGGAGTGCGTTGGATTTGGAAACTCCCGTTGTTCGTTATTTTGGTTTTCAAAATCACCCATTGGCGGTCTGTTCATGTTGTTTTGCTCAGAATTGCGCTGCCTCGAATTCGGATTTCTCGTATTTCGGTTGTTTGGGTTGGGTCGATTGTGATTGTTTCGGCGGTTTGGGTTTGAGTTAGAATTATCGCGCCTTCTTTCGTTGCGGTTTTCATTGTCTATCTCTCTTTCTCCGTCGTTTAAGTTATCGCGTTGGTTTTCGGGCAAGTTGTCACGTTGCTGCTCGCGCTGATTTTCACGCGGGTTTTGTCGTTGAGCATTGCGCTGATTTTCGTTGCGTTGGTTTTGCTGATTGCGTTGGTTCTCTGGCAAATTCTCGCGCTGATTTTCACGCGGGTTCTCTTTTTGATTGCGTGGAAAATTGCGCTGATTTTCATTGCGCTGATTGTCGCGCGGATTTTCTCTCGGATTTGTTCGTTGAGCATTGCGCTGATTTTCATTGCGTTCGTTTTGCTGATTGCGTTGGTTTTCGGGCAAATTGTCGCGTTGTTGCTCGCGCGGGTTCTCTTTTTGATTGCGTGGAACATTGCGCTGATTTTCGTTGCGTTGGTTTTGTTGATTACGCTGATTTTCAGGCATATTTTCGCGCATATTTTGCTTTTGTACTCCTCGCTGAGCATCTAACTGTGGATTTTCCACCGCTTCGATAGGTCTTTGAGGATTGCGCTGATTCTCACGCATTGGGCGTTGATTTTCACCAGAGTTATCGCGCCTTCCAAGTTTTTGGGGGTTGCGTTGTGGTTCGTCGGGGTTGCGTGGCTGTTCGTTGGGCTCGCGTCTGCGCTTTTTTGTTTTACGCTTGTCGTCGAAGCGTGTCAAACTTTCTTGACCCACTACGTTGGTGTAACCAATTGCCGTTACATCATTTTCTTCCACATCGGCTGAAAGTTCGGGCACTTCGATGCCTTTTTTGTTTTGCTCTATAATTTCAATTACCGTATGTATTGGCACCGGAATAGAATTTAGCGCACTATCTTTGTTAGCCGAATACCACATGATGCCTTTGAAAACATCTGTTTTTTGGTGGTAAAGCAAGCCTTTTTCGGTTCTAAGCGGAATTTCCTTGTCGGGAAAATCTTTTTGAGCATCTAAATAGGTTTCTAACTCAAAATTCAAACAACATTTGAGCTTGCCACACTGACCTGCAAGTTTTTGAGGGTTTAGCGAAAGCTCTTGAAAACGAGCCGAGTTGGTAGTAACCGACACAAAATTGGTCATCCACGTAGAGCAGCAAAGTTCCCGACCACACGAAGCAATGCCGCCAATGCGTCCTGCTTCTTGTCGTGCGCCTATTTGCTTCATTTCAACACGAATTTTGAAACGCTCGGCAAGTACTTTTATCAATTGCCTAAAATCGACACGCTCGTCGGCAATGTAGTAAAAGATGGCTTTTGTTTTGTCGCCTTGAAATTCTACGTCGCCTATTTTCATGTCCAAATTAATTTCGAGCGCCATTTGTCGGGCTTCAATCATTACGGCATGTTCCAAGGCTATAACTTCCTCCCATTTTTCCAAATCGGCAGGTTTTACTTTGCGGTAAATTTTCTTAAACTCGCTTGTGAGCGGAATGTTGTGCTTTTTCAACTGATTTTTAATCAGTTCGCCCGTTAGCGACACAATGCCTACATCGTGCCCGGGTGAAGCTTCAACCGCCACTATATCACCTACTTCGAGGCTCAAATTATTTATGTTTTGAAAATATTCTTTGCGTGTATTCTTAAATTGTACTTCTACAATGTCAATTTCTTTTCCTACCGCAGGCAAATCGCTCAACCAATTACAAACGGTGAGTTTGCTCAAATTTCGGGAACTTCCTAATTTTGATTGAATTGCTGAATTATCGCAAGAGCATCCATTTTTATTATGTTCGCAACTCATATATATAGTTTATTTTAAAATAAAACAACGAAAAGACAACTAAAATTCAACAGATTTTTTTTCGTTCTTTTCGATAACAACTAGAGGGCTTTGTAATTGAAGTTCAACAATCTGAACACAATTTTTAGAACAAAAACCCTGTTAAAAAAAGCTTACTTACTTTTGATTATGATAGTAAGCTGCAAAGCCATGTCGAGAAAAACAAGCTTAGCCGATACGTTGCGCGTAATGTGCATAAAGGCTTTGTTTAACTCTTGATTGAGCTTTATCGTTTTGGGTGCAGTTATAAAAGGATAGAACTTTTTAGAAAATTCCGATTCTTTTTTATCAAGGTAAACGATGTTTTTCTCATCGGGTGCCACGTTCATCATCAGGTTTTCGCGAACCATGCGCAAGGCATATTCGAGAAAATTCTTCTGTTTTTCGCGTCCCAATTTCGAAATTGTTTCAGCCCAATTCATTAATTCTATGATGTTGGCAGAGTAGGAGAGGCGCATGAGCGACGTAAAATTGTCGAAATTTTCGGTATTATTGACCGAGTTGTTCGACAGTTCGAGGGCTTTCACTGCATTTCCGTTTGCCAAGCGCACAATGTAATCCAACTCATCGCTATCGAGCGAGTTGGGGTTTTCGTGCGTAACCAGTTCCAATATGTTTTCGTGCTTAAACTTTGGAATTTTGGTTATTTGTGTACGTGATAAAATGGTACGAATAATTTTGCCTTCATCTTCCGACACTAACAAAAATAGTGTTTTGGGTGGTGGCTCTTCCAATATTTTCAGCAATTTGTTCGATGCCGAAATGTTCATTTTTTCGGGCAACCAAATGACCATGACCTTGTACTCGGCTTCGTAAGTTTTCAAATTCAATTTGCGAATTATCTCTTTACTTTCTTGGGTAAAAATGCTGGCTTGTGAGTTGTCAGCTCCTATAAAGTCGAGCCACGAGTTCAAATCTCTGTAATATCGTTTGATTAGAAACTCGCGCCATTCGCTTAAAAAATTATCACTTACCGGGTCTTTGAACTTGGGCGTATTCACTACCGGAAAAACAAAATGCAAATCGGGGTGAATCAATTTTTCGTACTTTTTGCACGAGGGGCACTCGCCACACGAGTCGCTACTTAGTGGGGCGGGCTGCTCAAAATACTGTTTGTTTGTGCAGTTGATGTATTGTGCATAAGCCAACGACATTGCCAATTTGCCGTTGCCTTCGCTGCCGATAAATAACTGGGCATGGCTCACTCGATTGTCTAATACACTTCGAATAAACCGTTCTTTAATCTCCTCATGCCCTTTTATTTCGCTAAAACGCATCTTCCTTTTAAAAAAAAATTAACCAAGTACTATTGATACTATGACTTAAAGCCACCTGTAAGTAAATGATTGAAATTAGTTTAATTATATTCAAAAACAAAATAAATTACTTATAAAAAGCTCTGAAAGAGCGAAATATAGTAGCGTAGGGCGTAGCCCTACGACAAAAATTCACTAAAACAATTAAGCCCTGAAAGGGCGCACTATTACGCTCTTTCAGAGCTTTTATTTTGCCGATTACTTAATTTCGTAGGGCACCAGCCCTACGCTAATTTATTTTGCACTTTCAGTGCTTTTTATTGTGAATACTATAAACTAATTTTGAAAACGTACTTACATTTTATAGTTATACAAAAAGCAAAGATATAGTTTTTCTGCAAAATGTAAAAATTAATTTTTGCTTTATTGCGCAAAACGCACCCCGAAATAAGTATTTTATTGTTTTACAATTTATTACACAAAGCCCTTCGATTCAAAATTGTGAGAAATAGGTACAAAAAAAAA
>JFJP01001258.1_pt1 | contig 13661 bp, 13 predicted proteins | sample 431651 | NCBI WGS metagenome assembly JFJP01 (sample SAMN02602958, study PRJNA72255) | Microbial mat metagenome, whole genome shotgun sequencing project. | biome: fresh water; feature: sink hole; material: water; isolation source: purple microbial (photo- and chemosynthetic) mats found in...
AAATATATTTGACAACCTACTTAATAGAATGATGAATATAAAACCTCAAACATATAAAATGATTATTAATTAAATGGATAAGTCAATTAATCAATACATAACTTTTTTAAAAGAATACAAAAAACTTCTTGAAAGAGGTGTCAAAGACGTATTATCAAAAAGTATTTCTTCAAACTTTATTTGGGTTGATGATATTGAAGTATTGTTAGAATCAAAAATTTGTACGACAAACTTAAATGAAATATTTACAAACAATTTTACTAAACAAGCTATAATTTTTTCTTTAGAAAAACCATTTAAACCTGATATTACAATACCAAGTAATTTCATTTCATGTATAGAATTTGACGAAGCTAGAAACAAATTTTACAGCATTAACAATGATGAAAATGAACTAACAAATTTTCAAAATTCAGATATTGGAAAACAATATATCGCAAAAATTAAAAGTTTTGAAAAGTGCAAAAAAATTCATAATAAGTTATTTAATGCTTACGATGATTTGTTAAATGATACAAACTTAGAAATTGTTTTAAGTTTAGGATTAATAAGATATTCTAAAAAAAATAACTCTAATAAGATATCAATAATAAATCAACATTTATTTCATTTTCCATTAACTCTTTCGATTTTTAATAAAAATACAATAAGAATTTCTTTTTCAAAATCAGAAATACCTTATGTGGATTTTTCATTTCTGAACAATTTGCCAATTATAGATAGTCATCGTGATAATATAATTAGTGCATTTGAACGAGAAATTGAAAAATTTGGGAACGAATATATTTACGAAACTAAGTTTGTAGAATTAATTCAAAACTTGGAATCATTATCTGATAATTCATCATTTGAAAATTATTTATTTAAACCAAAAGTAGAATTAGATAAATTAGATTTTTTTAAAGTTTCATTTTCTCCTGCGATAAATATTAAACAAAAAAAACCAAGAAATTTTGAAAAATTAATTGATTCAATTATTGAATTTCAAAGTCAAAATGAATGCAAATCTGAATTGTTCAATTTGTTAATTAGAAACCCTGAAAATAAATATTTAAATCAAAACCAAAAATCAAACTACTTTATTGATGAGTTGTTTGAAAAACAAAAAGAAAATGCAACTTCCTTAAACGCAGAGGAAGATTTTACTGTTTTTTTTCCTTTACCATACAATAATGAACAGAAGCAGATTTATGAAAATTATCTTAAAAATAGACTTACAGTTGTAACAGGTCCACCAGGAACAGGAAAATCCCATACTATTGTAAATATATTATGTTCACTTTTGGCACAAGGAAAAAGAGTTTTAGTTACAGCTCAAACTGATAAAGCACTAGAATCTTTACTTCAAAAAATCCCTAAAACTTTTGATGATTTAATTTTTACTAAAATTCAATTAGAAAATCGAGAGGAAGATGGTTCCATAAGATTTTCATTGGAAAAAAGTGTTAGCAATTTGTCAAGTATCTTAACAGATAATTTCTATTTGAATATTGAATCTAAAATTAAAGAATTAAATACTTTAAAAAGCGATTATGTAAATCTTAAAACAAAAATTATATCTGCTTTAGAAAAAGAATACAATTTAGTTTTTCTTAATGATACTTTCAATAATTTAAGAGCTTACCAAATAGTTGAAAAATTTGAAAAGAAAGATTCTAAAGAATGGAATTGGATAAAAGATGAATTAACTAATTTACAACTTAAAGATTTTGATAAATTATATGATTCAATTTTAAATTATAGAAATTTATTAAAACATTCAACAAATTTTTCGTCAAAAATTGATTTTGACCTCAATGAAATAACTGATAAAATTATGAATTTTGATTTCATGAATTTTGTCAATCTTAAAGAAGAAAAAAATAGAATTAGTAAAATATTAAATGTAGATGAAAAACTAAAAGAAAAGTTTTTAAGTGTTGATTTAGCAAAAATTATAGAAACATTAAATCAATTTTCAAATTCTGATATTGTCTTAAAGAAGTTTAGAGATATTGAAAATTTACTATCTGAAATTAAACCAATACATATTAAAGAAAATTTTGAAACTAATTTATCATTTTCAAATATTATCGAAAATGAGGATAAATATTTATTGGATATTGAAACATATAAATCATTCATTAAGGATGAAAAAGTTGGTTTTTTAACTAAACAATTCGACTCAAAATATAAAAAAGTATCTTATTTAGAAGATATTACAATTAATGGTTCAAAAGCAAATTCAATTCAAAATATTACCAAGCTAAAGGAATTTATTCAATCAATTTCCATAATAAATAAAAATTTTAAACGACTTCAAGAAAATGGTTATGTTTTTAATTTTGATGATAAGGCAGATTTGATTTCAAAAAATGAAACGTTTAATTTAATTCTATTTAAAGTAAAATTAAACAAGGAAATAGTTGGGGAAATTAAAAACAATACAAACATAATTAATTTTTCAAATTTTGTAAAAATAGATAGATTTAATGTTGAAGAATTAACTGATAAAGCTATAGCTGATATAGAGAATTTTGAAAAATTAAAAGATATTGAACTTAAATATAATTCCTCACATAACATACTTTTAGAAATTAATAAAACTTTAGAAAAATCAAAACTAAAACAAAATTTTAATGAATTTTATCCAATTCAAAATATTAGTGAATTAGAAACTTTCAATAAGTTGTTAAATAATTTAAAGTCAATTAGTAATGAATTACTGTTAGAAAATAAGTTTTCTTCATCTGAAAATTTTATAAAATCTTTGTTGCCATCAACTTTTGAAAACATTAATGAAGTTCCGATAGAATACATTTCTAAAGAAAATTTTGAATTTGCTAACGCAAATTCTTATTTGATTAAAAATGAATTTATTGACATTCAAAAAACAAAAGAAGATATTTCGTTCATAAACAAAAAAATATATGAAACTAAGTGTGATATATTATTTGATTTAGCAAAAAATAATTTCAGAAATAATTTTATTAATGAAGAAAAACAAGATTTTATTAATTTATTAAAAAGTTATAGTTTAGATTATAATAATAGCTTAAAAAAAGGAATAAAAGACAATGCAAAATTTCAAATTTCTGTCAGAAAAAAAAGTATTGAAATTAGCAAAAAATTATCTTGTTGGATAATGAAGTTTAATGATGTTTTAAATTCTGTAGGTAATGAACCTGAAATATTTGATTGTATTATTGTGGACGAAGCAAGTCAGCTTGATTTTAATAGTTTGCTGTTAGGATATTATGCAAAAAGTATAATTGTTGTAGGTGATGACAAACAAACCTCTCCTAATACATCTATGATAAAAAATAGTTCATTTGATAATAAAAAAAGACTACATTTAGAATATTTAGGAGAAGATTTAATTCAAATTAGAAGTGATACAAGTCTTTTTGATTTATCAAAATTAGTAGCTGGAGATTCAGATTTACAATTAAACGAACATTTTAGATGTGTTCCTGAATTAATCGAATTTTCTAAAAAGCATTTTTACAATAATAGTCTTCGAGCTTTGAAACAAATAAACGGTAATAGATTAAACCCTAAAATTAGTGTATTTGTTGAAAAATCATTTGTTGAAAATCAAATAGTTTCAAGAGAAATAGACAGCATTTATAATTATTTAAAAAAGATTTTACTCGACCGAGAATATCAAAATAAAACTATTGGTGTAGTAAGCTTGGGACTTGCAAAACATACATTAAAATTAAAGGAATTAAAAATAAAACTATTAGATGAATTTTCACGTGCAAAATTAGATTCTCATAAATTAATAATCGAAGAACCTTCAAAATTTCAAGGTGATGAACGTGATGTTATGCTTGTTTCTTTAGGAGTTGCATTGGATTATCGAAGATTAAACAATAATGAAAATGCCAAACCAAATGCAATTATAGATGCTCAAGATGAAAAAAAGAAAATTAATGTTGCTTTAAGTAGAGCAAAAGAGCAAATGATTTTATTTCATTCAGTATCAATTAATGATTTAAAGGATAATGATTTCAGAGTAAATATATTAAATTTTTTCAATGAAAAATTTATTGATATTAAACCTTTAGTTTTAGAACAAAATAATAATGCTAGAAACCAATATAATATTTCACAATTTGTTGGCTATACAAAAGAAAAAAAATTTGACAGTTGGTTTGAATATGATATAGCAAATAATTTGATTATTAATGGATATAATTTAATAGAACCACAATATGAGGTTAAATCACCTGAAAAATATAATAATCCAAGAACAGGTCAAGATCAATATGTAAATTTTAAACTTGATTTAGTTATTCATAACAATGGAAAAAGAGTTGCAATTGAATGTGATGGAGACCCTTTTCATTCATTGCCTGAAGACGTAGCATACGACATTGAAAGACAAGAATTTTTAGAACGTGTTGGATGGAAAGTTTATAGAATTTTATATTCTGCATACAAGAGAAATCCAAGTAATGAAATTGAAAAATTAATTGATTTTATAAATAGAAACACAATGAATGATATTAATACAAATCAAAACATTGTAAATACAGATATATTGCCAAATTTTCAATCAATTCAAATTGAGGAAACTGACGAAGAAATTGAAGAAAAGAAAAATAATGAAAGTAATTTTTATGAAGAAGAAATTATTACTAACAACGAAACAGAAGAATTTAAAACTGAAAATTTATTTCAGCACAAATCATACATTGATTTTTTAAACGAAGAAACAATTAAAGAAAGTTTTTTTGAAGAATTAATTGACAATAACAATAATTTTTTTGTAACATCTATAGGTGCTGTCTATTATAATATCAATGATATACCCCAAAATGTTACACTAATATTCGAAACAAAAATAAAGGATTTTCAAAAGGGTTATTTATTTTTAGGATATGAAAATGGAAATTTAGCAAAATTCTTAATCTCTACTTATGCTCCAACAAGCAGAACGAGAATACTTATTGAACATGGTGTAAGAATCCAAGGTTTAAAATTCATTCATTATAATGAAAATGATATCGATATTGCTATTTTGTCAAAAAATGGAAAATGTATAGTTCACAATACCTCAAATATAAATAATCCAATCAGAACGAGAGCTTCATTAGGTGAGGCAAAAGGAGTAAACATATTAAAATTAAAAGGCAGAGATATTGTTGAATTATTTGTTTTAGCAGATAATACAAAACTATCTGAAAATTCTAAAGAATATTTTAAAAAGGATAGTAGAGCTTTTGGTTTTTATTTGAGAAGAAATGATGAATTTTAAAATTAATAAAGATAAGTTTTAAATAAATAAATAAATAAATAAAGATAATTTTGGAAAACAATTAAAGAGACCCAATGAACCTCCCATCATCAAACAACCTCCCAATCAACAAACTCGCCTCTGTTTTCAGTAGCACATCGGCTACTTATAAGTTTTATTGGTTAATTGCTATAATTGAATTAGTTGAAGAAGAAAATATTGAAATTCCAAAAAGAAAAATATTTTCAAGAATGATTAGTAATTCTTGGTACACAATAAATTATTTTCATATTTCATTTGGAAAGCAAGACAACTTACAAATTGCAGTGGAAAGAATTTTAAAAGAAGAAAATTTAACGATTGACGAAAATAAAAATAAACTTGATTTATGTTTAGAAAATTCAAATAATAAAGAAACTATAAATCAACTGTTCCATTTTGATAATAATGTTCCGCATTGGTTTTTGTCGCCTTGGTTTCCTAAAATCAATAATGAAACAGATAATCAACAAAAAAGCAGAATATATTGTGATTCACAATCGTTTGTTAATGATAGTTTATATGCTTTGCACAAAGATTTTATTTCTATTAATCCTAAATGGATTTCTTATCTAAAATCTAATGCTAAAGTATTGAAAGATTATTGCTATTGGAATTTGGCTTTATTTCTACAAACTCGAAATCCAAACGTTCCTGATATTCCAAATAAGTTAATCAAACCAGCAATTAGAAGTGGTTTAACCAAGCAAACAAATGACTATTGGAAAATTGTTTTTAAAGAATTAGGTTCGATAAATTGCATTTTTACAGATACAAAACTATATTTTGATGAAAAGAATTATGCTTTAGACCATTTTGTTCCTCATGCTTTTGTTTCACATGATTTGATTTGGAATTTATTACCTATAGAAAAGAAGTTTAATTCTTCAAAAAGTGATAAATTGCCATTATTTGAAAAACATTTTAATAAATTTTATGATTTGCAAAAGTTAGCTTTTGACATCAACAAACATCATAATTCCAAGAGTAAATATATGGATGAATTTCTAACTATTTTTCCAAATATTGATGCTTTTGAAAAAGATAAATTTTCAAATACAATTCAGCCATTGATTACCATTGCTAGTAATAACGGATTTTTATTTATGAATGAGTAATCAAAACCAAAATAGTCATTTAACAGCGATAGAAAGAACATCTCTTTCCTATCCAGCTAGAATATTACTTAATCAAAAAAAGATTAAAGGTAAAGTTTTAGATTTTGGTTGTGGAATTGGTAAAGATGTAGAATTATTAAAAATTAAAGGATTTAATATTGATGGATATGATCCATTTTATTTTCCTGATTTTCCTACTGAAAAATATGATACTATTTTATGCTTTTATGTTCTAAATGTTTTGCTTCCAGAAGAGCAAGCAGAAGTTTTAATGAATGTTTCAAATCTTCTAAAACCAAACGGAAAAGCATACTTTGCTGTTCGTAGAGATATTCAATATGAAGGATTTAGAATTCATAAAGTTCATAAAAAAGAAACCTATCAATGTTTAATAAAATTGGCTTATTTATCTGTTTTTAAGAACGAAAACTGTGAAATATATGAATATGAGCTTTACACAACATTAAACAAAGGAAATGCTGATTTAAGTCCGTTTTTAGTTGGAGAAGAAACTAGAGAATTAATCGTAGAAACGGCAACTGTATTTTCTTTTTATGATAAATTTCCAGTTTCAGAAGGTCATTCTTTAATAGTTCCAAAAAGGTTGGTTTCAAACTATTTTGATATGACTTTAAAAGAACAAACTGCTTGCTGGATTGTTGCCAATAAAGTAAAATCTATTCTTCAAGAAAAATTCAATCCTGACGGTTTTAATGTTGGAATAAATATAAATGAAGATGCAGGACAAACTATCTCACATTGTCATATTCATATAATTCCAAGATACAAAGGCGATGTTAAAAATCCCAGAGGTGGAATTCGAGGAGTAATTCCAAGTAAAAAAGAGTATTAATCTAAAAATTGCATTCTTTTATATACTCAGTTGGAACTTTACCAGTCAACCAAACCCCATTTTCAGAAACGAAAAACTCAAATTTATCATTATACATTTTTTCGGAAAGAATTTCAAATACAAATGGTTTTCCATGTCTTTTTCCAACATTTATTGCAGTCTCAATATCTTGACTAAGATGAACATGATGTCTATTTCGTTTGTCTAAGCCATTCAACAATATAGAATTTACATTTCTTTCAGCTGTTCCATGATATAAAATTCTAGGAGGCTTAGTAGGCAAATAACCTAATTCAATATCTAATGAATGTCCTTGATTGGCTCTTATTTTTTCAAAATCATCACTAAAACTAAATCTTTTTTTATTATTTGTTTCTACAATCAATTTTAAAGTTTCAAAATCAATTTTATGATTATATTGATTAGATTTTTCTAAAAGAAGATTTGTATTTACCCAACCATTTTCATCAAGTTCTATTCCAATAGTTTCAGGTGTATGTCTGAGTATTAAACTTAAAAATTTACTTAAATTATTTATTTCCTTTTTTGTTTTCATTATTAGTTATTTTAACACTTCTTGAGTGTAACTGTTTTATAGAATGAAAGGTATCATGACCTGAAAATTTAAAATCATTCATATAAAAAATTTAATTACGCAAGTTAATAAATTTACTATGGATGAATTAATCCATTTACTAAAACTTGTCAATATTTTTCATACAAATCATAAACAACTGACTATTAAATACTTGTATTGAGTATATAGCATTTTCTAAAATATCATTATATCTCTCACCTACACAAAAACCGTCTTTAGTCAAATTATTCCTAAAGCCGCTTCTTAGTTTGGCTTCATTTCACTAATTACTTTTACACTAAACGATAATATTTTTTTTGTTCGATTGTAAAAAAAACGTTTTAAATTATTTATTAAAAACCAAAATTGATTTAGAGGAAATTAATTACTTTTATAACAAGAATTATATAAACTAATAGACACCAATAAAAAATAAATAAAATGACTACAGAACAACTTCACCAAGCTTTCTTAAACACATCTTTTAAAGTAGTAGCTAAAACAGAATTTACTATAAAAATTGACATAGTTATACCAGAAGTTCAAGATTTAAATTCCTGGGCTTTTATTACCGCATGGAATCCTTCTCCTGAAATATTAAGCATTGAAGAAAATAGAATTAGAAATAAAAATTTAGAAGAGGATATCATCAAAGTTGGTTTAAAATACTATAGTGGAATAGGCATTTCAGAAGACGAACAATGGTCTGAAGAGAGTTTTTTTATAGAAAATATTTCACAAGATAAAGCAAATGAATGGGCAGCAAAATATAATCAATTAGCCTATGTTTTTGGTTATAAAAATGAAAAAGCAAATCTTATTTACACTAAATAATATCATTTTTAGTTGTGTATATAAAATAAAATTTATAATCTTTGCAAAGCATCAAGAATCACGTTAGCGTGATGCCAACCGATCAACTCAAGACACGGTGGCTTAGTATGCGGGACAGTCGTTCAAATGTGTTGAGAAACCACAATTCTTTTCAGCATTTTTCGACATAACATTTGTTTAATTTTTAATTTGTTATGTTTATGAAAACATTATCTATCACTCTGATTGAGAAAAAAAACCATCGCGATGGTGGTACAATTGACCATTTAAAAAGCATTGAAGCTTTTTTAATTACAAAAAATGCAAGAAATATCATCTTGCAAGAAATTATCCAACAATCCGAATTTCCAACTTTAATTCAAATTCAAAACAGCCAACTAACAACTTTGTTAGATTGTTCGGGTGTAGCTCCTTATGAATTTTGGTATTTTGATGAACAATTTCAATTTACAGGTAAAGCATACAGCTTATACGAAGGTTCCGGAACGTTTCAAATTCAAACCCAAGCCAAATGGGTGCTTTTAGTCCATTTGAAAACTAAAGAGTTTAAAAATTTGCAAGATTTCAACTGTTCAGAATTGGATATTACAGATAAGTATGACATTGTCAAAAGAAACTTTCCTTATGGATATGGTGTATTTCCATATATTATTATTAATCATGAAAGCTCACCATGCCTTACACAGATACCAATACACATAAATCTTCAAGATCAAGATCTTCCTGGATGGTATGTAGAAATTGATGAATATAAAATTAAACAGGAAGACCTTTTAAAACCTGCATTAATAGAAGAATCAAAAGAATACCACAAAAATATTTGCAAAAAAATGAATCGTTTTGCTAAAATGGCATTAGTGTTAAATGCTAAGGAAGCCTATTACTTTGATGAAAATAGCGATGTAACATTTAATGAATCCATTCCAACAGGAGGTATTTTGTTAGATGTTGATGGTAAAAGAATTGCAGATAATTCAAAACATTATTTGTAATAGCTAATAAAAAAATTATAGAAAATTTTAATCAAGCTAAAGTTTATTATTCAGTAAAAAAAAAACACATTCAAATGATACAAATTTCATCACAATCAATAGTAAAGGGACGTATGCTAAATACAAATGATACGTCATTATTCATAAGTGAAATAGACCAATTGTTAAAAAAATTAGATTTTAAAGGAATTATTGAATTGACAAAAAATTATCAGTTCGATTTTATTGATTCTCAAGAATTAAAAATTTTTATTGAAAGAGCAGAAGAAGAGCATACCAACTGGTATGAAAATCCATTAGAAATAAAAATTAATGCAATCGAAGCATTTCAAACAAAATGCATAGCTTGTTTTTTTGGTAAATCAATAAAAGCATATCATGCGGAATATATACAAATGAAAGACGATAAATTGCCTGGACGAATAATTTATTCAAAAAGTATTGCCATTTATTTTGAGATAAAAAACAATGAATTATTTGATTTTGGCTGGTGTAATGCTTTTTTAGGGAAAAATGAAATGGCAGCACTTTAAAACGATAAAAATGAATAGTTTATCATGTAAAACCTTTACGGCACAAGTAACAATTGGTATGACAAAAGGATATTCTAGGGAAAAAATTCCTATGCCTATTTTCAAAGATGAATTGCTAAAAGCCCAAAGAGAAATCAAAGAAAAATACAATGTGTTATTAAGTGCTAAAATAAGAACTTGTGAAATTGTATTTTTAGGCCAAGATGAACCTTCTATTGAACTGGAGTTTATTCAATACCCTAAATTCTTGCAAGAGGAAACAGAATTAAAAAAGGCAATAATTTCATTAACCGAAATACTAATGATAAAACTAGAACAAAATCGGGTAGTAATTGTTTTTAAAGAGGATACAATAATGTTAGAACAAAATAAAGAAATAGACCCAACAATAAAAATATAACTCATGGAATTGGTAATCAAACTATTTTTTTAATACTCTTTATCATATTTGCTCGTCAAATAATAACAATAATATTGAAAGTTATAATAATGCCATTTCAAAGTGATAAGAAAAAAAGTTACAATTCAATCAAGGCATTTTCAGATAGAAACTTTGAAGATGCTATTAAAAACGAAAATAATATTGAGTATAAATACATCAATAACAATTTAGTTTGTAATAAATGTGAAAATGAAAAAATTGAGCTCAATTATTCAAGTACTGAAGTCAACCAACTAAGAGCAAATGAGCATATTTATGTTGAATATTTTGTAACCGAAAACAGAAGCTGGCGTCAGTTATGTGGTCGTGAAAGTTATGTCTTCAAGTGCCGAAAGCATAACATTCAGGATCATGAAATAATTATTTGCATGAATTAATCAAGTTTATTATGCAATGGTAGCTTTATCAAACTACTGTAGTTTTATCCAAACGCTCCTAAGTCTCCAACCACTGCTATTATCTTTAAATAAAAAAGAAACTAATAAAACTTTTGTGACTTTTGTGTTTAAAAATACATCCTGACCATCTCAAGCAAAACGCACAAATATAAAACCATAAAGATTGCACCGATTTACACGTTCCGTGAACAAACAAAAAAAGGGAACACCTATTGCCTATTGCAATATGCGATATAAAGAATAAGTTGAGGTAAAACTTTTCCGAAAAATCACATATTTTCTAAGAAATACCCAGTTTAATTTTTTCCATAGCAACGGCGATTATCGCCGTAATAATGAATTTTGGTAAACTATAAAGAAATAAAATAACAAAAAAACACCCTATTTAGAATTTTATTTGATACTTTTGTTGGAAATAATCAGCATTAAATACAAATAAAATAGTTTATGATGGATATTTCAAGCAATAATTGGTTAGCAATGAGTGATGGGGCTTTAGTAGAAATTATTGGGGCTTTCGTAAAACACCATCGTTTGTTACAAAACAAAACCCAACAGCAACTCGCTATAGAAGCTGGTATTAACCGATCTACTATAACCCAAATAGAAAAAGGAGAAAAAATAACACTGCAATCGCTACTGCAAGTCCTAAGAGTGTTGAACCTGCTCTACATCATGGAGGTATTCAAAGTACAGGAACAGCTAAGCCCATTACAGTTGGCCAAATTGGAACAAAATAAAAGACAAAGAGCCCGTAACAAAAATAAAACTAACGACAAAAAATCCGACTGGTAATGATTACAACGGCTTATATAAATCTTTGGGAACAACGCGTGGGTGCTGTAGCATAGGATGCCAATACCCAAACCGCCAGTTTCGAATACGACCCGAAATTCATAGCAAACAATTGGGAAGTCGCACCTTTAAAAATGCCACTAAACCAAGCCAACCGAATTTTTTCCTTCCCGGATTTAGTTAGAAATACAACCTTCAAAGGACTACCAGGCTTACTCGCCGATGTTATGCCCGATAAATATGGGAATCAATTAATAAACGCTTGGTTAGCACAAAACGGTCGTCCGGAAAACAGTTTGAATCCGGTCGAGTTATTATGCTTTATTGGAACACGTGGAATGGGTGCTCTAGAATTTGAACCTGTAAATTTCAAATCCAATCAAACCGCTTTCACTATTGAAATGGACAACTTGGTTAAAATAACACAGGAAGTAGTCAACAACCGACAAGAATTTGAAACCAACCTAAACCATGATGAACAAAAGGCACTTCTTGACATTCTAAAAATTGGTACATCAGCGGGTGGCGCCAGACCAAAAGCAATTATTGCCTATAACGAAAAAACGGGAGTTATCAAATCTGGGCAAGCCAAAGCACCCAAAGGATTCAATCATTGGTTGATAAAATTAGATGGTGTTAGTGACAGTCAATTCGGAGCTTCAACAGGATATGGTCGTGTAGAAATGGCCTATTATCTTATGGCAAAAGCCTGCGAAATTGAAATGACTGAATGCAAATTATTAGAAGAAAATGGCAGAGCACACTTCATGACACAACGTTTTGACAGAGAGAATGGGTATATCAAACACCATATCCAAACATTTTGCGCCATGCAGCACTTTGACTTCAATAACGTGAACAGCTATAGCTATGAGCAACTATTTCAAACCATGAGATTATTAAGACTCCCATACCCTCAAGCCGAACAAATGTTTCGTAGAATGGTCTTTAATGTATTGGCACGCAACTGTGACGATCATACCAAAAATTTCGCTTTTCGACTACGAGAAAACCACGACTGGGAACTAACACCTGCATATGACATCTGTCATGCCTACAGACCCGGTAGTGCATGGGTAAGTCAACATGCTTTAAGTATTAACGGTAAAAGAAATGCAATCACTCAAGAGGATTTATTGATAGTTGCCAAATCGATGAACATCAAAAAAGCAACAGAAATCATCCATCAAACTAGTGAGACAGTAAAAAACTGGACCAAATTTGCGGAAGAAACAAAAGTAGAACCAAAATTGAAAGAAGCAATAAAATCCACTTTAATTACTTTTAAGTAGTAAAAGAAAATCTCATCTAACGCCAATAAAAGTGGTCGAATAAAAGGTTACCTTTCATAGCAAGACAAACCCCATAATTTGAGGTTTATCTTGCTACAATTGGTAATATAATTTTAAAGGTCATCACCTTCAACAATCCCTGTTTCCTGAACTTACACATTTTTTTGTCTAGTGGTAAAGGACGTTTTTTATTTCAGTTGCCACTCCTTCCCTACGCTCCGAAGTCTCCTAACCTCCTCTATTATCTTTAAATAAAAAAGAAACCAAAAAAACTTTTGTGTCTTTTGTGTTTAACAATCCATACTGACCATACCAAGCAAATGCACAAACAAAAAATCATAAAGATTGCATCAATTTACACGTTCCGTGAACAAACAAAAAAAGGAAACACCTATTGCCTATTGCAATATGCGATAGGAAGATTCAACTTTAAATATAATAACACAAAATGTTTGTTATTTCAAACAAAAAATCTATTTTTGTTCAGAATAACAAACATTTATTAAAAATGGCGACCAAAAAGCAAACTGTTTTTCCAAAGTATGACAAGGTTTTAAAACAAAT